>JAEEGG010004677.1_pt1 | contig 33019 bp, 25 predicted proteins | sample 9134161 | NCBI WGS metagenome assembly JAEEGG01 (sample SAMN16246543, study PRJNA631951) | gut metagenome | biome: gut microbiome; feature: rumen; material: CR-attached | host: Bos | place: Iran: Karaj | collected 2018-10 | reverse complement strand
GATATGAGATATGGGAAACAGCGGCGCATAATATTCCGCCGATGTTTTCCAAGCGTTTTATTAAACTTATCATGGAAACGGTTCAATAGATTCAGGCTTGCCGAGAGAAATAAATCGATTTGAATGCTTTGACCCAACTGTTCAACGGCATATTCCTGACGTCGGTAGTTGTGGCAGCAGCGCAGATATGTGCCATTTTATTCACGCAATTGTCTCAAAACAAATGAAATGTCCTTTGTCAACCTATACAGCTGGACAGATTGAACTTTTGTTGATATTTCAAGTGGCAAATACCGTTTGGTTTGTGTTATAATAGCCATGGCGGTTGAACTCCTTTTGTTAGGCTGTTGTGTGGCAGCTTCATTCTAACAAACTCAACCGCTTTTTTCTGCCCCACAGTCTCACATATATTGTAACGCAAAAAAACGACGCGGGGAGCTATGCTTTGTCTTGACAAAGGCAGAATCCGTCTGTAAAATGAATAAAACGAATTTTGATTCACAAATGATTGGAGGAAATCATCGTGGACGTATCCGCATTTGCTTCCTTCGGCAAACGGATGATCGATAATTGCCGAAAGGTTATCGTCGGAAAGGACGACGTCGTGGAGCAGGTCGTGATCTGCCTGATCGCAGGCGGTCACGTTTTGCTGGAGGACGTACCCGGAACCGGAAAGACCATGCTTCTGCGCGCCTTCTCCCGTTCCATCGGCGGGGACTTTCGCCGGATCCAGTTTACCCCGGACCTTCTGCCGTCTGACCTGACCGGCATCAACTTTTATAATCAAAAGCACGGCGAGTTCGAGTTCCGCCGCGGACCCCTGTTTACGAATTTCGTCCTGGCCGACGAGATCAACCGCGCCACACCCCGTACCCAGAGCGCCCTGCTTGAAGTCATGGAAGAAAAGCAGATCTCCGTGGATGGCGTGACCAATTCGCTCCCGGCGCCCTATATGGTCATGGCAACGCAGAATCCCGTGGAATCCTACGGGACCTTCCCGCTGCCGGAGGCCCAGATGGACCGATTCTTCATGCGCCTGCGACTGGGCTATATGGACCGCGATGAGGAGCTGTCCGTGCTGCGTCGGGCGGATTCCAAGGCGATCCTGTCCGATCTCAAGCCGGTCGTAACCGTGGATGAGCTTCTCGCCCTACAAGCCGCCTATCCGCAGGTCAGGGTCAGCGACGACGTGGCGGGGTATCTGATGGACCTGATTGCCTATACCCGCAGCAGCGAGATCGTAAATCTCGGCGTCTCCACCCGCGGCGCGCTTGCGCTCTACCGGGCCGCCCAGATCCACGCTGCGCTGCATGACCGCGACTACGTGATCCCGGAGGACGTCAAGCAGGAGGCGCTCTGCGTCCTTCCGCACCGGATTTTCCTTGCCGGAAACAGCCATCTCAATGCGGAAGCCTTCCTTCGGCGGGCGATGGATGAGCTGACCGTCCCGCTGGAAGACCTGTGATCGCCGTATTTCTCGCGGGTCTGCTGCTTTCCGCCCTCGTTCTGGAGCTGTTCAGTCTGCGCGCTGTCGGCAGGATCCAGATCCGGACGGAGGCGGACCTGGCGCTCTGCGTGCCGGACGAGGAGATCACGCTGCGTTATTCCATTCTGAATCCATCCCGGTTCCCGATTTTATACGTTGGTTACACCTTTGTCTTTTCCGATCACGTTACCGTTCTGCCGCCTGAACGCGGTCAGAGCTGGATAGTGAATCAGGACTACGGCGGCGTCAACGCGGAAGGCGTCTGCTGGCTTCCGGCGCACAGCCGGATCAATGGCAGGATTCGCCTGCGTCTGCATCAGCGCGGGGTCTATCGCGTCGGAAAGGCGTATTTCGAGGTCGGAGATCTGCTTGGCCTGAAAAGCAGGGCAGATTTCTCCTTTGACGAGCGGCGGATCGTCTGCACCGCAGACGCGGCGGAGGACGTGGCCGAACGCATCCCCTTGGGCGGCTTGCTCGGTTCGGTTTCCGTGCGCCGCTTCCTGCACGACGATCCCTGTCTGATTACCGGCTACCGGGAATATACGGGCAGAGAACCGATGAAGCAGATTTCCTGGAATCAGACGGCAAAGACCGGCATGCTGATGGTCAAGCAGCCCGATCATACGGCGGACGCCGACGTCGTCCTGCTCATCGACGAGCATCCCGAGCATCCTGCGCAGATGGAGTCCTGTCTGTGCCAGCTTCGAAGCCTCTGCGAGTTCCTGGAGGCGCGAAAAATCCCCTATGAGCTGTTCGCAAACGGCGATTTGGGGAATACGGCGCGCGGTCTGGGCAGGGGACATCTCTTTCCCATTCTCCGCGCGATCGGTCTTTCCCAGTTCACGCGCTATTATGACTTTTCCAACGTCGTAGAGCGTGTGATCCGTTCCGGCAGACCGGACCGGACCTGTATCGTCATTTCGCCGGAGCCGGAACCGTCTCTCCTGGACCGGCTCCAGGCGCACAGCAATCACCGCTTGATGGTCCTTGACGGCCGGGTGGCGGACGGATGAATCGGGGCTGGCCTCAATTATGCGCTGCGCGGAAGTCATTTACTAAGACCTGCGAGAAAGGAGGCATTCCATGAAAAAAGCCGTTCCCACCGGGATCTGCGGCCTGCTTTGCGTATGCTTCTCCCAGATCGCCCTCTTTGCCTCCGAACGCACGGTCGGATGGCTCTTTGCGGCCTTTGCCGCCGCATGCCTGCTGTTCTCCTCGCTGAGCGTTCGTGCAGGCTCTTTCGCAGCCCGGCTTGCCTGGCTGCTTCCGCCTGCTTTGCTGCTGATCCCGGCCTTCGGGCGACCTGCGTTTTGGATCCTGCTTGCAGCCTGGGCCGTTTTCCTCTTCCTTTGCTGCTCGGATCAGGCCTTTCAGACCTACCGGGCGGTGCGCCGGTTTTTTCCGATCCCGGCCGGCTTCTCGATCTTTGCCGTCTTTATGATGTCGGTGCGGTCGCTCGGGATCACCTTCCACGAGTTTGTGCATTGCGATCCCCTTACCGTCTGCGGCTTTGCGGTCGCAGGGCTCGTCCTGCTCAGCGTTACGCTCCTGTCCCTGCGCGCAGGCTGTCCCGAGCATCTGCGCTGGAAGGCGCAATCCTTTGCCGGCACGATGCTTCCGGTCCTTTCCGGCGGGCTTCTCGTTCTGCTCATTCCGGTCCTCGGTGTGCTGGGTCAGCTTCTGATGATGCCCTTCGTCCTGCTGTTCCGCCTGATCTCTTTGATCATGAGTCAGTTTTCGCGTCCCGCCACGATGGAGGCTTCCAATTATGCGCCTTCCGAAACCCAGGCCACGGAGGAAAACACCTACGCGCCCAACGCCGGATCGTTGCCGGATCTCTCCGGCATTCGGACGAAGAACGCGAATTCGCAGCTTCCTTGGGCTGAGATCGGGATGGTCATCGGGATCGTTCTGGTCGTTGTGATCGTGACGATCCTGCTGATCCGCTTTCTTCGCCGTCCGCGCGAATCTGCCGAGACGCAGCCTGCGCTTGCTTTCGCGCCGGAACAAATGGACGTTCCGAAGCGCGTCAGACGGTCCCGGAAGCGCTCGTTCGTGCCGGACAACGCCCAGAGGATCCGCGAGATCTTCCGCGTCTATCTCCGGCTCCGCGTGAAGGCCGGACAGGAGATCCTGCCCTCGCAGACCTCGCTGGAAATCCTGAACGCCCCCGCCCGAAGCGCCGCTGCGGATGCAGAGATCTCCCTGCGCAGGCTCTATCTCCGCGCGCGGTACGCCGGACCGGATTCTCTGAACGACGCCGACGTCACCGCTGCGGAATCACTCCTGCGTGAATTGTCGTCCGAAGAAGCATCCCATTCAAACTGAACCCAGCTTCGGAGGCAGTTATGCGAAAGCTCTTTGTTTATCTGAAGGAATACCGGAAGGAATGCGTGCTTGGTCCGCTGTTCAAGCTCCTGGAGGCTTCTCTGGAGCTTTTCGTTCCGATGGTCGTTGCGGCTGTGATCGACCGCGGCATTGCATTTGCCGATCACGGATATATCGTGCGGATGTCTCTGCTGCTTGTCGGATTCGGACTGGCAGGCCTGGCGTTTTCCGTGACCGCGCAGTATTTCTCCGCCAACGCCGCCATTGGCTTTGTGACGCGCCTGCGTCACGCCCTGTACGCCCACGTTCAGACCTTCTCGCACCGGACCCTGGATACGATCGGCATCTCCACGCTGATCACCCGCATGACCTCCGATATGAACCAGGTCCAGACCGGTCTGAATCTGACCCTGCGCCTGCTTTTGCGCTCTCCCTTCGTCGTCTTCGGCGCGATGCTGATGGCGTTCACGATCGATGCGAAGGCTGCGCTCTGGTTCCTTGCCGTGATCCCGGCCCTTGCGCTCGTGGTGTTCGGCATCATGCTGGTCAGCATCCCGCTTTACCGCCGGGTACAGGAGAAGCTGGATGCGGTCCTCGGTTCGGCGCGGGAGAATCTGAACGGCGTCCGCGTTCTGCGCGCCTTCCGGCGCGAAGCGGCGGAGCAGGCGAGCTTCGAGGAAAAGAATACGGCGCTGACCCGAAATCAGCGCCGCGTCGGTCGGGTTTCCGCCTTGATGAACCCGATTACCCTTGTCATCATTGATCTTGCCGTTTTGGGCCTGCTTCGGACCGGCTCTCTGCGCGTCAATGCAGGCCTTCTGACCCAAGGCGCCGTCGTCGCCCTGTATCATTACATGGGTCAGATTCTGGTCGAGCTGATCAAGCTCGCAAATCTCATCATCAACGTCACGAAGGCGGTCGCCTGCGGGAAACGGATTCAGGCCGTTCTGGACGTTGAAGAGCCGCAGACCGTGGAACCGGAGCTGCCGAAGGGTGACCCGTCTCTGCGCGTGGAGCTCCGGGATGCAGGGATCCGTTATCACGGCTCCGCCGCCGACGCCCTGAGCGGGATCGATCTGCGCGTGAAGCCGGGCCAGACGGTCGGACTGATCGGCGGAACGGGCAGCGGCAAATCCACGCTGGTTTCGCTGATCCCGCGGTTTTACACAGCCACGAGCGGAGCGGTTTTCGTAGACGGGACAGACGTTCGCGCCTGGGACCCTGAGTCTCTGCGCAGGAAGATCGGCTTCGTGCCGCAGAAGGCCGTCCTGTTCCACGGGACGATCCGCGAAAACCTGCTCTGGGGAAACGAAGCGGCCTCCGATGACGAGCTTCTGACCGCCGTAAGCCTTGCCCAGGCCTCGGACGTGCTTGCCGCCAAAGGCGGTCTGGATGGAACTGTGGAGCAGTTCGGGCGAAACCTCTCCGGCGGACAGCGCCAGCGGCTCACGATCGCCCGCGCTCTGGTTCGCCGGCCCGAGATCCTGATTCTGGACGACAGCGCCTCTGCTCTGGACTTTGCCACGGACGCAGCTCTGCGGAAGGCGCTGCGCAGTCTGGACTATGATCCGACCGTTTTCCTGGTCTCCCAACGGACCTCCACGGTGCGGAGCGCCGATCAGATCCTCGTTCTGGACGACGGCAAAGCAGTCGGGCTCGGAACGCATGACGAGCTTCTGCGGTCCTGTCCGGTGTACCGGGAGATCTACGATTCCCAGTTCCGAAAGGAGGGACAGGATGAAACGGCAAGATAACAAGAAAGCGCCGAAGGGTACGCTTCGTAAGATACTGACCCTGCTTCGGCCTTATCGCATATGGATCGCCCTCTCCGTTCTGTTTTCCGCCGTCTCGGTTGCAGGATCGCTCTACGTCCCGATCTGCGTGGGCCGGATCATCGACTGCATCCTTGGGCCGGGGCAGGTGGACTTCCGGTGGATCGCCGACTGGATGCTGCGGATCGCCGCCGTCGTCGGCGTGACCGCCCTCTGCCAGTGGGCATACGGGGCGATGAACAACCGGGTGACTTATCAGGTGGTACATGACGTTCGCGCCCAAGCCTTTGCCAAGCTCCAGATCCTGCCCTTCCGTTATCTGGACAATCACCCGGTCGGTGAGATCGTCAGCCGGCTGATCGCTGACGTCGATCAGTTTGCAGACGGGCTTTTGCTTGGCTTTACCCAGCTCTTTACCGGAGTCGTCACGATCCTCGGAACCCTTGCGTTTATGATCTCGATCCGGCCGCTGATCGCTTTGGCCGTGGTCGTGCTGACCCCCTTGAGCTTTGTTGCGGCAAGGTTTATTGCCTCGCACACCCATCGCTTCTTCCTGGAGCAGAGTGAGGCCCGCGCCGATCAGACCGCCTTCCTCGACGAGATGCTCGGCAGTCAGAAGCTCGTCAAGGCCTTCGGACGAGAGGCGCGGAGCGTAGAGGACTTTGACCGTCTGAACGAAACCCTGCAAACGGTTTCCCGCAAGGCCGTGTTCTTTTCTTCGCTGACGAACCCGGTGACCCGCTTTGTCAACAGCGTCGTTTATGCCGTCGTGGTGCTGACCGGCGCTCTGCTCTGCGTTTCTACAGCAGGAACGGCCTCGGTCTTTACCGTCGGCGCGCTTTCGGCGCTGCTCTCCTATGCCAATCAATACACCAAGCCCTTCAACGAGATCAGCGGCGTCATTACGGAATTTCAGAACGCGCTTGCCTGTGCTGGCCGCATTTTTGCCCTGCTGGAAGAAACATCCGAGCAGCCTGACCGCCCGGATGCGAAGGTTTTGACGGACTGCAAGGGCTGCGTTTCCCTGCGGGACGTGCGGTTCTCCTACGATCCCGCCCAATCCCTGATTGAGGACCTGGATCTCACGGTTCAGTCCGGTCAGCGAATCGCCATCGTGGGACCGACCGGCTGCGGCAAGACGACGCTGATCAACCTTCTGATGCGGTTTTACGACGCGGACGGCGGTTCGATCTCGGTGGACGGAACCGACGTGCGCGATCTGACGCGGGAAAGTCTTCGCGCCAGCTACGGAATGGTGCTGCAGGAAACCTGGCTCCGGTCCGGCACGATCCGTGAGAATCTGATTCTCGGAAAACCGGACGCAAGCGACGATGAGATCATTGCCGCCTGCAAGCAGGCGCACGCATGGAGCTTTATCCGCCGCCTGCCCCAGGGGCTTGACACTGTCATCGGGGAAGACGGCGGTTCCCTTTCCCAGGGGCAGAAGCAGCTTCTGTGCATTGCCCGCGTGATGCTCTGTCTGCCGCCCATGCTGATTCTGGATGAGGCGACCTCCTCCATTGATACGAGAACCGAAATCAACATCCAGAAGGCCTTTTCGACCATGATGCAGGGCAGAACCAGCTTCATCGTGGCCCACCGTTTGAGCACGATCCGGGACGCGGATCGGATCCTCGTCATGAACCGGGGCAGGGTCATCGAGATCGGGACGCACGAGACCCTGCTTTCGCAGGACGGCTTCTACGCGAAGCTATACAACAGCCAGTTCGCCCAATGACCCTACCGATTCAGCATCCATACGCCGTAGTTCAGATACCCCGCAAAGGTCACCCACAGGGCGTAGGGAAGCTGGAGCCAGGCCGCAGGCCGATCCACCTTTGCAAAATAGGCGATCATCCACACGATCAGCGCAAGCAGAACGCCAAGCCAGACGAAAGCCAGACCGAAGTTCTGCGCGTTGAAAAAGATCAGGCTCCAACCAAAGTTAAAGCCCAACTGCGCCAGATAGAAGCCAAGCGCTTTCTGTCTGGCGCTGCTTTTCGGCCTCAGCCAGATCCTGGCCGCGCCGACGCCCATCAACGCGTAGAGCACGGACCAGACGATCGGAAATACGATGGCCGGAGGGGAGAGCGGCGGCTTTTGGATCGTGGTCTTGTAGAGCTCCGTACCCTCGCGGGTCAGAAAGCCGGCAAGCGCTCCGACGGCCTCCGTTCCGAGGATCCATCCGGCGTAGGCCTTCCATGCAGTTTTCTTCATTTTCATCACCCGATTCCAGAATATGCGATTTTGTCCGTATTATACCTTTTCGTAAGAGAAGGGCTTGCAAACGCCGCTCCGCCGTGCTAAAATGAATCAAGAGAATACCGGACCGAATTTCAAGCCCGGGTCTGAAACCAAGGAGGATAAACCCATGACACAGACAAATGAATCCATTCACGGCCTGATGGAATTCCTGAAAAAGAGCCCCTCTGCCTTCCACGCCGTCGCAAATCTCAAGCAGATGCTTCTCGACGAAGGCTTTGAGGAGCTGGCCGAGACGAACCGTTGGACCGTCCGCCCCGGCGGCCGCTATTTCACCACGCGCAACGGCTCCAGCATCATCGCCTTCCGCGTCGGTACCGATCTGTCCGACGCCGGCTTCATGGTTACGGCCTCGCACAGCGACTCTCCCTGCTTCAAAATCAAGGAAAACGCCGAGCTTCGCGTTCGCGACCACTATATGCAGCTCAACACCGAGGGCTACGGCGGTATGCTCTGCTCCACCTGGCTGGACCGTCCGCTTTCCATTGCAGGCCGCGTTCTCGTCCGCAAGCAGGAAGGGGAGCGGGAAACCTTCGAATCCCGGCTGATCAACTTTGACCGCGATCTGGTCCTGATCCCGAACGTCGCCATCCACATGAACCGTCAGGCCAACGACGGACTCTCCTACAACAAGCAGGTGGACATGCTGCCCCTGATCGGCTCCGGCGAGATGAAGACCGGCGATTTCAAGAAGCTGGTCGCTGCGGAAGCCGGCTGCGCGGTCGAGGATCTGCTTGGCACGGACCTCTACCTTTACAGCCGCACCGAGCCCACCGTCTGGGGTATGAACCGGGAGTTCGTCTCCGCCGGTCGTCTGGACGATCTGGAATGCGCCTACGGAAATCTGCGCGGCTTCCTCCGCGGCAGCAACGAGAAGTCCATCCAGGTCTACGCCTGCTTTGACAACGAGGAGGTCGGCTCCGGCACCAAGCAGGGCGCGGATTCCACCTTCCTGTCCGACGTGCTCTATCGAATCGTCCGTGGGCTTGGCATGGACGACGAGGATTACCGGTGCATGACGGCCCGGAGCTTCATGCTCTCCTGCGACAACGCCCACGCCGTTCATCCCAACCACCCCGAAAAGACCGACGCCATCAACTGCACCTACATGAACGAGGGCATCGTGGTCAAGGCCCACGCAGGTCAAAAGTATACCAGCGACGCCGTCTCCGTGGCTCTGTTCAAGGGGATCTGCGAGAAGGCGGGCGTGCCTCTGCAGTACTTTGCCAACCGCTCCGACGCCGCAGGCGGCAGCACGCTCGGCAATATTGCGATGGCGCACGTCTCCATGAACACCGTTGATCTCGGTCTTGCCCAGCTTGCCATGCACAGCGCGTTTGAGACCGCAGGCGTCCGCGACCTCGAGTATCTGGAGCGGGCCGGAGAAGCCTTCTACAGCACCCATCTGGTCACCGGTCCCGTCGGCACCCTGATCGCGGAATAATCCGCCGGGGGCGCGAATATGCTGAAGCTGACCTCGCCCGATTTCGTGACCACCACCTGGTCGGGCGGCAAAACCACTCAACTTGCCATCGCGCCGGACGGCGCGTCCTACGCCGAGCGTGCGTTTCTATGGAGAATCAGCTCCGCCACCGTGGAGCTTGAAGCCTCGGATTTTACCCCACTTCCGGATTACGATCGTCTGATCACCACCCTGCAGGGAGAGATCGACCTTTCCCATGACGATGCCGCATGGCTTCATCTGCGTCCTTACGAGGTACACCGCTTTGACGGCGGCGCTGCGACCCGCAGCCGCGGACGCTGCACGGACTTCAATCTGATGCTCCGAAAGCAAGCCGTGGACGGAAGCATGGACGCTTCGATCCTGCACAGCGGCTCAAAGCTGATCGCCTCCGGCAGACGGACGCCTGAGGGCAGGTCGTACGCTGCAATTCTCGTCTTCTGCGCATCCGGTTCGATCCTGGTACAAAACGGTTCCGAAGAGATCGCGCTGTGCGGCGGGGAAGCCGTCCTTGAACGGGAGCCGGAAGCCATGCATCTGCACGCTGCAGGGGAAACCGGAACGGCGATCGTCTGTAAAATCTGGTATCTGTAAGTTGATTTGAACGGAAAGGACAGTTTGACTATGCAGGAAATCCGCATTAATCCCTTTGAACGCTTCAACTCTGACTGGGCTCTGGTCACCGCCGGCACGCCCGAGCATTATAACAGCATGACGATCTCCTGGGGCTCGATGGGTACGATCTGGAATAAACCGGTCGTCTCCGTCTACGTGCGCCCGGACCGCTACACCTGGCGTTTTCTGAAGGAGAACGATACCTTCACGGTATCCTTCTTTCCCGCGCACTGCCGCGAAGCCCTGAGTAAGATGGGAACGCTCTCCGGCCGCGACTGCGATAAGATCGCGGAAGCCGGACTGACGCCGAAGCCTGTGCAGGGCGGCATGACCTTTGCCGAAGCAGAGCAGACCTTCGTCCTGAAAAAGCTCTATATGCACGAGCTGGACTACGACTCCGTTCCCGAGGCCGCCAAGCGGATCTACCAGAACGGGATCGAGCCGCATTCTCTCATCATGGGAGAGGTCACAGAGATTCTCTGATTCGGGCAAAGAGCGTATAAGTTACCGCGGCATATTCGTGCAGTCTGACGGAAAAACTTCGTTTTTCTGCACGAATATGCCGATTATTTTACGAAAACCGGGAAAACTGGAAAAAACGAACAGCTTGACAATTCGAAATTTTACACTATAATATGCAGCAATCCCCATTACAGAACGATTGGATCTTTCGAAAGGAGATTCCCGATTATGCCGAATCAGAAAACAAAAAAAGAAAAAACGACGGATGATAAGCCCCTGAACGAGCGTTCCGTCCTTACCGATAAGAACGAGGCAGAAAAGCCTGCAAAGAGAACGGCGCGCAGAACGACCGCGAAAAAGACCGCAGAGCCGAAGGAAAAGACCGCTGAAAACGCCACTGCCGAGCTGAAGAAGACGCCTGCCGCAAAGCGGCCGTCCCGCAAGGCTGCCGCGAAGAAGGCGCCCGCCGCCGAACCCATATCCGTCGCAGAGGAGCAGGCTCCCGAGCTGCCCCAGCCCCGCAGAAGCGTCGCCTTCATCGGCTCCGAGTGTTACCCCTTCGTCAAGACAGGCGGACTTGGCGACGTCATGTACGCCCTGCCCAAAGCGCTTTCCCGACTCAACTGCGACGTCAAGGTGATTCTCCCCAAGTATCGCTGCATTCCGCAGCAGTTCCACGAGAAGATGGTCTGGCGCGGGACCTTCCGCATGGACCTCTGCGCGGACGGACGGGCCTTCCACGTCGGTATCATGGAATACGTGTGGGACGGCGTCGTCTATGACTTCATTGAAAACGACGAGTTCTTCTCCACGGGCAACCCGTATACGAACCTGATCGACGATATTCCCCGGTTCTGCTATTTCTCCAAGGCCGCTCTGGCTGCGCTGAACTATATGAACTGGATCCCCGACGTGATCCACGTTCACGACTGGCAGGCGGCGCTGGTTCCGGTCTATCTGCGCACCCTCTTTGCCGATACGCCGGTTGCCTCCGCCAGAACGATCCTGACGATCCATAATCTTCGCTTCCAGGGCGTCTACAACGTCCCGACGATCCATTACTGGACCGGCCTGCCCGATTCCGTCTTTGAGATGGGCGCGCTCAAGCAGGGCGACCAGGACGCCAATCTGCTCAAGGGCGGAATCGCCTACGCGGACCGCGTCACCACGGTCAGCCAGACCTATGCCTGGGAGATCCAGGATCCGTTCTACGGAGACGGACTTGACGCGCATCTCCGCTATCACAGCGGGAAGCTCAGCGGCATCGTCAACGGCATCGAGACGACGCTCTGGGACCCCGCGTCCGACGCCCTGATCCCTGCAAACTATTCCTGCTCCAATGCCGTTGCGCAGAAGCGGGCAAACAAGCGTGCGCTGCAGGAGGAGCTCGGTCTGGAGGTCAACGAGGGAAAGATGATGATCGGTCTGATCTCCCGGCTGACCGATCAGAAGGGTCTGGATCTCGTCAATTCGATCCTTCCGCAGATGCTCGACGGCAACACGCAGTTCGTCGTCCTCGGCACCGGCGATCAGCGCTATGAGGATTCCTTCCGCTGGTTTGAAAACAACTATCGCGGCTGCGTCTGCTCCAACATCATGTATGATGAAACCCGCGCGCACCGGATCTATGCAGCCGCTGACGCGCTTCTGGTCCCGTCCCTGTTTGAGCCCTGCGGTCTGACCCAGCTTATCGCCATGCGCTACGGCACCGTCCCCGTCGTCCGCGAGACCGGCGGCCTCAAGGATACCGTTCAGCCCTTTAACACCTATACCGGCGAAGGGAACGGCTTCACCTTTGACCGCTATGAATCCGGCCTTTTGCTCGACGCGATCAACCGCGCAAAAACGCTGTTCTTTACCGAACGCGCCCGCTGGGATGAAATGGTCGTCCGGGATATGGAAAAGGACGTCTCCTGGGAACGCAGCGCAATGCTTTACCGCAGCCTGTATCTGGAGATCAAGCCGTGATTTCCGGTTATCCGATCTGGGTCGTGCTGATCATCGGGGTCGGTGTTTTTGCGGCGGGCTTTGTGGACGCCATCGGCGGCGGGGGAGGGATCATCTCGGTTCCGATCTACCTGCTCTCCGGCTTGCCCACGCACTTTGCCCTCGGCACGAACAAGATGTCCTCCTGTATCGGCACAGCGGTCTCTACAACCCGATATCTGAAGAAAGGCTACGTCAACTGGGGGCTGGCCATTCCCTCGGCTCTGCTTGCAATGGCCGGCGCATTCTTCGGAACGAAGATCCAGCTTGCCGTGGACGAACGGATCCTGAAATACGTCCTGGTCGTCGTCCTTCCTGTGTCCGCTCTGATCCTGCTGCGCCAGAAATCTCTGCCGGAGACGGAAGGGGAGATGGCAGTGGGGAAGCGCCGCGCCATCGTTTGGATCAGTACGTTTCTGATCGGCGTCTATGACGGCTTCTACGGCCCCGGCACCGGGACCTTCCTGCTGCTGGCCTATTGTACCCTTGCTAAGCTGGACGTTCGCACAGCCTCCGGAAACGTGAAGGTTGCCAACTTCTCATCGAATCTTGCCGCTCTGACGACCTCGCTTCTGGCGGGAAAGGTTCTGATCTGGATCGGTCTGATTGCCGCCTGCTTCTCAATCGCCGGGCATTACGTCGGCTCGGGACTAGCGATCAAAAACGGTTCTAAAATCGTCCGTCCCGTCATTCTGGTCGTCCTGTCTTTGCTTCTGATCCGCGTGATCCTGGAGCTGTTCGGCGTACTGTAGCCGAAGGAAGGAGCTTTTGATGCGCGTTTCTCTTTTTGATCAAGGCGTTCATCTGGACTGTGTTCTGGATCGGCCTGCCGAAGCGCCGGAGAAACAACCGCTCGCCGTGATCCTCCACGGCTTCACCGGGAATAAGGAGGAGCGGCATATCCTTGCGGTCTGCCGGACTCTGCGTGATTGCGGCTTTGCCACGCTTCGCCTCGATCTTTACGGTCACGGGCAAAGCGGCGGCTCGTTCCGGGACCACACGATCCCCAAATGGGTCTCCAACGCTGTGACCGCGATCGACTACGCCGCCGGTCTGGACTTTGTTTCGGAGCTGTGGCTTGGCGGACATTCACAGGGCGGTCTGACCGCGATGCTGGCAGGCTCTTGCAGGCGTGACCGTGTGGACGGCCTGATCCTGCTCTCTCCGGCCTATATGATCCCGGATGGGGCGCGAATGGGTTCGATCCTCGGCGGCGTCTTTGACCCGGCCAACGTCCCGGATGAGATCCACCTCGGTCCGCAGCGGATCCTGGACGGCAATTATATCCGCTCCGCCCAGACGATCGACGCCGATGCGGCGGCCCGGAGCTTCAACGGTCCGGTGCTTCTGATCCACGGCACAGCCGACGCCACGGTCCCGTTCCGTTGGGGCGAGCAGACAGCCGCACTTTACCGGAACTGCACCTTCGTACCCATCGAAGGCGATACCCACTGCTACGACAGGCACCTCAATCAGGTGACGGAAGCGATTCGATCCTTCTTTTCATAAAAACCGTACCGGGTGCGAAAACGCTTGTTTTCGCACCCGGTACGGTTTATGATTCGGCTCCGCCGTTTCGCCTTGCGTTCAGTCTGCCGCGTAAGAGGATGATCCCCGCGCCGAGCAGGACGACCGCGATTCCCACGATCTTCCAGAGCGTGAGCCGCTCGTGCAGAAAGACCGCACCGATCAGAGAGCTGACGATCGGCATGCCGAGCAGCCAGAGCTTGACCACCCAGACCTCGTTTCGTTTCAGATTCCGGTAATAGAAGAAATAGATACCGGCCTGGGCGAAACCGCCCAGCAGGACCAGCGGCCAGAAGCCGGAGCCGACTCTGGCGTTCAGGCCGTTCAGGTCTCCCCGGAGCAGGGTGAACAGACCAAAGAGAATCAGAACGACAAAGTTGTTGTAATAGGAGATCTCGTCTGTGTTCTTGCCGTACTTGTCCTGCGCGGCCTTGATCAGAAAAGCGTTGGCAGTCACGCAGGCGGCGCTGGCGAGGAAAAACAGATCGGTCAGATGCAGAGAGAAGCCGGAAAAGTCGATCCCAAGCACCAGCAATACGCCGACCAGCATCACCGCCGTACCGAGCCAGTCCGTTCCGTAGAGCTTTTTGCGATAGACGAGCACCGTGATCAGATTCACCATCAGAACGTCCGTCTTGAGCAGGGCCGTGCCGGTGCTGAGCGAGCCGCCCGCGTAGCCGAGATTGGCAAACAGATCCAGCAGAAAACCGAAAACGCCGATCAAAACCAGAATCCATGCGGCCTTTCCGGGATGGAACAACAGCTTGAAGTTTCCGTCAACGAGGAGCTGGACCGTCAGAAAGATCAAGGCGGCGACGCGCAGCAGAAAACCGGCGGCAAAGACGGAGCCGGTGGCGTCCACCGTGACCTTCGATACCGTATAGAAGACCGACCAGGCAACCACCATTGCCAGCATCATAGCGGCGTTTTTCGACTGCTTCATGCCAGCGCTTCAAACATCCGACGCAGTGCGGTCTCGTCCATCCGGACGGGGTTGTTTTGCATCAGGGGATGGACTGCGGCGTCGTGCGCCAGCTTGTCCAGATCGACTTCGCCGAGGTCGGAGAGCCGCGTCCGCAGACCGCCCAGCCGCTTGAGCGCGGAGATCCGTTCGGCAAGTTCATCGGTCCCGGACAGACCCGCGCTTCGGCAGAGAGCCTCCAGACGCGCGTCAGCGTTGATCCGGACGAAGCTGTCCAGGGTGAAGGCGCAGGCCTCACCGTGGGGCAGACCGTAATCCTCGGACAGGGGATAGGAGCAGGCATGGGAGCCGGCCGTCTTGGGCAGCGCAAAGGCCAGACCGCCGAACAGGGCGGCAAGTGAAAGATTCGTCCGTGCCTCCGGATCGCCGCCGTCGCGCCAGGCCTGTTCCAGATTGTTCAGAACGAGGCGCACGGCCTCCTTTGCCATCTGGTCGGAGATCGGCTGGTGGTTGACGCTCCAATAGCCCTCCAGGGCATGCGCAAGCGCGTCCAGGCCGGTGTTCATCGTCGTTCGCTTCGGCACGGAGAGGGTCAGCAGGGGATCGACGACAGCCGCCTTCGGCATGAAGGCGGGGTTGTTGATCGTCTTTTTCTCCCTGCCGTGGCTGATCACGGAGACCTGCGTGACCTCGCTCCCGGTTCCGGCTGTCGTGGGAACGGTCAGGACCGGGATATGGACGGCAGGGAAGGGGCAGGCGCCGCGGAAGCAGTCGATGGCTTTCCCATCGGCACTTGCAGCGGCTGCGGCGAATTTGGCGGTGTCCATCGTGCTGCCGCCGCCGACGCCGATCACGCCGTCGGCTCCGGTCTCCCGGATCAGACGGATCACAGCTTCAACGCCCGAAAGCTGGGGGTTTTCCTCCACACCGGAGAAAACGGAACAGATCGCGCCGATCCGGGCGGAAAGGGCTTCCAGCCTGCCCTTTAAAAAAGGGTCGCAGACGGCGATGCAGCGCTTCAGGCCAAGCTCTGCCAGGACTTCTTCAAGCCGTTCAAACTGACCGGCGCCGAACCAAATGCGGACCGGCTGACTGTAGAAGAACTCAAGCCCCATAGACGCCGTCCTCGATTTCCCGGACCTTTGCGGCGAATTTGTGCATATTTTCGGCCCGCCAGGGCTCCAGATCCTGGCACCAGTCGGTCGTCAGGAAGGCCTTGACCAGCTCAACGGCCATTTCCGGTCCGACGATCCAGCCGCCCAGACAAAAGACGTTCGCGTTGTTGATCGCGCGCGCCATCTTGGCGGCGTAGAGGCTCTCGCAGGCGACGGCATAGACGCCCTTGAATTTATTGGCGACGATGCTCATCCCCGCGCCGGTGCCGCAGATCAGGATGGCCCGGTCATAGGTTCCGTCCTGAATCCGGGGCGCAACCTCGCTTGCCACCTGGTAATAGGGATGAACCGCCTCCAGATCGACGGTGCCGAGATCGTCCACTTCGTGTTCGGTACCGGACAGATAGGCCTTGACGGCCTCCTTGACGGCAAAGCCGGATTTATCGCTTCCGATTGCAAGCTTCATTGTACATTCTCCTCGTATTTCGTTCGTACCGCTTCCTTCGCGGCCTCGATCACGTGTTCCTTCGTCAGCCCCATCGCCTTGCGCAGATAGGGGAGCTTTCCAACCTCGCCAAAGCGGTCCTCAACGCCGACGGCGCAGACCGGAATTCGTTCCAGCGCAAGCGCTTCCAGCACGGCGGAGCGCAGACCGCCGATCACGTTGTGATTTTCCACCGTCAGCACGGAGCCGGTCTTTCGAGCGGAGGCGATAACGGTCTCGCGGTCGATCGGCTTGATCGTGTGGACGTTTACGACCTCGCAGGAGATCCCGCTTTCGGCCAGCTCCGCCGCCGCGTCCAGACAGTCGCGGGTCTGGATGCCGCTGACAAAGATTGACAGGTCGGAACCCTCACGCAGAACGTCGGCCCGGAAGAGATCGAATTGATAATCCGCCGGGAAGATCGCGGGCTGTTCGCCTCTTGCAAGGCGCAGATAGACCGGACCCTCGTATGCGTCCAGCACGGGCATGGCTGCGCGGAGCTGGACTGCGTCCACAGGCTCGAAAATCACGATGCCGGGAATCGAGCGCAGAACGCCGATATCCTCCATGCTCATGTGGGTGCCGCCGTTGAGCTCGGCGGTGATGCCGGGGTCGGAGCCCATGATCTTCACGTTCATTCCCGCATAGCAGATTGAGATCGCGATCTGGTCGCAAATCCGCCGGGAGGCAAAGGGGGTAAAGCTCTCGATCCAGGGCTTGAAGCCGTAGCTGGCCAGACCGGCTGCGATTGAGGCCATATTCTGTTCCGCTACGCCGCAGTCAAAGATCCGATCGGGGAAACGCTTGCGCAGACCAAGGGTCCCGCTGGCCTTGCCCAGGTCGGCGTCCAATAAGACCACGCGCGCATCGCGTTCCATCAGCTCGCCCAAGGCTTCGGCGTATCCTTCACGCATCTGCATTACAGGGCCTCCTCTCTCAGGGCGCGGATTGCCGCCTCTGCGACCTCCGCCGGCACCTTGACGTTGTGGTTGGCCGGGCCCAAGTCCTCAGCCCATTTCATCCCGCAGCCCTTCTTCGTGTGCAGAATGACCATCGTCGGTTTTCCGCTGCCCCGGTTTACCTTCGCCCGGCGAACCGCGTCGGATACCTCGCACAGGTCGTTGCCGTTCGCCACGTCGATCACGTTCCAGCCGAAAGCGGCCCATTTTTCGTTGAGCGGCGCAACGTCGTTGACTTCTGCAACGGTTCCGTCGATCTGGAGCAGGTTGTAGTCGGTAAAGCCGATCAGGTTATCCAGATGCTTGGCGGAAGCAAACATCGCCGCCTCCCAGATCTGGCCTTCCTGGCTTTCGCCGTCGCCGATCAGGGTATAGACAGTGGCCCCGTCCTTTGCCAGCTTGGAGCCAAGGGCTGCGCCGACGGCGCAGGAAAAGCCCTGTCCGAGGGAGCCTGTCGTCATATCGACGCCGGGGGTCCGGTTCATGTCGCAGTGGCTGGGCAGGTTCGTGCCGCCCTGGTTCAGGGTCAGCAGCATCGACTTGTCAAAAAAGCCCCGGTTCGCCAGCGCCGCATAGACGGCGGGACCCGCGTGGCCCTTGGAGCAGATGAAGCGGTCCCGTCCCTCGAGCTTCGGGTTCTTCGGGTCGATCCGCATGGCCTCAAAGTAAAGGACGGTCAGCAGCTCGACCACAGAAAGACAGCCGCCGATGTGACCGACGCCCAGGTGCCCGATCGCCTGAATGACGTCACAGCGAATATCCCGGGCAATCAGTTTTAGATTTTGATCCAATTCGATTTCCTCCATCGTTATGTCTATGAACCAGTTTAGCCAATTCCGGAGTGAAAGTCAATAGAAAATCCGGTACTCCGAGCTCCATCATGACCTTATTGCTCGGAAAAACGATTGACAAGCAGACTTGCGCGGGTTATGATAACCCAAGAAACAAAAGGAGCATTCCTGTAATTCGTAAAGAGCGCTAATTGAAAAGAAACGAACCTCGCGGTAAAATTGAGGTGCATCTTGGCCGGATGTTATCACCACAAAGAAACCGGAGGTTCACCATGGATTATACACAAAATGCCAAGATTTCGCAAGTATCTGAGCAAACTTTAATTCTCGGAGTGGATGTAGGCAGCGAGGTTCATTTCACCAGGGCCTTCAACTGGCGAGGGATCGAACTGAGCAGAAAGCCCTTTCACTTCACAAACGACGCCGTCGGCTTCCAGAGCTTTCTCCGCTGGGCCGACACCTACGCCAAGACGGCGAAAGCGGAGAAGGTTCTGGTCGGCTGCGAGCCGACAGGACACTACTGGTTCAATCTGGCCAAGTATGTAACCGAACAAGGGATGACGCTGGTCCTGGTCAATCCCTATCACGTCAAGCAAGCCAAGGAACTGGATGACAACAGCCCCAGCAAGAATGATCGCAAGGACCCCAAAACGATCGCGCAGCTTGTCAAGGACGGCAGATACGTGATTCCGTATTTACCGGATGGCATCTATGCCGAACTGCGGTCCGCGGTCGCAACCCGGGACAGAATCGTCAAGGAGCAGAACGCGCTGACGAATCGGATTAAGCGGATGCTCAAGATGTACTTCCCGGAATATCTCAAGGTCTACAAGAAATTCTCGGCGGAAAGCGGTATGCTTCTGCTGGAGACGGCACCGTTCCCGGCGGATATCCTTCGCCTGGGCGCGGAGGGCGTCAATCAGATCTGGCGCGCGCACAAGCTCCGTGCGGTCGGCATGAAGAGGGCAATGACCCTGGTAAAGGCCGCGCAAAGCAGTGTCGGATTGGATGCAGGCCCCTGCGTCCGGCTGGAGCTGCAGCTGCTGCTGGAGGATTTCAGGACCAAGCAGGCACAACTGGAAGCAATTACAAGGGTGCTGGAAGCGGAAACGCTGAAGGTGCCGAACGTCGAGAAGCTGCTCGCCATCAAGGGCGTGGGGCTGATCACGGTCGCAGGGTTTCTGGCCGAGGCCGGCGAGATCGGACGTTTTGACTCGCCAAAGCAGATCCAGAAGCTTGCGGGGCTGGAGCTGAAAGAAAACAGCTCCGGCAAGCACAAGGGCAGGACTTCCATCAGCAAACGCGGGCGGAAGCGACTGCGCAGAGTCTTATTTCAGGCAGTGCTGCCGTTGATCCGGAGCAACGCCGAGTTCCGTGAGGTATACGAATACTACACGACCCGGCAGAGTAATCCGCTCAAGGGCAAGCAGGCCGTCGTGGCGGTGGGCTGCAAGCTGATTCGCATCTTCTATGCGATCCTGACCAAGGGAATCGACTACGATGCGAACCGTCTGCGTTCGGACATTCTTCGTCCGGAGCAGCGCCGGGCCGCCTGAGCAAACACACAATCATACCGCATCTGGGAAAACGTCCGCCAACAATGGCGCCGGATGACGGGAATGCAGATCGACAACAGAGAGAGCCGGTTAGCCGCGAAGTTATTATCCGTAGGGCATTGACCCTGTGAAGGAGCAGACGCGGCACCCACTGTGGACAGGCAGAACGAAGGAATTGAGGACGCCGCCGAGCTGCGGCTGATCCTGTTGGACATGGGAGGTTTGCTGCCGCAGAGCGGAGGGAAACAAGATTGGCCTTCATACGGAAACAAGACGTTTCCTTTGGCATACCTTTCGGACCCGAGAATCGCGCAAATCCCTGCTGATTTGACGCCGCAAGACGTCCACAAGCTCTGCCTGCTGTCGAGAAACCAAATCAAGCCTTTCTCAAGAATCCTTGCTATTTCAGGCATTCTTGGACATTTTCAACAAAAATATTTGGGGAGGATTAAGTAGTGGGACTTAACAGTTATGTAGCACGGGAGCCCAGACCTCTTCCAATTTTTATACTTGCTGATACGTCCGGGAGTATGAGGGGCGAAAAAATCAATGAGCTGAATCTTGCTTTGCGAGAGATGCTTACCGCATTAAATGAGGCGGATGACATACGAGGAAAGTTTCAGCTGTCAGTAATTTCTTTTGGCGGTGAGGTTAGACTTGTTCAGCCATTGGAGGATATCATAGGACTGTCCTTACCGGAGCTTACTGCGGCTGGAAACACACCGATGGGACAGGCATTTGAAGCCGTGCAGGAAATGATTGAAGATAGGGAGATCGTTACATCCAGAGCCTATACGCCCACGATTGTTCTGATCAGCGATGGCATTCCGACAGATTGTTCTGAGGAGATGTACCGGAGAAAGAATTATTTCGATTGGGAACCGCTTAAAAACCTTCATTCAGGAGAGCGCTCTGCTAAATGCCAGCGCCTTGCATTAGGAATTGGAGAAGACGCGGATACTGAGATGCTTAAGGCTTTCATTGATAATCCGGAGGTTCCGGTAATCAGAACGAAGGATGCGTCTGGAATCGCCAAATTCTTCAGATGGGTAACAATGTCAACGGTTGCGCGTATGCATAGTGTCAATCCTAACGAGACCTCCGTTGTAGCTCCTCTGTTCGATATCGATGCAGAGGACATTGTCATATGATTACCAAGAGAAAACAGCATGGTGATTATTCCTTTGTGATTGTTTCAGACACGGGAGTCAGTCATGCGATCCAAGGGGTACCAAATCAGGACGCAGCAATGTTTATAGCCGGAAACGAAGACTTTGCACTGGCTGTTTCTGATGGAGTCGGATCATGTGCAAGGGCAGATATCGGTGCTCAAGCGGCGGTGGCTTCTGTAAAGACGGTGTTTTGCTCAGTTAAAGAAGTGCAAGCTGACCTGGACTGCTGCGAGATATCGGATCAGATTATTGCTGAATGGAAGCGGCGTTTAGGAAGCCTGAATCCTGATGAATGCTGTGCGACCTTAAAGGCTGTAATGAGATTTGGAAATAAGCTTATGCTGTTTTCCATTGGAGACGGACTGCTTGCAGTTACCTCCAGAGGGATGCATTGCTGTGCTCCGATAGATATCAATATGTTTGCAAATCAGACAATGTGTTTAAATGCAGGGATTCAGTCGAGGGATTTCTGGACATCTGAGTTCAGGCTGGATACGTATGTGCCTTTTGTAGTATTTGCCTGCACAGATGGAGTGGCAAACGGAATTCAAGAGGGTAAAGAACTGGAACTGGTATCTGCAATTGAAACAGAGACATCAGAGGACGAGCTTCAGCAAGAACTGGAGACGCTGGTGATTGACATATCAGAGTTTAGCTCAGATGACCGTACAGTGGGAGTTGTGAAATATGAGCGAAAGAATGCAAAACCTGACCGGTGAGACGATTGTCACTATAGTTGGTAATAAACATCGCTTGGGGAAATTGGCCGGGTATGGAGCTCAGGGAGTTGTTTATGAAGACAGCACCGGGACCAAAATGATAAAGCTCTATTATCCGTCCGGATCAAAGATCATCGATGAGGATATCTTAGAACGCCTGCATTTTATCCGTGAGGTTAAGGTTCCGCCTAATTTCGTTGCCATTGAGGATATAGTGAATGAGCCATACGTTGGATACGTCATGGAAAAGGTGGTGGATCATAAGCCATTGAATTCTTATCTGATTCCGGATCAGGAAATGTCCTTTTCAGAATGGTATAACAAAGGGCTCGGATTCAGGGAGAGAATCTTCATCGGCTACATTATTGCAAAGGCATTCGGAGCCCTTGAGAAGGCAAATCTCTCATACTGTGATATTTCCGGCAATAACATTCTGGTAAAAACCGGAGACAAGACTGCATCCATAAAGATGATAGATACCGACAATATCTATGTTGCCGGAAAAGGAACGGCTGCTGTACTTGGTACGCCCCGTTACATTGCACCAGAGGTTATCAGCCGGCAGAAGAATCCTGATGTATTATCAGATAATTACTCCCTTGCGGTAATCTTATTTGAATTGCTTCGAGTCGGCCATCCTTATGTCAGTGATGATATCCTGGACGGAACGCCGGAGGACGAAGAAGCGGCGCTTGCCGGCAAGTATGACTACGTCACGGATGACAATTCTACAAATATGCTGCCTGCTGACGTTGTACTCACTGATAAGTTGAAGAGCCTTTTCCAGCGATGCTTTGTTGACGGAAAAAGAAACAGGATGGTGCGCCCTTCCGCTCAGGAATTTGAGTTTGCCTTATTGGAAGCAAGCAACAAGGTAATTAAGTGCCCTTCCTGTGGTGCATGGCATTTTCCGAGAAAAACAGGAAGGGTATATGACGGATGTCCTTGGTGTGACTCCATATCGAAGCCTAAGGCCAGACTGAATTTTTACGATATTCTGACAGAAGGCGATGACTATCGGCGAGGAAAAACGATCGATGGCAGCCCGCAGGGGAAACTGGTCAATTCCTATATTTTAAGAGAAGGAAAAAACCAGATAAAAAGCCTTTATGTTCTCAGATATGATGATCCGTCAAAAGCGACAAGGGCTGCGGATAATTATCTTTCTATAGCCAAAACTGCTGATGGATACTGGGCTTATAATGAGTTTTCCAAGAGCGGGGTCGTGATCAGGAAGCTGAGAGCCGGGACTTATACGGTAAAAACCGCAAGAGGGACGGCTACAAAAAAATGTAAAGAAGGCGAATATATCAATCTCGGCAATCATGAAGCGGTCAAGCTTGAAAATGGAGATTATATCTACTTTGAACTGAATGTAATCATTGAGATTGGCGGGAAAAAATATTCCTTTATTCGTATGGCCAGGTTTTTGGAGGAAGAGCAGTGAAGATATCTGAAATCTATTCGGCGATGGGGCTGAAGATAAAACTTAGCTATGAGGATTCGTCTGCAGGCTTTCAGACTGGAAATCTGATTCGGATTGAACCGACACATGAACGGCCGGTCTTTCTTGTCAGCCAGTATGGGAAAAATGTGCAGAGCACAAAAACTGTGCTCTGCAAAGTGAGCCCTAACACCGCAGATTATCTTCTGGATTTATTTGAAGGTGAGCATGAAGATGCTTATCGCTGTATGTTTTTAATCTGTGCGGTAGAGGACACCTGCTTAGAAGTACAGACATACACATTTCAGTCTGTGACGGAGTATAAAACTTCAATAAATATTATCGTGCCGGATAAACTGCAGGAAGAGTATTCCATTGAGAAGTTGCAGCAGGATTATATTTGGGATCAGCTTGGAATGCCGGCGCTGTTCTGTCTGAACTATAAAAACAAAAAGAGACAGAATGCCAACGTCCGTTTTATCGGCGGAAAGAGATATTTAATTGCTCAGAATACTGCGCGCGGAATTATTGCTGAGAGCGTTGCCTATCTGAAGGACAAATATGATATTCCCGTTGACATTTTCGTCGCTCCGGAAATCAAATTTGTACCAATGTCGGATGTTGCTGAGGTTAATGATGCGCTGTCGGCAGATTTGGAGAAAATTTCCAATCCGGCGTCATACTTTGCCAGATGGGAGGCATATGACGAGCTCAGCAAAAAGCTGCTTGAAAAGGAAAGCGAAGAGTTCGGCGAGTTTGGCTATACATCATATGAATTTCGGGTTGAGGTAAACGGTGTCACGTATGAGTTTAATATTGATCAACCATTAGACGATTCATTAATTGGTAAGGAGATTGGAGCTTCAGAAGAGGAAACTGTCCAGGAGCAGCTTGACAAGAATGCACGCCGTAAGAAGCAGATTGGTGTTGGTGTAATTAAAAAGATCACGGAGAACAGAGTTACTACTTTCCTTGAGGGCGAAGACAATACAGATCTGATTCCGGTAAAGGGCGTTCTAAAGCTTTATACAGCAGGTGACCGATATATTATGGCTCGCAGGCTTGCTGCAAGAGAGCGAATGATAAAACACCAGGCGCCTATTAAATCCATTGTTGCTTTAATAGAGTCCGGTGCCTCCGGTTTTGAAATGTTGAATTCCTGGGGAAGCCATAAAGCAGTTACGGAAGAGCTCAGAAGAAATTTCAAACGCGCAACTGAACTCAATCTGGAACAGGTAGCCGCTCTTAATATGGCAATTAACACCCCTGATATTGCACTTATTCAGGGCCCTCCTGGAACCGGAAAGACTACAGTAATCAAGGCAATCGCAGAGCGGTTCAGAGAAATTTACGAGGCTGAGCAGAAGAAGCTACAGAAGCTTAATCCTGAACACAAGCTTCAAAGCCCTAAGATTCTGATCTCAAGCTTTCAGAACGAGGCAGTGGACAATGCAATTTCTGCACCACTGCCGGGAGATATTCCCGCATATCGTAAAACAGCGAAAAGAACATCTGACAACAGCAGGGAACAGTATCAGAAATCCCTGGATAAGTGGTATTCAGGATTAAAAAAGACGATTACGGATATGATTGAGGACGAGACAGCTCCTGAGTTTATATCGAAAAAGAGGCTGCTCGACGATGAATACCTTTCGTACAAGAATGCCGGAGAGCCGATAGAAAAGGCGGCGGCATTGATTGATCACTATCTGAGCTATGTAGATATACCATATCCTAAAGATACTGTTGCGGCTGCAAAAGCAATTATTACGGCCGCGGCAGCAGCATCAGACGATGATTATGAGGATCCCATTATCAGGCGAATTGATGCTCAAAGGACCACACCAGAGAGCTTTGAGGATGATGGTAAGCGAAATGCCAGGCGGCTGGTAGCTTATATTCGGGTCAATGATGAGCTGGGGATATCTGACGATATTAGAGAAGCAATAGAGGCGGTGTGTGACGACGATCATTTCCCCGAAGACTTTGATCGATATGTGAAGGCTGTTGAAGCCTTAAGAAAAACCTTCTGCAGGGAAAAGAGCGCTGTTGATCCAAAGGATAAAGAGTTAGTCAATGAATGTATCCTGAAGCTGGCGAATGCATTTTCCAATCATTATCTTAGTACCCTTTCCAGCATGGAGAGCAAGAAATCCCTGATCTTGAGTGATTTTTTGAACCGGCTGGAGCAGGATTATGAGATGATCGTTAGAAAATATTCAATGACTACGGCAGCCACCTGCCAGACAAGTCTGGATCTTCGGGACGGTATCAATAAGATTTATGATCTCGTCATAGTCGATGAGGCTGCAAGAGCCAACCCATTGGATCTGTTCATTCCTATGTCCATGGGAAGGAAAATAGTGCTGGTTGGTGACCACAAGCAGCTGCCCCATATGCTTGAACCGGATGTATTAAAGCTGCTTACAGAGGATCCTAAATTCAGAGATATTCCGGAGATTGAGAAGAGCCTGTTTGAAAGGTTGTTTGAGATGTTTTCAAAGGGTCAGAACCCGAAAGCACTGCCTTTAACACAACAGTTCAGAATGCATCCGGACATCTGCAGCTTTGTAAGCGACGCTTTTTATGACGGAATATTGAAGACGGCAAAAAGTATCACACCGGAGAAAAGAGCAAGCTCGCCTGAGATTAATCAAGGGAAGGCACTGACGTTTGTGAATATCCCCATATCCAGAGGTGCTGAGACATCGGGCGTTTCAAAAAGTCGATGGGCAGAGATAGGAGTAATTGGCAAGGACGTTCGCTATATATTAGATGTAGATCCGAAGGCAAGCATTGGAATCATTACGTTCTACTCAGCACAGGCACAAATGCTCAAGAGACATTTGGACAGCTTCTTGAACGATGAAGAGAAATCAAATATTGAAGTTGGTACCGTTGATGCTTTCCAGGGAAAAGAGTTTGATTATGTGCTTCTGTCCTGTGTCCGTTCAAACTCGCCAAGAAACGGTAAGGCACCGGTTGTTGGCTTCTTGGAAAAACCGAACAGATTATGCGTGGCATTTAGCCGTTCAATCAGGCAACTGGCGGTTTACGGAGATGCAGAAACATTGATACAGATTCCTTGTTTTTCGCGCTTATATGACATCTGTGCAGTTGAGGGAGGAGGCTGTTATCGTGAGTGTTGATATTTTGAACATGAGAAGATTCGATGCAAACGATCAGGCTATCGATGTGGCATTGCCAGTGCTGGCGATTGAATGTGAAGCTACGCCTCCCTTGGAAAGATTCCTGGATGCATATGAAGAGACGGTTCTGAAACTGGTCTCGTTAGGTTTATCAACGGGCGGCATTTCAAAGACCCTCAACGCCACAGAAAGTCTGGTCGAAGAAATCCTTACCCATCTTGAGGTTAAGGAATATGTGCAAAGAGAAATAGGTAGACCATGGGAACTTACAGAGGATGGAGAAGCATATTTAAACGGATCGATCAGGGAGCGTGCGTCAGCTGAATCTCAATATGGTTACATGTTTGTGAACGCTATTAAAAAGGAGATTCTGCCTTTTTTTCATCAGGGAGATGTGGGGCAGATATCCCTGTTCCGGGGAGAATTCCTTCCTCTGAAGCTGACAGCAGAAGGAGATGAAATACAAACATTTGCACCTATTGAAATTAAGCATTCAAAGCTGAAAAAGGCTTATAGAGCATACTTCCGGAATCTGAAAGCTGTTGATGATTATGTTGAAGGTGAACTCTCCAAAGAGGAGGCTGTTGACCTGTTTTCTGATTTGGAGTCCTTTGACGAAGAGGAAGCGGAAGTTGAAGAGAGCAATTCTCCGGTAAGCCAAACAGGGAATCTCCGAGATAATATGTTTATTCGAGCTCTCAGCGGAAAGCCGAAAAAGCTATATCTCAGAATGAGAATTATTATCGATCCCCAGTATCCGGGGGGATATCGTGCCGAGTCTCCATTCGACTTTAATGGAGTGGATGACAACTATTTCCTGCGCCAGATGCAATGGCTTGAACAGTCAGAGACGGCATATTTAAACAATGAGATCATGCAGGATTTCTTGCATAGAGAGATCTGTAAGATCAGTCCTTCATACAAAACCGCCGTGAAGGATTATCGTGTATTCGTGTTGGAACGGCTTCCTCTGCTAAGCATATATCGCACAAGATTCCCTTACGTATATGAGGATATGGAGCGTATATATGCACTGATGCAGCGGCAAAACAGTCTCCTGGAAAAGGAAAATATCGTCAACAACCTGGCTCGATGTGTTGTTGAAGCACTGTTTAACGCTTATTTCCGCTCCATAGATCAATCCAGACTTGATCAGATCCGTCAGAAGGCAATTGATGATGTGAATACCTATGGACATGTGATATATAAACAGCGGATTTGCAGGAATGCCGGGTTATCTGATGATACCTTGCGCTGGGTTACTCAAAGATACCTGAATACTATTTTAGGCAGAATCAATATGACCTATGGCAACAGCATAATGGAGAAATTCATCAACATGCTTGTCATAGAATACCATCTGAGTGACGCGCAGTTACACAGATTTCTGACTCAAGGGAATATCGGACAGAAGTATAGTCTTATTGATAAATTGAATCGTATCAGAAGAAAAGTATCACATGATACTGACGATAAATTTGCAAATGAAGACTATGAGTTCTATATGGCAAATGTCTTCGGACTTGTGAACAGCTTACTCGATGGTTTCAGGGGGGAATGAATAATGGCCAAAAAGAAAAATAGAGGCAATAACAATCAGAGACAGCAGCAAAGACAGCAACCTGCTTCTAATGCTGCGAAGGCTGGAAATACCCAGAATGAGATACCTGAAAAACGAGCTGAGGAAGTTAAGCTGGTTACACTTGACGATGTTAATGCCAGCACCAGTCAGGCGGAATTTGACGCAAAGAAAGAACAACTTATTCAGCAGCTGATGGATGAGATAAGCGCTTGGGAGGATTCTAAAAAAACGGCAGAGACAGCAGCTCAGGAAGCCCAGAATGCTCTGGCTCAGTTGGAACAGCAGAAGAAAGATCTTACGGATCAAAGAGATGAGCTTCAGAAAAAGGTTGATGCAATTCAAGAGGAGTATTCCAAGGCGGAAAAGACTGTAACAAGCGCCATGGATAAAGCTGAATCCATAAGAACCAGCGCGGATACATACTCTGAGGAAACGAGAACTGCTGCGGATGCCTATGCTGAAGACATCAAAAAGGGTGCTGACGAAGAGCGGTTGAAGAAGCTGAAAGAGGCTGCGGATGAAGCTAAAAAGATTTGGCAGACACAGATAGATGATCTTAGCCGTCAAATTCAGGAAATCGCTGAACGAGAAGCGGCTTTGCATGAGGCACAGAGACAGCTGACTAAAGAAAAACGCTTTGTGGAAGATGAAAAGGAGGCTCTCGATGAGCTGAAGGAGGATCTTCATGCGCGTAAGAGCCGTTACGATGCAGCAAGTCCGACGAAAGTTGCAAAGCTTGAAACTGAGCTTGCGGACGAAAGAAGTAAATATGCTGCTCTGCAGGAACTCTATCGTGAGCTGCAAAAGAGACTTGAAGCCTTGCAGGTTCTTATGGATACCGTGAAAACGGAAATCGAGGATCCCGAAAGCGGAATCCGGATTGCATCTATGAATGAGATCGTTACCGCTTTACAGGAGCTAAGGGATAAGTATGCCCGCCTTGCATCAGTATATGAACGCTACCCTGATGATGCGGCGATTTCTGAGCTGGAGGAAAAAGCACACAAGACTGACGCACTTGAACGGGCGAACGAAGCACTGGAGCTTGAACGGAATAGATATCGCGAAGAGGTTATTGCTGCAAGAAATGCGACCAGAGAACTGGAAATTGTAAAGCAGGAGGTCGAAGCCACAAATGCATTAAATGAGCATTTGCTTCAGGAATTGGAAAGTCACAAGACTGCACTTGAAAGTCGAACTGGAGATACCTGTCCTTCTCTTTCAAAGGTTGATACTGAGACCGATTCAGATGATTTTATAGCAGATGTCAACAAGCGCATGCAAAGATCTGAGCTTATGAAGTTGAGCGATATAGTGACACATGTAAAAAACTTCGCAGGCAGCCGTCAGATCGAAGAACAGCTTTATTATACAGACAACGATATTCGGGCATTCCTTGCCGGTATGGCTGTCAGCCGACTGATCATCCTTCAGGGTATGTCCGGAACTGGTAAATCCAGTTTGCCTCGTATTTTCTCACAGGCGATTTCCGGCTTTAACAGATTGATCCCGGTAGAATCTTCATGGAGAGATCGGAACGAGCTTCTGGGATACTACAACGATTTTAACAAAAAGTTCAATGCCAAAAGCTTTACGATCGAACTCTACAGGAGCAGTAAAGAACGCTGCCAGGCAATACCGACATTCATCGTTCTGGATGAAATGAATCTGGCGCGAATAGAGTATTATTTTTCGGATTTCCTGGCAATACTTCAGGAGCCTGATCATGAAAAATGGCTGATTGAGCTCGTGTCTTCAGATATGAGAACACTTCCAATGGAGCTTCCGGAAAACGTAAAGGCTAAAATGCAGCGGGAAGATCCGGCTATATTTGCAATTTGGGAAAAGATTGAGCGCAGCAGACAGGGAGACCTCAAAGCGGAAACATCTGATGAGGATAAGGAATTACTTACGACATATTTAGGCAAGCTTAATCAGCTGACCGGCGCGAAGAATCTTATTGACGGGAGAAAGATCAAGGTAACGGATAATATCTGGTTTATTGGGACTGCAAACAGGGATGAATCTACATTTGAAATCAGTGATAAGGTTTACGACCGGGCGCAGGTGGTATCTCTTAACAGAAAGGGTGTATCGGAAGGCAATTATACTCCGGTGAGCGCCAAGTATATTTCTGTTGAAAAGCTACAGACTCTGTTCCAGGACGCCATCAATAAAAACCAGCATAAAAAGGAAGTAGAAGAACGGCTTGAAGCATTGGACAGTGTATTGATGGATAAATTTGATCTGTCATTCGGCAACAGAATTGTCACTCAGACGATCAATTTTGTGGGTGTGTACACTGCAGCTGCTGGAAAGCTTAATGACGCATTAGATTACCAGATTTCGACAAAGATACTGCGGAAGGTAATAACCAGCGATGATGAAGAGGCTTTATTGGAATTACTGGAGGCAGTGAAGGATTATCCGGAAACAACGAGGCTGCTTGAAAAACGGTTAAGAGAGTTGAGATAAAGATGAGGGTTTATTATCATTCAGCCCTGGAGGATAAGGAAATTGCTTCAGGTAGCGTTCTGCGTACTGTCCCATGTAAGGCTCGTATAGAATTACAAAGGGAAAAGGCAGACGCTGCATGCGAGATCCTTTATAACGGGACTATCATAAATCCGGACACGAAGGATATCGAGTGTGTAGAAGAAACTGATCTGGTAATAAGGCAGAGCGGACGAAAAGATACATACAGTATTCGTCATTCGATCCATCCATTACCGGAAAAGTATGCGAGAGCATATGAGCAGTTTTCCTACGAATATCGTGAAGCGGATATGGATGAGATCAGCAGTATACAACTTGGCAGTCTGAAGCTTTATGCTGTCGATCAAAGCGCTGACGTCTATGATTATACAGACGTTTTCGATCAGATAGAAACCGCGTATAGTGCCTTCAAGCTGATCTGTGAAAGACCGAAATCTCATTTGAAAGCTGTAAATGAGGTACGTCCGATTGAGACGGTCAAGCGGATAGGATACGAGTCTATTCCATATCTGGCGGCGCATAGCGAGGATTGGCTTGCCCGGACCGCAAGCGGCCTGAAGCCGGCACGTCTGTTTTCAAGGGTAGAGGAGGACGAATTCCAGATCTACGAGAATCGTGTGGTAAAAACACTGATTGATCTTATTATCGGGTTCCTTCGGAAAACAGAGAAACAGCTTCGTGATCAGAGAGATCAGCTCCGTGGAATCATGAATAGCAGTGTGCAGACTGGTAGCTTTGGCTTTGATGTAACTTTCCAAAAGGCGGTATCGGAATTGATGTCGTCTGACAGCAAAGGAGAAGAATATCGTTCTAAAAGCCTGGAGCTGGTGGAAAAGCTGCAGCATAGAGCATATTATCTGTTGAAACGTTACCGAACACTTAGGCAGACAAGGCTGTATCGATATCTCAGGAAAGCGAGGCATGTTTCAAATCCTCTGAACGAAACGAATATACTGGTACTGGATAAGCATTATAGCGTTATCTTCAAGCTGTGGAAAACAATCCATCACGTGATTGCACCACGGGCACTGGAAGAGGAGAACCAGGTCGCATTCGATGATACGTGTGATGACTATCAGCAGTTTTGCTCGTCCTTATGCGGTTATGCTGCCCATGTTCTCGGCTTTGAGCTTTTGGAAAACGGTCATTATGTTCGGGAAAATGACCATCTTGATCTTACCGTCTCCTGTGGAGAAGACGGACTGATAGATGTGATACTCAAGGATGTTGAACCGCGAACAGTTGTTGTTCCGCCTGCAGTAGATGTCCCGGATGTTGGAGACACAAATAAATACCGGATATCATATGATGGTCGTGCATTGATATGGCCAAATGATATAACTGTAGACGAAATTGACGCCTTTTGCAGTCTTATCAAAACAAGAGAGAGCAGAGGCCGTGAGCAGAATGAAGAAAAGAGAAAGTATGCGGCGTTAAAAACCCTGCTGGACGAAGCCAATCGGTCATATAATAAACCGGCAGCTAAGGAATTCGTGATTATACCCTTGGCGGTCGAGTTGGAGACAGAGGCCCGTGCGAGTTTTAGAGCTTTGATGGAGACTGTCGCCGGAGAATTTATTGAGAGTAACCCGGAAGCAGAGATTGTAGTTGCACTTCCGATTTGCAACGAAAATGAGCAGAAGATAACTGAGTATGCCAAGGAAGATGGGCAGATAGTATCAATTCTTCCACTGACGATGTTTGACATCAATTCCTTCCGCCGGCTCCAGAATATGTTATACAGACAGATTCTTAAAATGGAGAAGACGTCCTGCCCGAATTGCGGGGGGAAAATGCGTATACATGAAAACCGACGGGTTTGCGATGATTGCAATCAGCTTACGCTTACCAGGACGATTTGCCCTAATCCGGAATGCAAGCAGGAATATCTTTATATGGAGTATGATGTTCCGGAGACTACTCTTTTAAAGATGCAAAGAATAAATAGCGAAAGCTTCTTTGAATGGGACAGCTTGTTCCAATATAAGAATATCGTAAATATGACTGTACAGAATGGGAAATTACGGACTGTATGCCCCTGCTGCCATCAAAGCTGATAAAGAAAATATATTGGCACAAAAATGAGATCCGACGCGAGTCGGATCTTTTTTGTAGCGTAAAACCACTCGCTAAGCGAGTGGTTCAAAAAAGCCTATGGCGATAAGAAAGAACTCCTGTTACAATTATGATGCGGTCTGCCAACTGCAAGAATAAGCGTAACAGGAGGTCATCCACATGGGAATGAATGACATAAACAGTTTATCACATACGAAGTGGAATTGCAAATACCATATCGTATTTGCACCAAAGTACCGGCGCAAAGTATTTTACAACGAAAAGAGAATCGCAATCGGAAAAATCTTAAGACAGCTATGTGAATGGAAGGGAGTACGAATAATCGAAGCAGAAGCGTGTCCGGACCATATCCATATTTTCGTAGAAATCCCGCCGAAAATGGCAGTCTCAAGTTTTATGGGTTACCTCAAGGGAAAGAGCAGCACGATGCTATATGAGCAATTCGGCGAGCTAAAGTATAAGTACCGGAATCGAGAATTCTGGTGCAGAGGATACAACGTAGACACAGTAGGAAAGAACGAGAGCCGAATTGCGGAGTACATCAAGAACCAGCTTAAAGAAGACGAGATGGGGGGAACAGTTAAGACTACCCTCCATTGGCCCGTTTACGGGCAGCAAGTAACAGTCTCCACGCAGCTGGCATATCGTATTACA
>JAEEGG010004676.1_pt1 | contig 33024 bp, 23 predicted proteins | sample 9134161 | NCBI WGS metagenome assembly JAEEGG01 (sample SAMN16246543, study PRJNA631951) | gut metagenome | biome: gut microbiome; feature: rumen; material: CR-attached | host: Bos | place: Iran: Karaj | collected 2018-10 | reverse complement strand
CATGGATGGAAATACACAGGTTCTAATGGAAACTCAATTTTCTTGCCCGCTGCGGGCGGACGTTGGCGTGATAACACGGACATAGTAGGCAACGACGGTTTCTACTGGTCCTCCACGCAGTTTCCGGACTACTTCGATGGTGCATACGACCTCTACTTCTACGGCAACTACTCAGGCTGGAGCGACTCTCACCGAAGCCTCGGTTTTTCTGTCCGTCCAGTCACAGAATAATCGTGCAAGCTTGGCTCTGAGCTCGCTGATTCATAAGCTCTACCTCCTTCATGCCCTGCAAACAGAATCGTTTCGCAACCAACCCCATCTACAAAACCTCCCCCAAAGCACTGCCCATAGGAGCCGACGTCTCCGAACGTCGGGCAGCAGAAACTCCCCTGATTTGCAGAAGCCAGAGTATCTATTACTTTAAATCTATAAACTTATGAAATTATTATTTATATCCTTACAAGCCTGAAATAACTTAGGCATGTGTTTTGTCCGTCTCCGTTTCACTAACGGTTGGCGTAGTTCAGCCAAATCTCAGTCTTTCATAAACCAAATTTATCATCCATCCAAAATCTTATCCAAAAATATTTGTGGGAGAACTATATTTTTCTTAAATTTGCAACCGACAAGTGAATGATGGCAATTTTGTTGCTTTCCTTGTCAAGACATATTTGAGAAGCGTGAACGCTTTTTCCGGATGATGAAACTGGACACTTCAAAGATTCGGAAAGATTAATGTACGAAAACCGTACAGAAAAAAGAAACGTTACCGCTCTCTTTCGATTGTATTATGTACTTCCCACAGTTCATACTGTGTGCATATACATCGAAGGTGTGAGCTGTGGTTTTCTGTTCTTTTCTGTACGGGTCAGTCCAGTACCTATCATCCGAGAATGGCATAACAGGCTCGCACCTTTCCTTTATGTCTTTCTCCAACTGCGCTGGACTCATCCCCCTTTCATAGCGGACTACCAGTTAATATTTAGTTTTTGTTTCCCTGAGCCTGTGGAAACCTTTCCTGACGCAATGAGGGTGTGTCAAAATAGGCACATCCTCTTATTCTTTTCTCGTAATGGTGGCCTAAGATTCATTTTATCTCTATGCCACCATTTTTATGATATTGGTGTTATGTTGTGGTAAGAAGCGCCATATTGGCTTATTTAAGGCGGTATAAGGCGTAAAAGAGGCGTTATCGTCGGTCTTATATCCTGTATTTCGCAGTTTCGCAGCCATTTTCTTGATGTTGAAGGCAATGGCGAAGAAGGCAAAGTCCATAGTGATCTTGTCTTTGCCGAAGTGGCGGAACCTTTTGTATCCCATGTTGTATTTCATCTGTCCGAAGACCGCCTCCGGTTCTATCGGCCGTTTGGAGCGATGTTCAAGCCCCTTCTCTGATGTCAGCCTCTGCCGGGCTTTCCGTTTGTATTGCATGAGCCGGTGGTTTACCTCTATCTCCCGCCTGCCCTGCTTGCTTTTGTAACATCCCCATCGGAGTGGGCATCCTTTGCAGTTTCCTGCCCTGTAGACTGTACTTTCCGTCCGGTATCCGCTGCCTGTCTTTCCGTGTCTCACTCCGATGGGCTCCATGTGCTGACCCATCGGACAGACGAAGTAGTCCTCTTCAGCGTTGTAGTACAGGTTCTCTATGCGGAAGATGTCGTTTCGGAATGCCCGTTTCTGCTCCTTATGGAAATAGTTGTACTTGACGTACGCCTCAATGCCGTTTGTCTCCATGAAAGAGTAGTTCTCCTCGCTTCCGTAACCCGAGTCGGCACAGGCCTCTTTTGCAAGATGCCCGTATCTGTTGGAGAAGGACTGCAGGAAAGGTATCATTGTGAGCGTGTCGGTAGGATTGTGGAAGAAGCCGAAGTCCGTGATGAACTGGTTCTCCGTCCCGATCTGCAGGTTGTAGCCAGGCTTGGTCTGACCGTTGTTCATCGCGTCCTCCTTCATCCTCATGAATGTGGCGTCATTGTCTGTCTTGCTGTATGAGTTGCGCTCACCCAATGTCTCAAGGTGGGTGTCATACTCGGAGAGTTTGTCACACATCTGCTCCAACCGCTTGACTTGTTTCTTCTTCTCACGGACCGCCTTCTTCTCCTCCTTGCTCCTTGGGGCAGGCTGTTCCGAGAGGGACTGACGCAGCTCGTCCGCAATCTCTGTCAGTGTCTCAGGGGTAAAGCTCACGGATTCTTCTGCTGCCGACTTGTCCTGGGCGATGGCATCGTCAACCTGACTCAGCAGGACCTTTATCTTCTCCATCAGCCTGGCGCGGTTCTTCTCGACTGTCTTGCGCCACACGAAGGTGTATTTGTTGGCTTTAGACTCTATCTTCGTTCCGTCAATGTATTCCACGTCCAGGGTCACCAAACCCTTGGCGGAAAGCAGAAGCACAAGCTGGGTGAAAACGTTGTTTATCTCGCTCTTCACACGGTTGCGGAAACGGTTGACCGTTATGAAGTCCGGTTGCTCGTAGCCTGCCAGCCAGATGAAGTGTACGTCACGCTTCAGTGCCTTCTCTATCTTGCGGCAGGAGTATATGTTGTTCATATAGGCATACAGGACAACCTTCAGCAGCATCTTCGGGTCGTATGGACTGCGGCCGCGCTCTTTATACAACCTGCGGAAAGAGGACAGGTCGAGGTGCTCTATTATGTTACTGATTAAGCGGACCGGATCGTTTTCAGATATGTCCTTGTCGATTCTTTGTGGAAAAAGAACCGTCTGATTTGGTGAATACGGACGAAAATGGTATCTTTGCATAACTTGAATTTTGATGTCATAAAGTTACGAAAAATTTATGACATAGCAAAGCCCTGGCTTGAGAAAGTCGGGGCTTTGCGTAAAAAAATGAGGATGTGCCTATTTTGACACACCCTCACTTTTGTGTGTTCATCTTACTCTATTTCTTCCACGCATTCACAACCTCGCCGATATACATGGAATGGATGCCGGCAGGGAAATGGCTGTACATGTTCTTAGGTGCGTCGCTCTTGAAATACTGGGGGTCGAAAGGAGCGGCGTACATGGTTTTGCACTCAATCACCATCGTGGCCTCGGTGTAGTAGGGAGTGCCGTTTGCGGTGTATGCGGTGTGCAGGCCAAGTGCCTGAGCCTTGTCACCGTCGCGTCCGCTTTTGGTACCCATGTAGTTCAGCACTTTGCTGTCTTTCACGTCGAACGACATCACCGTGAAATACTCGGAGTTATCCATAAACTCCTTGGTGTAACGCTTTTCTGCCACATAAACGGTCAGGGCGGTGCGTCCCCAGAGTGTGCCGATGCTTCCCCATCCGATGGTCATGGCATTGCTCTTCTCACGGTTGCCTGCTGCAAGCAGCTGCGCATCACGGAACCACTGAAAACCGTTGTCTTCAAAGCTTTCCACCACGTTGAACTTCTTGAATCCGTTCTCTTCCTGGGCAGACAGCCTGCCTGGTGCTGCCATCATCAGGCACACCAGCATCAATGTGATAATTCCTTGTCTCATATTATTGTTCTTTTAGAAATGTGCTAACTTGTTGGAAATATTCTTGAAGCTCCTGTTCTTTAAATCCATGACCCGCGCCTTTGATGACATGGAGCCTGGCATTCCGATAAATCTCCACCGCTTTTTGGGAGTCAGCCATCGACACCACCTGGTCCTTGTCGCCTTGTACGATTAATACCGGACCTTTGTATTTGCCGATTTCACTGAACACATCGATAGGACGCAGTTCCAGGAAGAAACGCTTTCCCATCGGCACGTTCCACAGCCGGGTGGTGTCGGGGATGCTTTCGACAGAGGGGTATCGTTTGTTCCAGTTGTCGGGTATGCACAAAGCTGGGAAAGCCAAAACGACCTTCCTGATGTGTTTGGGTAGTCGGGCTGCAGTCATGGCTGACACAAAACCACCCTGGCTTTCACCTATGACAACAATGTTCTTTTTGTCGATGTCTTTCCTGTGACGGAAATACCTCACGATGGCTTCCAGGTCGCGCTGCTCATCCACAACCGACATGTTCATCGTGTTCGGGTCGCTCTTGCTGTTGAGTGAGCCGCACGGGAAATCAAACGTGTAGCAGGCATAACCGAGCGCCTCAAGCGGGCGGAAATAGTTCCTGCCGTAGTGGTGGGTGCCATTGAAACCGTGGGCGATGATTGCCACCGGATGTTTCTGCCTGCTGTCCTTCGGCATGTTGAGAACACCGTAAATATTGCGGCTGCCGTTTTTTATCCATAGTTCCTCGCTTTGCTGTGCATAGCAGCATGAACTGGCGGTAAACAGCAAAGCTGTGATGAATAATATTGTTTTCATGATGTTTTGTCTATTATATGATCTGATGGTATCGTTTCTGAATTTACTTAACTAACACTTTCCGGGATTTCCCATTCTCACGGATGACATATAAACCTTTATGCAGAGAGGCTGCCGACTCAGCGGGAATCCTCCGTCCGGAAATATCGTATATGCCGTCGGGTGCTCCAACTGAACGTTCTGGCTGGTCAATGCCTGTTACCACTGCTTGTGTCTTGATTTTGTAAACCCGATCATAGTAATAGTTTCCGGCTGTGAACCTGTTTGTCATTGTCACCGACACGACCGTGTCGCGTGGATGGAACTCGCCGGTGTTGGATACGACATCTGGCTCGGATGAGATCCACTCACATTTCACTCCGAAAGTGGGATGCTGTTCAAGGTTGAGATTCTCCTTGACTGTCATGAACGACTTGACGGGATTGGCTACGTTTTTCACATTGTAGGCGATGGCATACTTAGGCTGCATCTTCACACCCCAAACTGCTAACCCGGAGCGGGTGCATGCGGTAAAAGAGACAGACTTGATTGTGGTGCCGTCGAACATCTGTTCCAGAACCACTCCCGAATAGTTGACACCGCTGATCTGAAAGGTGAAATAGCCGGTGTTGTCCGTGAGGCTCCATCTTCCTTTATAGTCTCCGGTCACGGTTCCGTCCTCATTGAGCTGAATGGTATTAGGTGTCACACATTCGAGGTTGGCATTGTTGAGCTTATAACGCAGTCTCATCAGTTGATATTCACCGGCTATATCGTTGCGTGTGAACTGACATCCGTTCTCTATAGAGTCCTGGTTGGTGGCCTCGCCGTTGTATTCAAAGGGTGCTGCAAGCAGCCATCCCTCTTTGCTGGTGAAGAGCTGGCGTGTTTTCACGAGATGCCCTTCACCCCCGTTGTTGAATCTGGTGTGGTAGATGAGAAAGGCACGTCCTTTCTCATCAATGATGGCTGAGTTGTGTCCTTGTGCCACTTCGCCTGTTGTCTGAAATCCAAGACCGTTGTGGGCTGTCACCACGAGGTTTCCTCTTGTCTCAGCATCGTTAGTGCTGTAGTTCATCTGGTAATTGGAATAGACAGCCGACGAGCCTTTTGTGTCGGTATATGGACCATCGGGACGACTGCTTCTGAACACCCTCATCACATAGCCTTCTTTTGCGGAGAGACCACCGTTGGTGACAAACAGGTAATAGTAGTTGTTGATGTGCTGGATATAGGAACCCTCTCCTGAAACATAATAGCCTCCTGCAATTTGTTTGCCGAAATAGACATCGCTAATGGGACGGCCGTTTGAGTCGCTTTTCGTGGCATATTTCACGGTGTAGTCTCTTAAGCCCGTTTCGTTGTCGAGCTTCAGGATGTAGATGCCGCCGCTCCATGAGCCGTAGCTCATCCACAGCTGACCCTCTTTGTCATAAAACACGCAGGGGTCGATAGCGTGGGGCCAGTAGTTGCCCCAGTTGTTCTGACGGTAGCGTGTGGGCAGTGAGCTGAGATCGCCTAATACCACTTGCAGGTCGGTCTTCTTCCAGTCGATAGCCTGGTCGGTGTTGCTCTTGAACCCGGAGAACACCACCGGTCCCTCATAGACGAACGGCCCCTGTATGGATGAGGAGGTCATCAGTACGATGACGGAGTTCCATTGCGGACCATTCAGACTGAGGTAGAAACACCATTTTTTTAGGTGTTTGTTGTAGATGATGTCGGGTGCCCACATGTTTCCCCATACGGTCCATGCGTTGCCGTCGTTGCCGGGGAGGGCGCAATGCCAGGCGGTAGCGTCGAAATTGCCAAATTCCACTTCTGTGATTTCACCATTTCGGAGCGTCTTCACTTTTTTTGTAGTGTGCGTGCGGAAAGCCTGGTCTGCACTTACTGTCACAGGCTTCCCTCCGCTCATCTTGCCGAATATGTTGTTGGATATGCCGCTCCAGTTTTGCATGTTTTTAGTCCTGGCGGCTCCTATATGTGACCCGTAGATGTAGAAATATTTGGATATGCTGTCATAGACTATACTCGGATCGTGCACGCTGACATAACTTTTCGTCTTGGTGGTGTACATGGAATTTATTTCCGTTGTAGTCAGTTTCACCATCTCGGGGGTCTCCTGTGCGGAAACTCCCATGAGTGCACAAGCCAAGCTTATGCATGTTAACAGTCCCTTTCTCTTCATGTTCAGTAGTTTTTTTATAATTGTGTGTCAGTTGTTATTTAGTTTTAAGAGCTCAGAATTGTTTTTTGAGATACTTCTTTCCGTTGATGATCTGGATTCGGGAGGAGGACGTTGCCGGTGCGCCGGAAAGGTCGTATGCCTTGCCGTCGCTGATCGTATGCTCTTTGACTGTGGATATGCCGGTCGGCGTGTTGTTCTTCAGCTCCATATAGTCGATGTCGGGCATCCAGTTCGACGGGTTGGACAGGCGGATGACGTTCTTGCCCGCATTGAGGTGGATATCCACTGTGCGTTTGCCCACAGTACCCCAGCCGCCGGAGTTTGCGCTGATGGTCTTCACCTTCTCTCCGTTGACAGTGACGGTGATATTGCGGTTCTCGCCCGAGATGAATCCGATGGTCATCGTGTAGTCGCCTCCCTTGTCGGAATAGACATCACGCCAAACGAGGTCGTTCTTCTCGCTGTAGCCCAGCCAGCCAGCCTTATACCCACATGAGCAGTTGCCATCGGCGGAATAGATGCCGGTCCGCTCCGCCTGGTTGTTCATGATTTCCTGATAGTCGCTGATGTAGGCGGTCTCAGCTTCGTAGCGAGTCCGCTCAATACGTTTCTCAGCCTCTGCTACGTAGATACGGGTGCCGTGTATAGGAAGCTCCACTTCGAACTCATCAGTGAATTCACCCAAATCTCTCCTGAGAATCACTTCTCTCAGCGTTACTGTGCCGTCAAGACAGAGATCCTTGAATTTGACTGTCACGTTTCGTTTGTCGTCGTTCGGATTATAGACGGCGAATGCCCGCTTCGTGCCGTTCAGCGTCTCAATGTCCTTCACGAGGATGTAGCAGCCGTTGGTGTAGCCCACAAGGTATGCCTGCTGATAGAGCGGGTCCTGGTTGAGGGCGATGAGCTCGGTGTTTCTCAGCAGGTTGAGCGTTGCTGTCTTGATGTTTGTCAGGTTGCATCCGATAAGCAGCGGCGAGTTCATGATGCACCACATACCGAAATGGGTGCGGTCTTCTTCCAAGCTGAGCGACCTTCCCACCTCAAGCATGTCCATGTCGTTGAAATGGCCGTCGTAGCAGTAGGCAGACATGTAAAGGTTCTCGCCGATAATGCTCTTTACGGATCCCCAGCTGTCGTTGATGTCGAATGTGGTTCGCCAAGAGAAGGCGATGTCGTTCACCCATGTGCCGGGATAGTTCCAACGGCACACGTTCATTCGGACATCGTCTCTGCCGGTCGCTTTGATGGCGTTGCTGATGGCGGTGTAGCGCTCTTTAGGGTCGAGCGACAGGTGCTGCTTGTTCTGTGGGGCATCGCCGCCGCAGAAATCCACTTTCACGAAGTCGAACCCGCATTCTTTGAAGTAGAAGTCGGCGTCGCGCTGGTCGTAGTTATAGAAGCCCACGTTCACGCTGAGATTGTCGCCGTTATACATGTTGCCGCAGGTGTTGGCACCCGCGTCGCTGTAGATGCCCGCCTTCAGACCTTTTGAGTGGATATAGTCCGCCACTGGCTTCAGCCCGTTGGGGAAGCGGGTGGGGTGGATGAGAAGTTCGCCTGTCTGCTCGTTACGTCCGCCGAAAAATCCGTCATCGATGTTGATGTGGTTGAATCCTACTTTCAGTAATCCTTTCGCTACCATCGCGTCGGCCTGACTTTTGATAAGCGACTCGTTGATATTCACTCCATAGGTGTTCCATGAGCTCCAACCCATGGTGGGACCGTCCTGCGCCATTGTGCTTAAGGACAGCGATGCCAGTATGGCTGCTAATATTTGCTTTTTCATGTTTTCACTTATTTTTTCTGCAAATATACTGAAAAATAATCAAAAGACAAATGTCTTCAGCTGTACTCTCCCCCATATTGTGACATATTTGAAAAAAGTTGTTACATCTTGTTCTCTTGCCTTTTTGTCTTCTTGCTTGTCTTTCTTGCCTTCTCGTCTTCTCGTCTCCTCGTCCTCTTGTCTTCTCGTCTCCTTGTCTTCTTGCCTTCTCGTCTTCTCGTCTTCTAAAAAAATAATAAAATGTCCCAATAGCTAAATAAATCGTAAATCGTAAATTGTAAAATCGTAAATATTAATGTCTTCTCGTCTACTTTGTTTACTCCACAATGACCTTGTAGGCTTTTGTTGTGCCAGTGACGGAATTATATCGTTGCACATAGGTGGTGCCTGGCATGAGACCGACAAGGCTGCCGTTCTGGATGCTGACTGTGGCAGAATCGGCGAATGTCCACGACTCGCCCTCACCGCAGGCAAGCCCTTCGCCTCCAACTTTCAGCAGGATTGCCTCCGGCTCCACGCGGTGGTAGGTGAATGACCCCATCTGGGTCATCACCTCCAGCACTTGGTCGGAGAGGAAAGTGACGAACCATCGGTGCATCCGTTTATAACCGATTCCGTTTGAGAAGAGGTTGAGCATGATGCCGCTGTAGGTGTAAGTACCGTAAGTGTGATTTGTGTAGCCGTAGTCGAAGAAGCAGTCCATGGCGGTGTAGGTGTGTCCTTCGTTGAAAGTAATCACCTCGTAATAGCCTTCAACCGTTCCGCCCCACATCCATTCGCCTGCAATCGTGGCTTCCTGTTCCTGATGTGGCATGTCGGTGAAGGTGATGCTGTCAACACGGGTGATGTCGATGTCCTGCACCGTCCCGTCTTTATAGGCGATGCGCATGGTGTTCTGTGCCTGTGCCACGGTTGCGAGGCTAACTATCAGTAATATGATGAATAATCGTCTCATTATAGTAGCTCGATTAATAAAATTTCACGTTAGAAAACCTCCGTCTGATAGCCCCTTTTTCATCTTCTGTCATCTTTCCCTTGAGGAGAAATTCGTCAATGCTCAGGCTGTCCATCCAGTCGGGCAACACCACTTTGCCGATGAACTCCAGATTCAGTTTTTTTATGCGCTTCAGTTTTTTCAATGCGGTCGGCACTTCATACACTCTGATTCTGACGGCTCCTTGCTTGTCCATCTCCTCCAGCTCTTTGAACGTGTCGTTCTCGTTGTCTTCCTCTCTCACAAGCCAGCCGATTTTCGGGGTCACGGTATAGGTCTGGGTGTCAAGCTCGAAACCGACAAAACCGGCAATCAGTTCCATCGTTATTGTGTTTTCGATTTCACCACCGGCAGGGTTGACAATGTGGCGCTTGAATCCCACTCTTACACGTTCGGTGGGCATCGACCAGTTTTTGGTCACTTTCTCGTGCGTCTTTCCGTTCGCGTCGGGGAAAAACAGCAGCATCCAGCCGTCGAGTTCTGTCGGCATCCCTCCGTCACCGCAGCCACCACCGGACTCTAACTCTCTCACACGCTTTTTCTTCACGATGGTCTGCCAGAATTTCTGGTCGGGATTGCCCTCCGACGCTTTTATGAATTCTTCCAGCACAGGCTTGAGGCTTTCTGTCCATTCCATTAGCCCTATCTGCCCCAATGCATCTGTCTTCTCTGCCACATGCCGCCAGTCGTCGGGAGTCCCTTTCAGTGTGATGGAAGGAATACCGCAAGCAGCGCTGAATTCATGGAAACGGAAATAGGATTTCACGCTTTCCATCAGGGTGATATGGGAGGCTATGCGTTCTGTGGTTCCTGTGGTGGAGAAATCTGCGGTCATCAGGCTGCTGATATTCCCTTTCGTGTGCTGGTCAATCTGCTCTTTGAATCCTTCGAGCAGTTTTGCCCAGTCGGCTTCAGAACTGTCGGAACTCCCCGCCGACATCACCGACAGGTCCATCACGCCGTCATGGCTCACCAGTTTGTCGCGCATCTCCTCGGGGTGGGCGTTCACGTATCTCGCGAATCCCTGGCTGATAAGCATCCACACCATGTCGGGAGAGATGACGAAAGGGCGGTGGTGGGCGTAGGCTTCAATCAGACATCTGAAAAACACGTCTTTCCCCGCGTAGCAGAGTTTCTGCCCTCCGAAACTGGTGGCTACCACCCGGTGATTGCTTTTTTGGATGTTCTCGTCATTCAGTATGGCTTCAGCCAATTTCTTGCTGCCCTTCAAAACCAGCTTGCCGTCGGGCGACGGACGGTTTTTGTCAACGACGAAGGTGATACTGCCTTCTTGCTGCTCCAGGATGATGTTTTTCTGCGCATGGCTATAGAGAGCAAAGACAGAGATAAAGATAACTGCTATGAATAGTCTTTTCATTTTCAGTTGATTCCCTTCTTTGGGCAAATACACTTTTTACTAATCATTATATAAAGGGAGTGTGCCTGTTCAAGTCAGCACACTCCCTGTCTCTTAGAGAATATCACTTTCTATTTAAAATAGATATCCACGTAGTCGGTCACACCGTCTGCGCCTTCCATCTCCTGGGCACGCCAGTATTTGCGCCCGTTGGTGGCTTTGAAGTTGAAGGTGCCGGTCTTCTCGTAAGGTTCACCGCCGTTGAGGTGATACACCTTGTATTCAATGGAGCCGGTGAAGATGAGGTGTGTGGCAGACACAATTTGAATATAGCCGTCGATATGGAGATAGTCGTCGTTCTCCTTCGATTTTTGGATGCCTGTGCAGCGCAGGCCGCCGTCACCTTCCTTCACGATTTCGCAGACACCGAAATACTCCCATGAGATCCACTGCAGGCTGAGCATGTGGCGGCCAACCACCTTACGCTCTAATGCGGTGAGTGATTGAGCAGACTGGAATGATCCATTATCGGCAGGACGGAGATATTGAGCAGAAACCCATCCGTAGCCCGTCGGCCAGCATTCTGTGCCCTCAATCTTCATGAAGCCGTTTCGCCGCTCGCCGGTGAATGTGTAACGCTCACCTTTGAAAAGCTGGATCTTGCCTCTGCCACAGTTTCCGCCTGGCGCCTGCTGAACTGGATAGTTCATCCCTGGACCTGTCCGCACGTTCACATTGTTGCCCGTGCAGATGTATTCTCTTTGTGCGTAGCCTGCCAGACTCATCAGTGCCAACAGACAGGTGAATAACATTTTTTTCATTGCTTCTGATTTTTTTTGTAAAACAATTGTTTGTAAACTCTCTTACGACTGCAAATATATGTTTTTTTTCTTTCTCTTCCAAATATAATTCCTTTTTCTGTTCGCTTAAAATACAAAAAAATCCTTTAATTCCTTTTAAAAAACTCCATTTGGTATCTCTGTTTCTGAGTAAATACACTTTTCACTAAATACTATTGTCCAGCCATGATATTGATGACAGCCACGACGTCGGAGATATTCACCTCGTTGTCCTCATTCACATCGGCATGCGGCCAGGAGGCGGTGCCTGCCATCTGGTTGATGACCGCCACGACATCCGAGATGTCCACCTTGCCGTCCTCGTTCACGTCGCCTTTCATCCATGGCTTTGATTCAGAAGCAATAACCACTTTCTTGGCGAATTCATTGCCAGACTTCACAAAACCGTCTTCAACCGATGCGTTGGCTGGTTCAACGATGCTGCAGCCTACAAATGTGATGCCGTTGTTGATATTGCCGATTCCGCCATATCTGCTTCCTTCGGCAGTGACATTGGCGTTCTCAAAGGTGAGCGACGACACAACGTCGCCGTTGATTCCCCATGCATAGCCTTTGGAATAAACAGATGCATCACGAATTGTGAGGTTGATATTATCGTCGGCGGCAGTACAAAGAATTCCGTAAACGTTGCTGTCGATGTTGAGGGTGCCCTCACCGCTGATTGTGGTGTTGCGCTTCAGACTGATTCCGTAGGACTGGCTCTTCACCGTGTTCTCGCCAACCACATTGATGGTCAGTCCGTCGATTTCCGACCAGATTCCAGCCACATCGCCTGCAGGGCTGATAAGCATGTTCTCAAGCGTCAGGTCGAAGCCGTCGAATGTCACTTTACAGTCGTTCTCAAACATATAGTTCAACATCTCGTCGCTCTGCTCAGCCACGATTTCTGTGAGGTCATCCATATTCTCGGAGTTCACCTGCACACCGGCAATCCATAAGTCGTACGACTTGCCGGAGATGGTCACTTCCTTGGTTGCAGTGAATTCGCCGCAAGCGGCAGAAACCATCGCTTTCTCGCCGGGGTTGCCGCCGGTGAAGACGAGCTGGCCGTCCTGGTCAATGGTGATTATGTCGGGACGGGTGCAGCTCCACACGATGTCGCCGGTGGCGTTGGCGGGGGTGAACTGCACGGCGAGCTGGAGCGTGTCGCCCTCTGCGCCTCTGATTTCCTCCGGCATGATGGCGATGCCCTCGATGTCGGGAGAGGTGACGGTCACACGTAAGGATGATACCTTGGTGCCGTTCTCGCTGATGTTAAAGAAGAAGGTGCCGGGTGTGGCATCTGTGGCATCCACCGTGAATGTCTTTCCCTCGTTGTTGTCGAATGTGACGACAGGGGCAGTCCCGTTTCCCTCGGTCAGCGTGACTGTCAGGTTTTCCGGTACGGCTTTCACGGGATAGACGTCGTAAGTGTAGTCGCTGATGGTCTCTCCCCGTCCGATGGTGACGTTTGGTAGAGTCAGCTGTTCCAACAGATAACCGTTCCCGTTTGCCACATGGAATGTCTTCTCGTCACGCACCACGTCGTTATAGCCCCTGTTGATGGAGGCTGAGATGTCGAGCCAGTTCATCTGAAGATTCTTGGTGGGTCTGAAATACACAATCTTGTATTGCTGGTCATTCTCTATTTGATTCTCACATTCAGCGTCTGAATAGAATTTGCCATAATCCGACGTGCTGTACCCCTCAATCAGCCAGCTGCTGCCATACACACCGTCAAAGACCGCATTCTCGGGGATTGGTTTCAGCTCGATCCTGACCACACTTGAACTTTTGATGTAATAGACGCCGTAATCGTCCGTGTCGAGGGGATTTCTTACAAACTTGCCAGTTGTCGGGTTTTTCTGTATTCCCACAACTGACATCTGGAAGCTCTGCAGCGAGGTGTTCTGACCTAAGTAGATGGCCTCCCTGAGCACTGTTGTTCCGGCGCGCATGATGTCGGTTGCTGCCACGCGTGTATAAACGTAGTTCACGCTGTTGACGGTGCCGCCGAGAAGCAGGGTGGGGCTGTCGCCGTCCGGTTTCTTGCTGTTCGCCCAGTCGTTCTCGGTGAGCTGGCTGATGTCTTTCTTGTAGTTGAGGATAATGTATTCCTGGCTCGCCTGGGCGTTGGTCACTTTCACCTGGCTGCCCTCGATTTGGAGCTGTGGTGCCACCGCTGTGACGTTACATGCGCGTTTTGCCACAGTACGGTAGTTGCTGTAGAGCTTGTTTCCGTATTGCGAGGATGACACCATGGCCCTGATATGCTTGCCGAGGTTGTCAGCTTTCACCACATACTCAAAGCCAGTTGCCGAAGGGATGTCCTCCCATGTCTGAGCGTTGTCGCTGCACTGCCACTGAACGTCCAAAGACGCGCCGGCACGTTTGAGTGAATCGACCATGCCGTCGAGCAGACAGCCCATAGTCACGCCGATATAAGGAGTAGGCTGGATGGTCACAGTGCCCGACAGCTGAGGTGCGCCGAACTCAATATGACGTGCGCCGGATATGTAATAGTACCGGTCATCCATGTTCGTGATGGTGTGTTCGCCGCCGTAGTCGTAATCCCAGATGCGCCAGTTCTCAGGATAGGTCACGGCCATCGGAGATACAATATCAAGAACTCCGCCCCAGGTCATCGCTTCTTCTGTGCCTACATAACTGACGGTGTCGAACGGGTTGTTACCGCCGTGACGGCGGGCTTTCAACAGGATATTCCCGCCTTTCACATAGATATCGCCATGGCTAAATACGGCTTTGCCGTTCTTGTTTTCTGCATAGACTTTCACGTTGCCGTTGAGATGGACTGCTTTTTGGGAAAAGATACCCCAATGATTAGCATCAAGCTCAACTACGGCATCTTCTTCTATAAATACATAGTAGCCGAAAAGGCAAGACATGGTATCATTGTCATCGTTATCGTAGGAGGTGGTTTCACCTATGAAATTACCCTTCACTGTGAGGGTTTTATTTGCAGCATTACTGCCTACATAGAAATTACTGCCTGCGGCGGCACAGTTATATTTGCCTGTAGCCTGCACTTTGCCTTCCAGGGTGATGTCGCCTTTCTCTGCTCTGATTGCCGACACACTTTTTCCTGTGGCACATAATACGCCTTTGTTTGTGATGTTACCTTCTGTAGATAAAACACCATAGGTGCCGGTGGCGGTGATTTCACCATCCAAGGTGATGTCCCCTTTTGCCTGTATGCCGGGGTTGTTGCTCCCGCCGTCAGTTATGAGTGTTCCGTTGGTCATGTTAAATACACCTTCGAAAGCCTGAATGCCGCCATCCATTTGGAAGAATCCGCTCTGAATGGTCACATTACCCGACACTGAGTATATTGCCGGTTTCTTGTTTCCGCTGAAGAAATTTCCCTGTCCTTTCAGTTTTATGTCTTTTGCGGCATGGAGAGCTACACCCGGAGCGTTAACTTGAAAATTTGCTCCGCTCATCATGATGTTGCCATGAATACTTGTTATTGCGGATAAGTTTTCTTTATTGGTGCTTTTTGCCAACAGTTCATTGGTGAAAGTTATGTCTTCATTTGTATAAACACATCTCCCTGTGGAAAAGATGATTATACGTGCCGAGCAGAACAAAGAATTTACCAGGATGCCTGTTGCTCCATACTGCTGATTCACAGTGAGCTGATGGTCATCGACGCCTTCGATTTCCAAATTAAATTTGGGATTCAGCAAATTCGGGGTTCTGCCTTCGATTCTGGTAATCACTCTGTCCATGTTGACTACCAGCTTGGTGTCGCCTGAAAGCTTAAGTGCCACGTTGTCTGGAATCAGACTGGTATAGACGGTACCCGAAACCTCTCTGACTTCTTCTGCCTTTGCCCCCACGGCAAACGCAAGGAGAAGAATCATTACGGCTGATTTGATTTTGTTAAGTTTCATAAGCCAGTTATTGTTTATTTGTTTGTAACTAATATCAAAAGTCAGGGGCATTATCAGTTGAGTTTAAATGCTTATAGGAAAAACCATGCAAAATTACAAAAAAAGTCAAAAAACACAAATAATTTATAAAAAAAATAACCAAAGAACTAAATAAATAAAATGTATAAAAAAACGTAAATCTTAAATATTTAAATAGGAAAAAATTGGTTTATCGTTTACGCTTCCCTGTCCACTTGAGCACTTTGATGCTCAGCTCAAACAGCAGATAGAGCGGTATCGTCACAAGCACAAGGGTCATCACGTCGGGTGGGGTGATGATGGCAGCCACGAGCATGATGAGGATAAAAGCGTGTTTGCGGTATTTCTCCAGCATCTCTGCACCTATCACACCCATCTTGCCGAGGAAGAATGCGATAACCGGCAACTGAAACACAATCCCCATAACGAGCGTGAGCGAGACGAACGTGCTGATATACGAATCGATGGTGATGTTGCTAACCACCTCTTCATACACACTGTAAGTGCCTAAAAATCGGAAAGATATCGGAAAAAGGATAAAATAGGTGATTAACACTCCGATGATGAACAGGACGTAGATGGTCACCGCCGTCTTTGTGGCGTATTTCCGCTCGTTGTCGTAGAGAGCCGGAGATATGAACCTGAACAGCTCGTAGAGGATATAGGGCGAGGCGAACAGCAGCCCGAGATAGAACGACGTGGAGATGTGTGTCATGAACTGGCTCGACAGCTCCGTAGCAATCATACTCACATGAAACTCCTCAAACTTAAAATCCAAGCCCATTCCGCTCATGCAGCTCTCAAGCCAACGGTATGTCACAAAGTCCCAGTGACTCGGAGCAAGCAACAGCTTAAACGTCAAATTCTTAAAGCAAAAAACTACCACTCCGATTGCCAGCGCTACGGCCAGCATCCGGAACAGCATCCTGCGCATCACCTCCAGATGACCGCTGAAAGTCATATTCTGACTCTTACCGTTCCCCTTAACGGAGTCTGTCATTGTTCGTTCTCCTTAGGCGCCGTCTTCGTCTCGTCAGACTCGTCAACAGGGTCTTTCATACCCTGCTTGAAGCTGTTCACTCCTTTCCCGAGTCCGCGCATCATCTCAGGCAGTTTCTTGCCGCCGAAAAGCAGCAGTGCTATGCCTGCGATTACCAGAAGCTCAGTGGTGCCAATGAAAAGTAAATGTGACATAATGATTGTTTTTTCTTGGTTTGTGTTTACGAAGTTACGAATAAGTGGGCATAAATCAAAATAAAATCAAACTTTTTTATGGAAACATGATTTATTTGAAAAAAAATCATTATTTTTGCAATGTTTCTGTATAATGCCTAATTACATTTTTTTAATATTATCAACAAAATGGTTATGAAAGAGAATCCTGAAAACGAGCTGAACAGACGAGAGTTTCTGAAACGTCTGGGGTTGACATCTGCTTCTGCCGCTTTGATGATGGGACTGGGACCGCTCTCAGCTTTCGGCAGAGATGAAGAGAGAATTATCGTATCGAACGACATGACGTACCGCATCAACCGCAAGACGGGCGATAAGGTTTCCTTGCTGGGCTATGGAATGATGCGACTGCCGCAGAAAAACGGACGCATAGATCAGGATCTGGTCAACGAGGAGGTGAAATATGCATTGGAGCATGGCGTCACCTATTTCGACACGTCGCCCCATTATATGCGCGATCAGTCGGAGTCTTCGTTAGGTACTGCCTTGAAGGCGAGCGGGTTCGACCGAAAAAAATATTATATTGCCACTAAACTCTCCAATTTCGGGCAGAATGAATGGTCGTTCGACGCGTCGGTGAAAATGTACCGTAACTCACTGAAGGCTCTGCAGACCGAATACATCGACTATTACCTGCTTCATGGAGTGGGCGGCGGCGGTATGGAACAACTCCGTAGCCGTTTCTTCGACAATGGTATGATGGATTTTCTGATGGAGGAGCGTGCCGCAGGACGTATCCGCAATCTTGGCTTTTCTTATCATGGAGATGTAGAGGTGTTTGAGTGGCTGTTGGAGAATACGCCCAAATACGGGTGGAGCTTCGCCCAGATTCAGATGAATTATGTGGATTGGAAACATGCGAAAGACCAGAACCGTCGCAACACGAATGCGGACTATCTCTACGGACTGCTTGAGAAGCACGATGTGCAGGGAGTCATCATGGAGCCGCTTCTGGGAGGACGTCTGGCGTCAATCAACGATGTGTTCGCAAAAAAACTGAAAGAGTTGAGACCCAACGACAGCATGGCGTCATGGGCATTCCGTTTCTGCGGCTCACAGCCAAAGATTCTCACATCATTGAGCGGTATGACATACATGGAGCATCTCGTTGACAACGTGAAGACACACTCACCGCTTGAACCTTGTACACAGAAAGAACTGGCACTCCTCGAGGACATAGCATCAAAGATGGTAGCTTATCCGCTCATTCCTTGCACCGACTGTAAGTACTGTATGCCTTGTCCTTATGGTGTGAACATTCCGGCGAACTTCGCATATTATAACAAATGTATCAATGATGATGCGCTGCCGCCTGTTGACACGTCTGCATCCGATTTCAAGAAAAAGAACAAGAAGTTCGTCAAGGGCTTCCATGCCGCAGTGAAAGACAGCGAGCTGGCAACACAGTGCATGGACTGCAAGGAATGTGTGCCTAAGTGCCCGCAGCGAATCCGTATCCCTCAGCAGATGACTCGTCTTGCAGAACTGCTGGAAAGGAAACCATAAATATTTAAGGATTTACGATTTAGAAACTTACGATTTAAGGATTGAGATTGTTCTATCTACAGGTAGAAGTCGAGAATCTTGCATTATAAGTATTATAATAAAATCTTACATCATAAATAATAAAATCGTTAAATCATAATGGCTTGGGAGTACATCCTTCGTATTCTGATTGCCGCACTTATGGGCGGTGCCATCGGACTGGAGCGGGAGTACCGCGCTAAAGGCGCGGGCTTCCGCACCCATTTCCTTGTTGCTCTTGGAAGCGCCTTGCTGATGGTGCTCTCGCAGTATGGTTTTATGGATTTGCTGGAAAGCAACAAAGACCTCAGCATCAGGCTCGACCCATCACGTATCGCAGCACAGGTGGTTTCTGGCATCGGTTTCATCGGAGCAGGAACTATCATTTTCCAGAAGCATGTGGTGAAAGGTCTGACCACAGCGGCAGGTATCTGGGTGGTCGGTGCCATCGGAATGGGATGTGGGGCAGGACTCTATGTGCTGAGCGTCACCACCACTGTATTGGTGCTGATTGGTCTCGAGGCGATGAATATCTTCCTTAGACGCTTTGGAACAAGGGCTTTCGCTGTCCGGTTCTCTGCCGAAAGTCAGAATGCCATTGACACTGTGCTCGAACGACTGCGGCGGCTCCATGTGGAAATCGACTCCTACAAGATGGAGGATAAATCCACGTCGAAAGGTGCGCTCTACAATGTGAGTATGGAGATGAAGGTGATGCGGAATAGTTTCCAACGTCGCATCCTCGACATCATGCAAGAGTTCGAGGGGGTCACCGTTGAGGAGATAGAATAAGGATGGATTCCGGACCCATGTTGAACAATAGGTCGATGACGCTCAGGTTGGGTTGAAAGCCATTGCGGTCGGCAAATACTTGGTAGTAGGGTTTTACCGAAAAATCATGGTCATCAGCCAACGACATTTTAGGACTGATCAGAAAACGGAGGTCGTCTGTGGTTTCATGGTCTATTTCATCTTCATCGACAAATCGTTCTGTGTGACAGATTTCTGACTGTATGCCAATCAGTTCCATGCACTTGTAGATGAGTTCCTCGTTAAAATCGATAAGGAACTCATATTTTTTTTCATAAAACGGACGGAAATCGTCTTGATAAAATTCAAAGAAAGGGCTGTTGAAATACGACGACTCTAACGCATGCCAGTGTTTCGTCCGCCAGTCATCGTGGTCGCTGATGCGAATGTCCTTGATAAGCCTTGATCCGTTTTCGGGTTTTTCCACAGGAATGGACAGCGAAACCGTGCCGTTGGGTGAGTCAATGATGCAACGGTTGCGGTAAGTTTGCTTATGATAGCTCTCCCACATCTCCACAGATACTACACGATTTACCGCTAGTCTGGAAAACCATTGGACTGGCGGTAAATAGGCGGTGCTGAGCAGTGTTTCTTTCACGTCGTTTTATTTTTGCCGTTTATTCGTGGTGACCTACTTTATGTATGTCTGAAATGAAAATTTTAATAAATCTATGATTCCTGATTAATAATAAATAACCATATAATCAATTAAATCATAATTTCTAAAATCTTAAATCGTAATATTACTTAATGTCGCCTACCCATTTGAACAGGCGGTCCCAGCGGTAGGTTTTTGCCTCAGGGTTGCTGTCGGGAGAGATAGACAGCCAGATAAACAGCGGCTTGCCTACGATGTGATCCTCTGGTACGAAGCCCCAGTAGCGGGAGTCCTCAGAGTTGTGGCGGTTGTCACCCATCATCCAGTAGTAGTCCATCTTGAATGTGTAGGAATCTGATTTCTTGCCGTTAATATAGATCCCGTCGCGTTTGATGTCGAGCTGATTGCCTTCGTAGGTGCGGATCGGACGCTCGTAAATACAGATATTGTCCATGTCTAGTTTGATGGTTTGCCCTTTGGCTGGAATCACAATCGGACCGTAGTTGTCGCGGGTCCATCCGTATTCATGGTCAATTGGGTACATCCTTCCAAAATAGCCGTCTTTGATTTCAACGATGCTGTCAATTACTTCGGGCATCTTCTCCAGGGCTGCCTTTGCCTGGAAGGTCAAAGCCATACCATGTGTGTAATCCAGAATGCGGTTCCGGTCCTCATCGGAAATACCTAAATCAGCGCATAGTTTGTCGTCGAGCAGACCACCGTCTTTTGTATATACCTTATAATTAAACTGTACCAGCTCAGGGAAGGGCTGCTTCTCGCCGTTGATGTAAATTACTTTGTCCTTGATCTGGAATGTCTGACCAGGAAGACCCACACAACGCTTCACGTAGTTCTCGCGGCGGTCAACAGGACGTGTTGTGATTTTTCCGAAACGATTCTGATTCTGCTTAATCCCTTCTTTTCCGAGGGCATAGAGTTTGTTGAACTGTTCTATCTGCCCTACTGTGGTCGTGTCGTTAGTGGTCAGCAGATCCTGGAGGTCTGGGCGCTCGCTGGCTATCTGACAGCCTGTCTCGAAGCAAAGCGAGTAGAAGTCATTGGGATAATTCACTGCTACCGTGTCGCCTGAAGGGTAGTTGAACACCACGATGTCGCCCAGCTGAACAGTTCCGAAGCCTTTTGCTCTACGGTATTCCCACTGAGGCCATTCGATATACGACTTGCAATTGATGCCAGGAATCGTGTGCTGAGTGAGCGGAAGTGTGAGCGGGGTCATTGGAATGCGAGGACCATACGATAGTTTCGACACAAGCAGGTAATCACCTGTCAGCAGCGATTTCTCCAGTGAAGAAGACGGTATCTTATAGTTCTGGAAGAAGAAGTTGTTCACGAAATAGACTGCTACTAGTGCAAACACAATCGCATCTACCCAGCTCATGATGAAGTTGGATGCGGGCTGGTCTTCTTTCTTCCACCAAGTCCAGTTGATTTTCTTAGTGATATAGGCGTCGAAGATGAAAGGAAGCACAAGTAGGCCCCACCAACTGCCAAGCCAGTAGATAAAAAGCAGCCAAAGTATGGCGACAATAGAGAATTTCACCCATTTAACCCATGCGGGTTTCACTTTCTTCTCTTTTTCCTCTTGTTCCTTGACTTTCTTTGTGCGTATTTTTGAATAGTCGGGTTTGCTTGAAAAAATACCCATGATGTTTGATGTTTAGAATGTTGTGTTTATGATTTTGTGACCCGGGGTTCCCGGATTTCCTGTATATGATAAATTAAAACTTAAAAAGATCGTCTGTCGTCAGTAGTCCCTGATGGTCTTTTGTGTATTCTGCGGCAAGCACGGCTCCGAGCGCAAACCCTTGTCGTGAGTGTGCGTCGTGTGTTATTGTTATCTGATCGGCTTCCGAGTTGTAGGTGATGGAGTGGATGCCAGGTACCTCGCCTCTGCGGATGCTGTCGATGCGGAGCTCATTGGATGCATTTTCCTTGTTGCCGTCAACGCTTCCGTCTGGATTCTGAACAGTGCCCACTTTCCAGCTGTCTTTACGGTCAAGTTCACCAATCACGCCCTCTGCCAATGTGATGGCGGTGCCTGACGGATGGTCGAGCTTATGGATATGGTGTACCTCCTCCATGCTTACGTCGTATTGGGGGAAATTGTTCATGATGCGGGCCAGATATTTGCTCACTGCGGAGAATATAGCCACGCCAACACTGAAATTAGATGCCCAGAACAATGTCTTGCCTTCCTTCTCGCAAGCTCGGCGGACATCATCACCATGCTCTTTCAGCCAGCCGGTGGAGCCTGACACTACTTTCACACCTGCTTTCCATGCCTTCAAATAATTTCCGTATGCCACATGGGGAGCGGTGAACTCTATGGCGACATCTGCGCTTCTGAACGCTTCTGATTCAAAATCCTCCTGGTTGTCGATGTCGATAATCGAAACAATCTCATGACCTCTCTCGATGGCAATCTGTTCAATCATCTTGCCCATCTTTCCATAACCGATTAATGCAATTTTCATCTTTTTTTCATTTTTTCTTCTGCAAAGTTAACCATTTTAAAATAAAAAACTTATCTTTGAGGCGTTTTTTAGTTCGTTTAACACGAATTTATATCCTTTTTGCGTTTTTTTGTAGAGAAACAATTGAGCCAGATTCGATTTGTGAAGTTTGACATACTTATTTCTCTCGTCTGCTCGTCTTCATAATTTAACACACTGTTCACTTAAATGGAAGAACTCATTCATTATGTCTGGAAACATAAGATTTTCCCGCTTCGTGAGCTTTTCACCACCAGCCGGAGCAAGGTGGAGGTTATCGACCCAGGACTGCATAATTTTGGTTCTGGACCCGATTTTTTCAATGCTAAAATCCGTATTGACGGACAACTCTGGGTGGGAAATGTAGAAATTCATGTTCGCGCATCCGACTGGTTCCGCCATCATCACGATACCGATCCGGCTTACGACAATGTGATTCTGCATGTGGTGGAAGTGGCGGATGTGGATGTCCCCTATCCAGGCAACGCCAACAGACTGATTCCCCAGATGGTTTTGCCTGTGCCTGGATGGGTCAGGGATAACTACGACAGCCTGATACGGTCCGACAGCTTCCCGCCTTGCGCCAAGGAGGTTCCGTCGTTTCCAAGACTGATGGTGCATTCGTGGTTGTCCGCTTTACAAGTGGAACGGCTTGAAGACAGGAGCTGTGCTGTCACAGAACGTAGCGAACTGCTATGCAGAGATTGGGAAACGACATTTTTTGTCACAATTGCCCGCAATTTCGGATTCGGAAAGAATGGCCATGCATTTGAAATGTGGGCGAAGTCCTTTCCACTTATTGCCATGGGAAAACATCGCGACTCACTCTTTCAGATTGAGGCGGTGTTCTTCGGACAGGCCGGACTGCTCAACGATCCACACGACGACTATGGCGACTATTATGTCCGGCTGCGGAATGAATACATGTTCATGAGGCATAAGTTCTCGTTCACTCCCATCGACCCGTCACTGTGGACCCATAAAGTGCGCCCGGAAAACTTCCCCGAGGTGAGACTCGCACAGATAGCTATGCTTTTTTATCGTGGATGTCTCAGCATCTCCAAGGTGCTCTCAGCATCCACCCTAGACGACATCTATTGCCTGTTAATGCCTGAAAAAGGCAATGAAAGCGTAAGCGACTACTGGCACACCCATTTCGCTTTCAGACAATCGGAATCACCATCATCAGAAAAAAGAATTTCTAAATCCTCAGTTGATTTGATTGTCATGAATTCGATTGTGCCGTTTCTTTTTGCTTATGGACGGTATAAAGGCGATGACGTGCTTTGTGACCGCTCCTTTGACTTGATGGAGGTGGTCAAACCCGAGAAAAACAAATATATCACTCAATGGGCAGAAGCAGGAATACAGTGCCAGTCGGCTGCCGACAGCCAGGCACTCATTCAGCTCTCAAAAAATTACTGCGAGAAGCACAACTGCCTCCGTTGCCGTTTCGGGTATGAGTACATCAAGCGGAACCCCTCCTTCCTTGCCGAGGACGAACAACAACAAGAACGTTAAATAAAGCAAGAACTAAAAAAAGGTCTCTCACTTTTTCTTTTCATTTTATTATCGTATCTTTGCATTGGAATTAACAGAAGGGATATCCCTTATATCAACAGAGGAATACATGTCGGATCAGTTTATTAGAACCCGTATGCTTTTTGGCCAGGACGCTATCCGCCGTCTTCAGCAAGCCCGAGTTGCTGTTTTTGGAGTGGGAGGTGTCGGAGGACATGCGGTTGAGGTCATAGCAAGGAGTGGGGTAGGAAGCATCACGCTTGTCGATAACGATACTGTGAACATTACTAATCTCAACAGGCAAATCGTAGCGTTGCACTCCACAATCGGGCAATATAAGGTGGATGTTATGGCACAACGCATTCTCGATATCAATCCTGAATGCAAAGTTCATACATTCAAGATGTTCTACCTTCCGGAAAACGCTGATGAAATATGCCTTACAGACTATGACTATGTGGTCGATTGCATTGACACTGTTGCGGCTAAAATCGAGTTGATTCGCAGGTGTAAAGAAGCTGGCATACCAGTCATCAGTTCATTGGGAGCGGCAAACAAGATAGATTCCACAGCTTTCAAAGTGACAGATCTGTCAAAGACACACACCGACCCGCTCGCAAAAGCCATACGCTCTAAGCTCAGAAGCATGGGAATTAACCACGTGAAAGTGGTGTTTTCTTCAGAAAAACCAATAAAGCCTGCTGAGTACCTCCAGACTGAACAACCACAGGCTTCGCGCCGAATTATTCCCGCCTCCAACGCCTTCGTCCCTCCTGCGGCAGGAATCGCCATCGGTGCAGAAGTCGTGAAAGACCTTATCGCTCAAACCAATGAATAATTTTTAATATATTAATAAATTCTTTATTATAACAATGTTTCGAAAATATTTCTTCTATTTGGCTATTGCCGTTTTGTTTGCTGTGGCTTCAAATGCCAAGGCACAGAAAATCTCCCTTCAGGAGGTAGTTGGCTATGCTTATTATCCCAGCCGTATCAGCGGGCTGAATTCCATGGACGATGGAGAACATTATCTCCGTATCTCCGACACGAACGATGCCATCCTGAAATGCTCTTACAAGGCTGGTGAGACGGTGGAAACTCTCTTCTCGGTCCGAGACACACAGGGTGACAAAATCTCTTATTTCCAGGATTATATCCTCTCGCCAGATGGGACGAAGATCCTCCTTGAGACCAATCATGAGGCGATATACAGACGGTCTTACACCTCTTCTTGGTATCTTTATGATAAGACGGATAAGTCAATCAGAAAGCTGTCAGCCGGAGGCAGTCAGGAGATCCCCTCTTTCTCCCCCGACAGCAAAAAAGTGGCATTTGTCAGGAGTAACAACATGTTCGTAGTTGACCTTAACAACTGGGAGGAGACCCAGGTGACAACCGATGGACGCTTCAATTTTATCATCAACGGCAAACCGGATTGGGTGTATGAGGAGGAATTTGAATACAATAAGGCATACACTTTCACGGCTGACTCTAAGAAGATAGCTTGGATGCGAACCGATGAGACAAATGTAAAGACTTTCTCTTTCCAGTATTTCATGGGCGAAAGACCAGAAATGTCGGAAAATAAACTCTATCCATCAAATTATGGATACAAATATCCGAAGGCGGGTGAGGATAATGCAAAAGTGATGGTCCTGGCCTACGATCTCGAAACAAAACGGATTCAGGCGCTTAATGTGCCACTTGATGATGATGGCTACATTCCGAGGGTTTTGCCTATGGCTGACAACGACAAGGTGGCTGTCGTCACGCTCAACCGCCATCAGGACCGGTGCGACGTATATGAGGCTGACACTCGAAGCGGGGATACAAAACTCTTGGTTAGGGAAGAGGCACCACGATATATCGAGACATCGTTCTATAATAGCATGGATTTCACTGCAGGTCAGTTTGTGCTCCTGTCCGAACGTGATGGATTCCGTCATCTTTATCTTTATGACAAAGACGGGACAATGATTACACAGCTCAGTAAAGGGGAGTTTGTCGTGAACGACTATTATGGCACCGATGAGAAAGGCAAGACATTCTACTATGCATCAAACGAGGGAAGCCCACTTGAGCAGTATGTGTATGCCGTTGATGCGAAAGGGAAAAAGACATTGCTTACCAAGCAGAAGGGAACCAACAGTGCGGAATTCTCGAAAGGATGCAAGTATTTCATCAACGTTTTTTCTGATATCAACACACCTTATGTCACCACACTCCGCGATTCTAAAGGCACTGTCGTGAGGGTGCTTGAGGACAATCAAAAAATTATAGATGCGTATGCCAAACTGAATATAGGAAAGCCGGAGCTTTTCTCGTTCAAGACATCGGAGGGAGTGGAGCTCAACGGATGGATGGTGAAACCGGCGGATTTCAATCCGGCCAAGCAATATCCGGTCATTATGTACCAGTATAGCGGACCGGGTGACCAGCAGGTTCATAACTCATGGGCAAATGGCAACTCTGGCGGACTGATTTGGGAACATCGGCTTGCTCAGAAGGGATATGTCGTAGTTTGTGTCGATGGACGTGGTACTGGTGGGAGGGGACGCGAGTTCCAGCAATGTACCTACATGACCATGGGTGACAAGGAGTCAAAGGATCAGGTTGAGACTGCAATTTATCTGGGGTCACTGCCGTTCGTCGATAAGGAACGGATTGCCATCTGGGGATGGAGTTTCGGTGGTTTCAACACCATCATGTCGATGTGTGAAGGAAGGCCGGTGTTCTGTTGTGGAGTGGCTGTTGCTCCTGTCACTGACTGGAGATACTACGACAGTGCATACACAGAGCGCTATATGCGCACACCGCAGGAGAATCCGAATGGCTATGATATCTCGCCTATGCACCGCTACCAGAATTTGAGTGGACATCTGCTCATCTGTCACGGACTCGCCGACGACAACGTGCATTATCAGAACACAGCCGAACTGTCAGAGAAACTTGTTCAGCAGAAAACACAGTTCGAGATGCAGGTTTATACCAACCGAAACCACGGCATTTACGGGGGAAATACTCGTGCACACCTCTTCACCCGAATTGAGAACTTCTTCGACAAATATCTACTCAAATAATCTTTCAGCTCTTATTTTTTGGGGGATACCTTATGTGAGTCTCCATTTTAAAGCTCCCATTATTCCTATAGTTCCCCCCAAAAAACATTTCTCTTATCACTCCCTCCAAAAAAACAACGGGCTCGCAACATTTGCGAGCCCGTTGTTGAAGTTCAATTAATAGTTACTCTGTAACAGCTTCAGCGGCATCCTCAGCAGCGTCAGCAGCTTCCTCAGCATCCTCAGCGGCATCCTCAGCAGCTTCAGCGGCATCCTCGGCAGCGTCAGCAGCATCCTCAGCAGCGTCCTCTGCATTTTCCTCCATCACATTTGTTGGAGCAGCAGGCATCATGTCGTTGCTGTTGGAAATCTTCCATTGACCAGCCTTGTTCTTCTTCAGACCAATCTTTGAGGTGGTAACTTCGCCACCCTCAGAGGTGATTTCGAGCTCAACTGTAGCCTCGTTTTCTTTTACGTCCTCGTTCAGAACTTTGCAGCTCTTAGGAAGCTTTTTCTTGGCCTCTTCGTCGTTGCCTTCCTTCACGCTCTTCATGGTCTTCTCAAGAATACTCTTGGTCATTTGCTTTGCCTGATTAACCTGATCTGCAGGCAGACTGTCCTCACCTAAATCGCAAGCGTCGATGAATGCGTCGTAATTACCGTTGATCATGTCGGTCATAGCCTTCTCAACGATGGCACCAGGAGTGTCGCCACCTGAACAGCTGGCAGCTACCATGATTGCTAATGCAACAGAGATAAAACCAATTAATTTTTTCATTTTCGTTTAAAAATAATTTTTAAGGGTTAATATTAAGATTTTTAACTCACGTTCTGTTTATTTTATGATAGACAGATTTTCAATTTGGGCATAATCTCCCCATTCAATGTGCAAAGTTAGGATTTTTTTTTGTAATTTTGCAGAAATTTTGAAAATTTTCGCATGATGAGGCGTTTTATTTTACTTTTTTTACCTTTTTTCATCTCTTTCTTACTTTTTGGAGCTTGTGGAAAGCGGAGGGATTTACATTCTGTTCTGCCCGACAGCGTCGATCTTCAGGTGGGGGATGTCGTTTTCAGGCTCGGAGATTCTTTCGAGAGCGACATGGTGGTCATGGCTGACAGAAATGGAACGTATTCACATTGCGGAATCGTTGCCGATTCGGCTGGCAACATCAGAATCGTGCATGCGGTTCCTGATGAACCGGATTTCGACGGAGATGTCGATCGTGTGAAACTCGACAGACCCGACATGTTTTTCCGTAACGACCGCGCCAGGGCGGGGGCTGTTTGCAGAATCAACGACACAATTGCTGCCAGAAAGGCTGCCGAAGCGGCTAAGGCTGTTTTCTTCCGCAATACATTATTCGACGACGACTACGATGACAAGGACACAACTAGGATGTACTGTTCCGAACTTGTTTATTTTGCTTATAAGCAAGCTGGCTACGACCTTGTTGGAGATGAGCGGCATACATATAACGTCCTTGTCAGAAGTTTCGACAACTGCATCATGCCTTCACAAATCTACAACTCGCCCTTTGTCCACCCGGTTGCACTTTTTGCTGATAATTGATATATAATATAGAATAATATATAATTTAAGGTGTAACCCCATCCATTCCCATAGTTTCCATTGCTCCCATAATTCTTATAATCATCTATCCCCTCCTTTAACATCCTTTATATTCCTATAATATCTTATAATCTCCTATAATATCTTATAATCTCCTATAATCTCCTATAACTTCCTATAACCTCTTATAGCCTCCTATAATTGTCGCCTTGACACTCAAAATTTGTCCCCCGGAACCGCAGACAGACCTTCCCCTGGCCCCGGAAACCGATTTTTTTCGGAAAAAAAGTAAAAAAAATCCCGTAAATATTTTGCCGGTCCGCAAATTTGTTGTAACTTTGCACTCGCTTTCGGAAAAAATCCGGGGCAGAGAGTAAAAAAATCGCTCATTGAAAGACTGGAACAGAGAAGAGAGACAAGGCAGCGCGCCGTATCCGCTTTATATTATATAATGTTCGGATTTCGGCGCAACGAACACGTCAAGCGAACACGTCAATCCTGAAAGAGAACGACGGACCTGGCCGGACAGACAAAGACAGTCCTTCCCCCTTCGGGGAGGCTAAGATATTCTTTTTTACAATGAAGAGTTTGATCCTGGCTCAGGATGAACGCTAGCTACAGGCTTAACACATGCAAGTCGTGGGGCAGCATGGCGGTGCTTCGGCACCGCTGATGGCGACCGGCGGATGGGTGAGTAACGCGTATCCAACCTGCCCCGCGCCCGGGGACAGCCCTTAGAAATGAGGATTAACCCCCGATATGTGTCCCTGCCGCATGGCCGGGACACGAAACAGACGCGGGATGGGGATGCGTTCCATTAGGCCGCAGGCGGGGTAACGGCCCACCTGGCCGACGATGGATAGGGGTTCTGAGAGGAAGGTCCCCCACACTGGAACTGAGACACGGTCCAGACTCCTACGGGAGGCAGCAGTGAGGAATATTGGTCAATGGGCGGAAGCCTGAACCAGCCAAGTAGCGTGCGGGATGAAGGCCCTACGGGTTGTAAACCGCTTTTGCGCGGGGATAAAGAGGGGGACTAGTCCCCCGTTGCAGGTACCGCGCGAATAAGGACCGGCTAATTCCGTGCCAGCAGCCGCGGTAATACGGAAGGTCCGGGCGTTATCCGGATTTATTGGGTTTAAAGGGAGCGCAGGCGGGCTGTCAAGTCAGCCGTTAAACGGCCCGGCTCAACCGGGTCTTGCGGTTGAAACTGGCGGTCTTGGGTTCACAAGAGGCACGCGGAACTCGTGGTGTAGCGGTGAAATGCATAGATATCACGAAGAACCCCGATTGCGAAGGCAGCGTGCCGGGGTGTTACCGACGCTCATGCTCGAAGGCGCGGGTATCAAACAGGATTAGATACCCTGGTAGTCCGCGCAGTAAACGATGGATGCCCGCGGTGCGGCCTTTTATGGCTACGCCGCCAAGCGAAAGCGTTAAGCATCCCACCTGGGGAGTACGCCGGCAACGGTGAAACTCAAAGGAATTGACGGGGGCCCGCACAAGCGGAGGAACATGTGGTTTAATTCGATGATACGCGAGGAACCTTACCCGGGCTTGAAATGCGCAGGACGGCGGGGAGAGACCCCCGCCTCACTTCGGTGTCTGCGTGTAGGTGCTGCATGGTTGTCGTCAGCTCGTGCCGTGAGGTGTCGGCTCAAGTGCCACAACGAGCGCAACCCCTGTCCCCAGTTGCCGTCGGGTTAGGCCGGGCACTCTGTGGACACTGCCGCCGCAAGGCGTGAGGAAGGTGGGGATGACGTCAAATCAGCACGGCCCTTACGTCCGGGGCCACACACGTGTTACAATGGGGGGCACAGCAAGCTGGAGTATGGCGACATGCTCCGAATCCTGAAATCCCCTCCCAGTTCGGATAGGAGTCTGCAACCCGACTCCTTGAAGCTGGATTCGCTAGTAATCGCGCATCAGCCATGGCGCGGTGAATACGTTCCCGGGCCTTGTACACACCGCCCGTCAAGCCATGAAAGCCGGGGGCGCCTGAAGTCCGTTGCCGCAAGGCGCGGCCTAGGGCGATACTGGTGATTGGGGCTAAGTCGTAACAAGGTAGCCGTACCGGAAGGTGCGGCTGGAACACCTCCTTTCTGGTGACGGCCGAAAGGTCAGTCGTCGGGATTGACGCACACGTAAGTCGGAATTCGTCAAGCCTCGCGGACAATGTCCGCGCAGTTCTCTTTCTCTCTGTGAAGGTCACACCATATCGGCGCATGCAAGCGTGACCGCTCCCGCGTCCCCGCGGGGCTTGATGCCAGTCTCTTAGCTCAGTTGGTTAGAGCGCCACACTGATAATGTGGAGGTCGGCAGTTCAAGTCTGCCAGGGACTACAGCGAGGGGGATTAGCTCAGCTGGCTAGAGCACCTGCTTTGCAAGCAGGGGGTCGACGGTTCGAATCCGTCATTCTCCACACTTCTGCGGCAAGTTCACCCCAGGTGACATATAATCCGCGATAGCTCATTGACATGTTGGAACAGAAAGAGAGAAGGTTCTCAGAAATGAGGACCCGAGCGATATCGTAACGTGAAACACAAGTTTACAAGTCTATAGCACGTAGACCATTGCGCGCCGCCGGAACTCCTGGCGGTGTGAGAACAGGGCCGTGGCCCTCTTGTGCGGGAATACCCGTCAGAGGGCAATAACGGCGTCGGAAGAAAAAAAAGGCGCATGGTGGATGCCTAGGCTCCGGAAGGCGATGAAGGACGCGGCAAGCTGCGAAAATCGCGGGTGAGGCGCAAGCGGCCCTTGACCCCGCGGTGTCCGAATGGGGCAACCCGGCGGGACGGAGTCCCGTCATCCTCATGAATGTGAGGAGGCAAACGCGGTGAACTGAAACATCTTAGTAGCCGCAGGAAGAGAAAACAACAGTGATACCCCCAGTAGTGGCGAGCGAACGGGGCAGAGCCCAAACCGCACCGGTCGAGGCCGTTGCGGGGTTGTAGGACCCACGTGAAAGGTACGCATGCAGTCGAGCGGAAGCCTCTGGAAAGGGGCGCCGCAGCGGGTGAGAGCCCCTTACGCGAAGACTGCCGCGGCCAGTGGTGTTCCTGAGTAGCGCGGGGCACGTGGAACCCTGTGTGAATCCGGCGGGCCCATCCGCCAAGGCTAAACACTCTCCGGAGACCGATAGTGAACCAGTACCGTGAGGGAAAGGTGAAAAGCACCTCTTGCAGAGGAGTGAAAGAGTCCCTGAAACCATGCGCCCACAAGCTGTCGGAGCCCCGTTTTTTTGGGGTGACGGCGTGCCTTTTGCATAATGAGCCTACGAGTTGCCGTCGCCGGCGAGGTTAAGCGCGATGACGCGCGCAGCCGAAGCGAAAGCGAGTCTGAAGAGGGCGTCAAGTCCGCGGCGGCAGACGCGAAACCGGGTGATCTACCCCAGTCCAGGCTGAAGTCCCGGTAACACGGGATGGAGGGCCGAACCGATAAGCGTTGAAAAGCTTCCGGATGAGGTTGGGGTAGGAGTGAAAGGCCAATCAAACCCGGAGATAGCTCGTACTCCCCGAAAAGCATTTAGGTGCTGCCTGCGGTGTTCCGCGCAGGAGGTAGAGCGACTGTTAGGATGCGAGGGCTTCACCGCCTATCAAGTCCTGCCAAACTCCGAATGCCTGCGCGCCAAGCCGCGGAGAAAGGGGGCGGGTGCTAACGTCCGTTCCCGAGAGGAGAAGAATCCAGACCACCGTCTAAGGCCCCGAAGTCGCAGCCGAGTTAGGCTAACGAAGTCTCTTTCCTATGACAGCTAGGATGTTGGCTTGGAAGCAGCCATTCATTCAAAGAGTGCGTAACAGCTCACTAGTCGAGGAATCAGGCGTGGATAATAATCGGGTATAAGCTGCGCGCCGAAGCCGTGGGATTGTAATGATGATTATGATCGGTAGGGGAGCATTCATGTCGGCGTCGAAGGCATGCCGTGAGCCATGCTGGAGCGTCATGAAAAGCAGATGTAGGCATAAGTAACGATAAGGGGGGCGCGAATCCCCCCCGCCGTAAGACCAAGGGTTCCCGGGCGACGTCAATCGTCCCGGGGTTAGCCGGTCCCTAAGGCTCCGCCGCAAGGCCATGCCGACGGGAAGCCTGTTAAGATTCAGGCGCCGGCCCCGGATGCGACGCGGTGACGCGGCTGTGAAACCTCCGCGCCCTGACGGAATAGGGCGTTGACGGGTGTAGGTTATGAGGGTGACAGTGAAGCACGTCTCCCGAGCCGACCCCCATAGTACACAACGGGCTCCGGCCCGGCGTGACAGCGAGGGTAACCATGCCGCCGAGAAAACCCGCTAAGCTCCAGTCCGGGTGCCGACCGTACCGTAAACGGACACACGTGGTCGGGTAGAGCATACCAAGGCGCTCGGGTGACTCGCGGTTAAGGAACTAGGCAAAATGACCCCGTAACTTCGGGAGAAGGGGTCCTCCCCTCCGGGGGAGGCGCAGAGAAGCGGTCCAGGCAACTGTTTACCAAAAACACAGGGCTGTGCTAAGCTTAATGGCGAAGTATACAGTCTGACACCTGCCCGGTGCCGGAAGGTTAAGAGGAGCGCTCAGCCGTAAGGCGAAGGTGTGATTTGAAGCCCCGGTAAACGGCGGCCGTAACTATAACGGTCCTAAGGTAGCGAAATTCCTTGTCGGGTAAGTTCCGACCTGCACGAATGGTGTAATGATCCGGACACTGTCTCAACCGCGAGCCCGGTGAAATTGTAGTATCGGTGATGATGCCGATTACCCGCGATGGGACGAAAAGACCCCGTGAACCTTTACTGCAGCTTAGTGCTGCGTCCGGGCATCGGATGTGTAGGATAGGCCGGAGG
>JAEEGG010004674.1_pt1 | contig 33037 bp, 31 predicted proteins | sample 9134161 | NCBI WGS metagenome assembly JAEEGG01 (sample SAMN16246543, study PRJNA631951) | gut metagenome | biome: gut microbiome; feature: rumen; material: CR-attached | host: Bos | place: Iran: Karaj | collected 2018-10 | reverse complement strand
AGAGGAATCAGAGTGGTGTACGCTATCACGACACCTACGTGAAGCAGAATGGCAAATGGCTCATCAAACGTCGCGAGTCCAACTTTATGTTCACTGCTGTAGAGGATATGAAATGAACAAACTGCTTACCACAATAAGTTGCACGCTGCTGGTCTGTGCCTGCGAGGCGCAGACCATGCGGGTGTGGATGAAAGACGGCTCTGAACGTCAGTTTGCCGTGAGCGAGATTGAGAGTTTGACATTCAGCGAAGAGGGAACAAACATGGAACAACTGAAGAAGGAGATAGAGCAGTTCTTAGACGAATGGAACGATGCGATGATTGCGGCAGACACCGTGCGGCTGGGAGCCATGATGGACGACGGGATTATCCTGCGCCACATCACGGGCAAGACACAGACAAAACGCGAGTGGTTGGAAGAGGTGGCTAGCGGCTCGATGAAGTATCACAAAATAGAGAAGCGCGATGTCGTGGTGACCTCAAACAGCGACGGCTCAGCCAGCGTTTCATTCACATCGGTCATCACCGCCACCATCTGGGGCAGTTACGGAACATGGACGCTCAGCGGCACTATGAGGTTAGTGAAACGCAATGGACACTGGATAAGAGTTGATTAAAGATTGCCAACTATGAGAATCAATATGCTTATCTCGGCTATTCTTTCGTTCTCCTTTCTCACAGCCTGTGCATCGTGCAGCAAGGGAGAGGACAGCGATGGAGCAATGAACGTCGGCACCCAGACATCATCTGAAACAGATACGACCACCACAGCAGATGTTCCCATGTTGCTCTACATGGGACAGGCCAGTATACGAATCACAACCGAGGAAGGACGGGTGATTTACATCGATCCGTATGCAGGTAATGGCTACGACTTGGCGGCAGACCTCATCCTCGTGACCCACGAGCACTTTGACCACAATGCCGTGGACAAAGTGCGAAACCGTCAGGAAGGATGTCGGATTATACGTGCCCGCGATGCCGTCATCGATGGCGTGCGCCAGACCTTTGACCTTGGTTATGTCAAGGTGGAAGCCGTAGAGGCAGGATATAACCGCTACCATGACGTGCGCAGTTGTGCCGGCTACGTGCTGACCTTCAATAATGGGCAAAAGGTCTATGTGTCCGGCGATACTTCCACCACAAAGCAGATGGAACGAATGTCGGATATGCACATCGACTATGCATTCCTTTGCACAGACGGTCTGTATAATATGGACAACGAGGAAGCTGCCGAAGCTGCCCATATGATTAAGGCCCGCCACAATATTCCCTACCACAACGACACGTCGAACCGTGGTGAGATGTTCGACCGAGATGCAGCAGAGCGTTTCGATGCTCCGAACAAAATGATAGTGCTGCCTGGCGAAACGATAAGAATTGAGTAAAAACAAATAACGGACAAACAATGAGAAAGTTATTATTATCCCTCATGGTTATGATGACAATGTTGACCGTTCAGGCTAACGACAAATCATATACCTATCTGACCTTTGAGACAACGGATGGAGCCAAGGCTTCTGTAGAAATGGCATCGCTGAAACTGACATTCAGCGGAACGACATTAATGATTGGCACTGAGTCGTTTCCCATTTCCAACCTCTCGAAGATATACTTTACAGCCTCTGACGAATCAAGTTCTACGGGCATTGAATCTGTCAAGACTGCAACAGTCAATGAGTCGGATGCCATCTATGACCTCCAAGGCCATCAAGTCACAAAGGGGCAGATGAAACGAGGTATCTATATCGTAAAGGCGAAGGACAGAACCTACAAAATGGTATTCAGATAACTCTACAGAGAATGAATAATTGCACTTACGGCAAAATGTGAAAATCAAGAGGCAATTCGTGTAACGACAGATTGCCTTTTTCATTGTACCTTTGCACCCAGATAAACTTAAAAACAACAGATATGGAATATGTAACATTGAACAATAACGTGAAGATGCCGATGATCGGGTTCGGCGTTTTTCAGGTGAATGACCAGAAGCAGTGCCAGCAGGCTGTGGAAGATGCTATTGAAGTGGGCTACCGCAGCATCGACACTGCAGCATCGTATATGAATGAGGAAGCCGTAGGGGCAGCTGTCCGTAACTGCGGCGTGAAGCGTGAGGAACTGTTTGTGACCACGAAATTGTGGGTGCAGGATCATGAGTACGACGATACGCTGAGAGCCTTTGACACATCAATGGCAAAACTGGGACTCGACTATCTCGACTTGTGGCTGATTCACAAGCCTTACGGCAACTACTACGCTGCATGGCGGGCTATGGAACGGCTCTACAAGGAGGGACGTATTCGCGCCATCGGCGTGACGAGTTTCTCAAACGACCGTCTGATAGACCTTGTGCTTCACAATGAGGTTCGCCCTGCCGTCAACCAGATTGAGACTCATCCGTTCTTCGTGCAGGAGGCTGCTAACCAGTTCATGAAGAAGGAGAACATCCAGCATGAGGCTTGGGCACCATTTGCAGAGGGGCATAATGACATCTTCCACAATCCCGTTATTGCGGAGATTGCACAGAAGTACGGCAAAAGCGTCGGACAGGTCATCCTGCGCTGGCATTTGCAACGTGGCGTGGTGGTCATCCCTAAGACTGTCCATAAGGAGCGCATGGTAGAGAATATCAGTGTGTTCGACTTCACACTGACCGATGAAGAGATTGCCCGTATCTCAGCCCTTGATCTCGGTCGCAGTGCTGCTTACGACGATCAGGATCCCGAGAACACCCGCTGGATAGGAACGACAAAAATTCACGATTAAAAAAATAAAAGGAGAACAAATTATGATTTTCGACAGAAACGAACAGAAAGCAGTTGTGGCACTCTTGGGTGCCGGTAGTATGGGAACAGCCATTGTGCGCCGTATTGGTGCCGGTAAGAAGATCTTGCTGGGCGACATCAGCGAGAAGGCATTGGAGCGTGTCGGCGAAGACTTCCGCCGTTCAGGCTATGATGTAGAGACCATCCAGGTGAACGCCTTGCAGAAGGAGAGCGTGGAGGCATTTGCAAAGAAAGCAGCAGAACTGGGGCCCGTCATGTATTTCATCGATACGGCTGGTGCATCGCCCAATCAAGCCAATCCGGAGCACATTGTTGACCTCGATATGCTGGGCACTGGCTATGCCGTAGACGCCTTCGGAGAGGTAATGGCCGAGGGTGGTGCAGGACTAATCATTTCGAGTCAGGCAGCCTATATGTACCCCATCCCCAACGACATCGAACTGCAACTGGTGAACACTCCGACCGCTCAACTGAAGGAAGTGAAGTTCATTCAGGAAGTGGCCATGAAGGATAGTGGCCTAGCCTACATGATTGCCAAACGTATGAACCACCTGCAGGCACAACGTGCTGCAGCCACCACATGGTGCAAGCGTCGTGCACGCATCAACACCATCTCGCCGGGTGTCATCGTTACCCCGCTGGCTTACGATGAGTTCCGTGCCAGTGGCGAGGGATATCAGGCAATGATTGATGCAAGTGCTGCACGTCGCACGGGAACGAGCGACGAGATTGCCGAGGCAGCAGCTTTTCTGCTGGGTGAACATGCCAAGTTCATCACAGGAACAGACCTCCTCATTGATGGCGGCGTGATAGCTTCCATCCGTACTGGAGAGTTCAAACTTTGGAGAGAGGATTAGGAACTATGAGAAAGATTGTTTTATGTATAATCACATTAATGACTGCAATGGTTATGAATGGTCAAGTAAATCAGACATATCTCACGCTGAATAACGGCGTGCAGATGCCCCAGTTTGGACTTGGCGTGTATAGCATTCCCGACGGTGAAGAGACCTATAACTCAGTGATGACTGCCTTGAAATGTGGTTACCGCCACATCGACACTGCTCATGCCTACCAGAACGAGCGCAGCGTAGGACAGGCCATCAAGGACAGTGGCATTCCGCGTGATTCCATCTGGGTAACAAGCAAGCTCTGGCCCAATGAGTATGGCGAGGAGGTGACACCGAAACAGCTTGACAAGATGCTGGAGCGTCTGGGGTTGGAATACATCGACCTCGTTTATCTGCATCAGCCCTTGCGCGACTACAACGGAGGCTGGCGTGCTCTGGAAAAGGCATTGGAGGCGCTGCACAAATCATCATGTCACATTGGGGTCAGGATACATTGTGACAGGCCTGAATCTAAATTGGGACGGGCACAACCATTTCTTGGGACGCGCTCAGTAATTTCTCGAGACAGGCACAATAAATTCTCGAGACAGGTTCAATAATTTCCCGAGACAGGCTCAAAATTTTCTCGAGACAGGCTTGAAATTTACTCGAGACAGGCTCGAAAAAAAATTATTGAGCCTTCGCCACTTTTTTTTTTTGAGCCTTCGCCACTTTTTTTCTGAGCCTGCGCCGAAATTTTATTGAGCCTGCGCCGATTTCATTTCAGGCCTGCGCGAAAACCATATCAGGTCTGTGGGAAAAACGCTTCAGCCCAGTGCTATTTTATTACCGTGGAATCACACGATGGGCAAGGAGATGCCGCAGATTTTCTGATAGACGTCGAGGGCATAGACATCGGTCATGCCGCTGATGTAGTCGATGACGGCCATGAGGCGCGTTTCTAAGTCGGGCGCATCGATGTCGTACTGACTGCTGACACGGCTGATGAGCTGTTTAGAATAGAAACGGTCGGGATGGTGAGCAGCCTCAACGAAATGCGTCATCAGCGTCTCCATGATCTTGTAACCCGACAGTTCAACGTCGAGTACGGGACGGCTCTTATAGATCCGCTTGACGGAAAGGGTTGCACAATGCTTGTAGGCCTCGCAGGGCAACGGTGCGATATGGTCGATGAGCGCGCCCTCGAAGGTGCCGTTGAGGAGTTCGTCCTCATGTTCCACAAACACCTTTACGCACTCGCTCTCCAACAGTCCGATGACACAAGCACGCATGTACACGATCTTCTCATTATCATCTGTCAGGCCTTCGTCGAGGATGCGCTGATGGATTTTTTCGCGCGTCGCCTCGTCAAAGAAACTGAGTAGCAAACCGGCCGTTTCTTCGTATGAAAGAATTTTAAGTTTATGCGCATCTTCGAGGTCCATAATCTCATAGCAGATATCATCGGCCGCCTCTACCAAATACACCAAGGGATGACGGGCGTATTTCAGGGGATCGCCCGGCTCTGACAAACAAATAATGCCCAATTCATCGGCAATTCTCCTGAAAATGTCACGTTCAGAATTAAAGAAGCCGAACTTCCCCTTCTTGCTCGGCGCAGAGGAAGAAAAGGGATATTTGATGATGCTGGCCAACATGGAATAAGTCATGACAAATCCGCCCACTCTCCGACCCTTGAACTGATGGGTCAACAGACGGAAGGCATTAGCATTGCCTTCGAAGTGGGTAATGTCGTCCCAGAACTGGTGACTGACCTCCCGTTGCAGGTCGCTGCCCGGACCTTCGGTGAAATAAGTCTGGATGGCCTTCTCGCCACTATGACCAAAGGGCGGGTTACCCATGTCGTGCGCCAGACAGGCCGTGGCTACAATTTGCCCGATCTCGGAGAAGAGTGTGTCATCCAGTTCCGGATGGCGGCTGATCAGCTTGTTGGCGACATCGTTGCCTAACGACATGCCGACACTGGCCACTTCGAGAGAATGGGTAAGACGGTTGTGGACAAAGACACTTCCCGGTAACGGGAACACCTGCGTCTTGTTCTGCAGACGCCGGAAAGGAGCCGAGAAAATCAGTCGGTCATAATCGCGTTTAAACTCCGTCCGGTCGTCGTGGCGCTCGGGGTGCTTATGCTCCTGTCCGAGACGCTTGTTGGATATCAATTTCTGCCAATTCATCATAACTTGGCCACAAAGATACGCTTTTTTTAGACAAAAGAACAAAAGAAACATAAAAAATTGATGTTTTTATGTCATTTGTCCAAAATTTGTTGTACCTTTGCACATTATTAAATGAGTTTTCGAAAACATGTTGACGATAAAAGTAGTAAACAAAGGGCATCAACCATTGCCACAATATGCCACAAGTCAGAGTGCAGGCATGGACCTCAGGGCCAATCTTGACGAACCTGTCACACTGAAGCCTTTAGAGCGTCGCCTCATCCCCACAGGTCTTCATATCTCGCTGCCTGCAGGCTATGAGGCGCAGGTGCGTCCACGCAGTGGACTGGCTCTGAAGAAGGGTATCACCGTGTTGAATTCACCGGGCACCATCGACGCCGATTATCGCGGTGAGATAGGCGTGGTATTGATCAACCTCTCGCAGGAAGACTTCGTCGTAGAGGATGGTGAGCGCATCGCCCAGATGGTGATTGCCCGACACGAACAGGCTGATTTTGAGGCGGTTGAGGTGCTCGACGAGACGGTTCGTGGCGAAGGAGGATATGGGCACACGGGAGTGAAGTGAAGAAGTAAGATGGAAAAAGGAAGAAGGAAGATGTTTGGATGGATGGGGATGGTCGTTGTGATTGCAACGGCCTTCTGTGCTTGTGGCACGAGTCAGAAGCCGGTTGCCCAGTCTTCCCAGGCCCCCGTGATTCAGCTGAACGCTGAAGAACAACGTAAGTACGACCAATTCTTTCTCGATGCGATATTAGAGCGGCAGAAGGGACATTCCGCTGCCGCCTTCGACCTGTTGCGCCATTGCTTAGACATTAATCCGAATGCCTCAGAGGCCCATTATTTCATCGCACAATATTACAACGTCTTAGGTGCCGACTCCCTCTCGTTAGTCCATTTCCAGCGGGCAGCGGAACTGAATCCTGACAACGAGACATTTATGGAAACGCTGTCGCAGGTATATATCCGGGAGAAAGACTACAAGACGGCTATCAGCGTCGCGGAGCGTCTCTATGCCCGCAACAAAGACAGGGAGGACCTCTTGGAACTGCTTTTCCAGCTCTATCAGCAGGTGAAGGATTATCCCAATGCCATTTCCGTCTTGGAGCGTATCGAAAACATTGACGGAAAAAGTGAGCGCCTGTCGATGGCTAAGAGCGAATGCTACACACAAATGGGCAATCAGAAAGCTGCCATCGCCGAGATCGCCGAACTGGCTAAGCAATATCCCAACGATCTGAATTATCAGGGTTTGTACGGAGATCTGCTGATGATGAACGGAGAAGAGAAGCAGGCATTGGAGGTGTTCCATCAGGTGCTGAAAGAAGAACCAGACAACAGCCGTGTCCTGATGTCGCTGCGCAACTATTACCAGACCAAAGCAGATACCCTCTCGGCAGATTCGCTGTTAGAACGTCTGCTGCTGAGTCGTCATACCCAGCAAGAGAACAAGGTCTACTTGATCCGTCAGGAGATCATGGCCAGCGAAGGCAATGGCGGCGACAGCACCAAGGTATTGTCGCTTTTCAAGAAGATGAACACCCTGCAGCCCGATGCGGACATGCTGATTCTTCAAGCCAGCTATATGGACCTGAAGAAAATGCCGAAGGACAGCATCAATCCGGTATTAGAGCATGTACTCGACATCGCCCCCGACAACGCTGCCGCCAGGCTCCAGTTAGTGGCGAATGCCTGGGAAGCCGAAGACATGAACCGTATTGTGGACCTCTGCCAGGCAGCCCGTCAGTATAACCCTGACGAGATGGCGTTCTACTACTATCAAGGTATTGCCTACTACAAATTAGAGAAACTCGACGAGGCCCTGTCGGCATTCCAGAATGGTATCGGGGTGATTAATGACAACAGCAATCCCAATATCGTCTCTGATTTCTACGCCGTGATGGGTGATATCCTCCATCAAAAGGGGCTGGCAGAAGAGGCCTACGCAGCCTACGACTCCTGTCTGCAGTGGAAGGATGACAATATCGGATGTCTGAACAACTATGCCTACTATCTGAGTGAGGAGGGTGTCCAACTCGACAAGGCCGAACAGATGAGTTACAAAACCATCAAGGCGGAGCCGAAAAACGCCACCTACCTCGATACTTACGCCTGGATTCTGTTCATGCAGCAACGCTATAGCGAAGCCCGCATCTATATCGACCAGGCCCTGCAGAACAAGGACGATTCTGTTGACAACGCTGTGATCCTGGAACATGCAGGCGACATCTACTCTTTCTGTCAGCAGCCGGATCAGGCACTGGCCTACTGGCAGGATGCACTGAAGACAGCTCCTGAGAATCAGGTCTTAATACGAAAAATCAAACTTAAAAAATACGTAAAGTAATGAAAGCAACTGGTATTTTAAAAATTGCAGCACTCGTAATGCCGCTTCTTTTAAGTTCGTGTGCCTCTAAAAAGAAGGCCGTAGTAGAAAACAAACCATTGACCACTGAGCAGTTGGCCACACAGGGATTCATCCAAAGGGTGCAGGCGAACGCCATTACCCAGAAGTTCATCACCTCAAAGGTGAAGTTCTCCGTTGAGACCGGCGCTCAGAAGCTGACACTGACCGGCAACCTGAAGATGAAGCGTGACGACTGTATCCGTCTGCAGCTTATGGCTTTTGGATTCGTTGAGGCTGGCCGTATTGAGCTGACGCCCGAGTATGTCCTTATCATGGACCGTATCAACAAACAATACCTCAAGGCGCCATACGTGCAGGTGGACTTCATGCGTAACAATGGTCTGAACTTCAACACCATGCAGGCCCTGTTCTGGAACGAGCTTTCAAGACCTGCCAAGTATAGCATCAACAAAGATGACGTGCCATCCGATACCGCCCAGTACGCCATGATTGAGAGTGGCGACGACATGGTCATCAACTTAGAGGCTGGCAAAATAGCGTACAGTTGGTTAGCCAACAGAGCAAACGGTCAGATCCGCATGGCCAATATGCTCTACAAGGACAGACTCAACAACACCACCTCCCAGTTGAATTGGGACTATCAGGATTTTGACGAAGTGAACAGTAAACAGTTCCCCACCAAGTCAATAATCACTTTGACCGCCCCGAAGAAGGAAGTGAAACTCGGTATGACCCTCAACTATATCAAGCACGATACAGACTGGGAGACACGTACAGAGGTTTCGAACAAATACCGTGAGGTAACGATCGACGAGATCCTGAACCGCTTCATGTCGCTGTAGTCGCTGATGAACCGTCTGTTCACCCTGCTACTCTGCCTGTGCATGGTGATGGTTGTTCCTGCTCAGCAGAAGAAAACCTCTTCTGTTAAGAAAAAGACGACCACCACTAAGACCGTTGTTGCTAAGAAGAATCAGAAGACTCAGAAAACTCAGAGTACTCAGAAAGCTCAGAAGGCTCGGAGTATTCAGAAAAAGACAACCAAGCAGCCGGCTGTCACCGTGCAGAGCCTGAAGAACGAGCGCCAGAGGATACAGCAGCAGATTCAGGAACAGAAAAAGAAGCTCGTGGAGAACGAGCGTAATGTCAAACAGCGCCTGCAGACGCTGATGGTGATCAATAATGAGATCAACGACAAGCTGAAGACCATAGACACCATCCGTCATGACATCGGCAAACTCGATGTTGACATTAACGAGCTGAACAAGCAAATCCAAGTGCTGGAGCAGGAACTTGACACCCGTAAGCAGCGCTTTATGAAGTCGTTGCGTTACATGCACAGAAACAGGAATATCGAGAACCGACTGATGTTCATCTTCAGCGCCCACAATTTCTCCCAGATGTACCGCCGTCTGCGTTTTGTCCGTGAATATGCCATTTTCCAGCGAGCCCAGGGCGAAGCCGTGGAGGCGATGAAAAACGAGGTGGACAAGGCCGCCGAAGAGCTGTCTGCCACGAAGCGTCAGAAAAACGACCTGCTGTATCGTGGTGAACAGGAGAAGAAGGCTTTGGAAGGAAAACAGCAGGAACAACAGAATGTAGTGACATCGCTACAAAAACAACAGAAAGCGATACAAAGCATTATCAGTCAGCAACAGAAGAAGGATGCCGAGCTGAATGCTCGTATCGACAAGATGATAGCTGAAGAGATAGCCCGTGCCAAGGCACGCGCTGAGGCAGAACGGAAAAAGAAAGCCGCTGAAGAGGCCGCCAAGAAACGTGCCGAGGAACTGGCCCGGAAGAAAGCCGCTGCCGAGGCTGCTGCCCGCGAGAACGCCCGTCGTATCGCCGAGGCCAAGGCCCGCGAGGAGAAGGCAAAGGCCGAAGCCCGTGCTGCCGCCCGTAAGAGTGCCGAGGAAAAGCGGAAAGCCGAAGAGGCGGCCCGAAAGGCAGAACGTGCCCGCAGGGAGGAAGAGCGGAAGGCTGCAGCAGAGGCAAAGGCCCGTGAGAAAGAACTGGCGGAAGAGAAACGGAAAGCCAAGGAAGAGAGCAGTTGGACTGTCTCTACCGAGGACCGTAAGTTAGGCGGCAGCTTTGAGAGTAACCGCGGTCGTCTGCCTATGCCACTGACGGGTGGGTATCAGGTTGTCAACCGTTTCGGTCAGTATTCCGTCGAGGGTGTCAAAGGCAATATCTCTCTCGACAACAAGGGCATTAAGATCAAAGGTCAGCCCGGTGCGTATGCACGTAGCGTCTTCGACGGTAAGGTGACGACGGTGTTCGGTTACGATGGTGCCATGGTGGTTATCATCTCTCACGGCACCTATCTCACCGTCTATACGAATCTGGCTGCCGTCAGTGTCATCAACGGACAGAAAGTGACCGCCCGTCAGACACTTGGCAGAATTGGAGGTGACGGTATTATGCAATTCCAGCTCCGTCGCGGGAACACCGCATTGAATCCGATGACGTGGCTTGGAAAGTGAATAGTGAACAGTGAATAGTGAATAGTGATATGGAATTGAGGGATTATACGAATGATGCGCTTGAACTGCTGAAGGCACTGATAGCAACCCCTTCAGTGAGCAGGAATGAGACCCGTGCTGCCGACTTGCTAAGTCGGTATCTGGATCATTGGGGTCTGCCCCATGGTCGCAAGGGGAACAATCTGTGGGTGGGTTGCCAGAATTGGGACAACAACCGTCCTACCGTTATGCTCAATGCACATATCGATACCGTCAAGCCCGTAGCGACTTGGAGGCGAGATCCCTATAAACCGACGTTCGAGGGCGACCTTCTTTACGGTTTGGGTTCGAACGACTGCGGCGGTGGATTGGTATCACTGCTTCAGGCCTATCGTATCCTGCTCCACAAGCCACGTAGCTACAACCTGCTTTGGGTGGCCTCAGCCGAGGAAGAGGTCTCCGGCCAGGATGGTTTCAGCCGTGTGCTGCCCCACTTGCCCAATATAGATGTGGCCATTGTGGGTGAGCCGACAGGCATGCAGCCGGCTATTGCAGAAAAAGGACTGATGGTCATCGACGGCTACGCTGACGGTGTCAGCGGCCATGCCGCCCGAGAGGAAGGTGTGAATGCCATCTACGAGGCACTCGACGACCTTGTGTTCCTCCGCGACTACCAGTTCCGTAAGGTCAGCCCGTTGTTAGGTCCGACTAAGATGACGGTCACCGTTGTGGAAGCCGGCACCCAGCACAATGTGATTCCCGACCACCTGCATTTCGTGATCGACGTGCGTACGAATGAGTTCTACCAAAACGAGTTCCTGTTTGAGTTCCTCCGCAAGAAGATGCAGAAATGTCGTTTAGAGGCCCGCTCGTTCCGTCTACACTCGTCGAGTATCTCCGAGACCCATCCGCTGGTACAGCGTTGTATCGCCATGGGCATGAAACCCTTTGGTTCGCCGACTCTGAGCGATCAGGCCCTCATGCCTTTCCCCTCTTTCAAATTAGGCCCTGGCGAGTCTTCGCGCAGCCACTCTGCTGATGAATTCATCCGCATCTCAGAAATAGAGCATGCCATCAATACATACGTACAATTGTTAGAAAACTATTAATATGCAGACAAACAGTCATTTATCACGGTTAATTCACGACCAAGCCAAAAACTATGGTGACCGCGAAGTACTGATCTACAGAGATTTCGGCAGCAAGGAATGGAAGTCATTCTCATGGAATCAGTTCTCGGACATGGTGAAGAAAGTATCGAACGCGATGCTTAATCTTGGTGTGAAAGTGCAGGAAAACGTAGGTATCTTCTCGCAGAACTCCGTGCAGTACCTGTTTTGTGACTTCGGTGCCTGGGGCATTCGGGCGGTGACCATCCCCTTCTACGCCACCAGCAGCGAGCAACAGATACAGTTCATGGTGAGCGACGCCAAGATACGCTTCCTCTTTGTCGGCGAACAGGAACAGTACGACAAAGCCCGTCGTATCGTATCGATGTGCCAGACATTGGAGCGCATTATCGTGTTTGACAGGAATGTCCGTATCTCTACCCATGACCCCAATGCGATGTACTTCGATGATTTCCTGAAGTTAGGCGAGAACTATCCGCGTCAGACGGAGGTGGAAATCCTGCAGTCACAGGCATCGATGGACGACATCGCCAATATCCTATACACCTCAGGCACCACAGGCGATTCCAAGGGTGTCATCCTGACGTGCGGCCAATACCACGCCGCTTTCGAGGCTAACGGCAAGTGCGTCCCCGTCACTGAGGACGACCGTGTGTTGAATTTCCTGCCCTTCACCCATATCTTTGAGAAAGGCTGGAAGATCCTGTCGCTCACCTGTGGCGCCCGTCTGATTGTGAACACCTATCCTTTGGAGGTCCAGCAGTCGATGCGTGAGACCCATCCCACCTGTATGTCAAGTGTACCCCGCTTCTGGGAAAAGGTCTATATGGGTGTGCAGGAACAGATCGAGAAGGCGAGCGCCCCTAAGCGCAAGCTCTTCCAACACGCACTTCATGTGGGCAAGAAACATAATATCGACTATCTCTCTAAAGGCAAACGCCCTCCATTGGCTCTTCACTTCGAATACGAGATGCTCAATAAGACCGTCTTCTCGCTCGTACGCAAGGAGTTAGGACTGGAGAATGCCCACTTCTTCCCCACGGCCGGTGCAACAGTCAACCCGAAGGTAGAGGAGTTTGTCCATTCCATCGGCATCAATATGATTGTGGGCTATGGCCTGACGGAAAGTCTGGCGACAGTCTCCTGCAACCACTTAGGAGAGCCCTTTACCGTAGGTGGCGTCGGCATCCCCATCGAGGGTATCGATATCAAGATCAGCGACGAGGGTGAGGTACTGCTGAAAGGTCCGACCATCACCATCGGCTATTACAACCGCGATGACCTGACCAAAGCCGCCTTTACCGACGACGGTTATTTCAAGACTGGCGACTCGGGTTATCTGAAGGATGGCGAGCTCTTCCTGAAGGAGCGTATCAAGGATCTCTACAAGACCTCTAACGGCAAATATATCGCGCCTCAGATGATTGAGTCGAAGCTGTTGGTGGATAAGTACATCGACCAGATAGCCATTATTGCCGACCAGCGCAAGTTCGTGTCAGCATTGATCATCCCCGTCTATCCGTTGCTGGAAGAATATGCACGAGAGCATCATATCCCATTCGAGAACCGTGAGCAGCTGTGTGCCGACAAGCAGATCTACGACATGATGAAAGAGCGTATAGACACCTTGCAACAGCAGTTGGCCCATTATGAGCAGATCAAGCGCTTCACACTCCTGCCCCACCATTTCTCGATGGAGAAGGGGGAACTCACCAATACGCTGAAGATCAAGCGTCGTGTGCTGAACGAGAACTACAAGAATGAGATTGACGCCATGTACGCGGAATAATCAGCAAGCATTTGGCGGTTTCAATTAATTGTTGTACCTTTGCACCCATGATTACGCAAGACCAACTGAAAGATGTATTAGAGAGGGCCGATGCCTTATATCGGTACCTTGAGATCGATAAGAAGAAGATGGAGTACGAAGAGGAAGATCTTCGTACGCAGGCTCCTGATTTCTGGGAAGACCGTCAGCGGGCTGAGGAACAGATGAAGAAGGTGAAGGGCATCAAGAAATGGCTCGACGGCTATAAGGAGGTGCGCACACTGGCAGATGAACTGCAGTTAGCCTTCGATTTCTATAAGGACGAGATGGTAACTGAGGAAGAGGTGGAGGACACATACGCCAAGGCCATTCAGGCGATTGAAGGTCTGGAACTGATGAACATGCTCCGTCAGAAGGAAGACCCGATGGATGCCGTGCTGAAGATCAACAGTGGCGCCGGTGGCACAGAGGCTCAGGACTGGGCATCGATGCTCATGCGAATGTATATGCGCTGGGCCGAGGCCCATGGTTATAAGGTGACCATCTCGAACATGCTCGACGGCGATGAAGCCGGTATCAAGAGTGTGACGATGCAGATAGAAGGTGGCGATTATGCCTATGGCTATCTGAAGAGTGAGAATGGCGTACACCGTCTGGTTCGCGTGTCACCTTTCAATGCCCAGGGTAAGCGCATGACGAGTTTCGCCTCCGTGTTCGTCTCTCCTTTAGTTGACGACACCATCGAGGTATATGTCGACCCCGCCAAACTATCGTGGGATACCTTCCGTAGCTCCGGTGCCGGAGGACAGAACGTGAACAAGGTGGAATCAGGTGTGCGTCTGCGCTACTGGTATACCGACCCTGATACGGGCGAGGAAGAGGAAATCCTGATTGAGAATACCGAGACCCGTGACCAGCCTAAGAACAAGGAGCGTGCGATGACCTTGCTGAAGTCACAGCTTTACGACCGTGCGATGAAGAAGCGCTTAGAGGCCCAAGCCAAGATCGAGGCTGGCAAGAAGAAAATTGAGTGGGGCTCGCAGATACGCAGCTATGTCTTCGACGACAAGCGTGTCAAAGACCACCGCACCAATTTCGAGACCCGCGACGTCGACAGTGTCATGAACGGCAAGATCGACGGCTTCATCAAGGCCTATCTGATGGAATTCCCCGTCAACGACGAAGAATAATAGTAACAATATAAAACTTAAAATTATGGCACAAATTGCAAAAGCATCAAAGTCTGCCGAGAAGAAGGTAGCTTTTCAGAAGAAACAGGAAGACAATGGTAAGAAGGTCGTTAATTGGATCTTTGGCGTGCTGATTCTGCTCGCCATCGCATTCGTGGTCTATTCCGTCTTCATCGTTTCTTAATGAGCGGACTGGAAATCGAACGAAAGTTCCTGGTTAAAGACGAGCGCTACAAAGAGCAAGCCTTTGCCAGTAGTCGCATCCGTCAAGGGTATATCTGCAGCGGTCACGGTCGCACGGTTCGCGTGCGCATCCGTGACGCGCGCGGATACCTTACTATTAAAGGACCCTCCACCAATGGTGGACTGAGCCGTTACGAGTTTGAAAAAGAAATCACGCTCGACGAGGCAGAGCACCTGATGCAGCTCTGTGAACCAGGCATGATCGATAAGACACGTTATCTTGTGAAAAGTGGAAAACACACCTTCGAGGTGGACGAGTTTTACGGCGAGAACGAAGGTCTTGTGATAGCCGAGGTAGAATTAGGCTCAGAAGACGAACCCTATGAAAAACCCGATTTCATCGGCCAGGAAGTCACTGGCGACAGTCGATACTATAACTCTTATTTGCGCTTGAACCCCTTTACACGCTGGGAGCGATAATAGACGATTATACCTACGAGCCCGACGATGGCTGCAAGGGTGACGCCTATGCCGTTGGCAAAGAAGTCGAGCCAGCTACCTTTACGCGTTGGGATGCAATAGGCTTGCATGAGTTCCAACACGCCCCCCATGACAACAGGAGCTAACCATGCCCAGAAGAAGAGCTTCTCATAATTTGGCGACTTGTGTTTCAGAATGTATTCCACCCAAATAACCAGACAAGTGCCACCATACATAATGAAATGTACCCACTTGTCGATAAACGCCACATTATCAAGCGGTGTTTCTGGGAAAAAAGGCAAGAGTGACAGTATGCATACCAAGCAGATACAAGTCACTGAAAAGGGATATTTCTTGATATATTGAAAGAGAAATTGCATATTTACCTTTATTTTTGCTGCAAAGGTACTCATTTTTTTAAATTATTTGGTATCTTTGCAGCGAAAATATGAGAAAAGTGCAAATGGCAAAACTGGAAAGAGCGAGTTTTGGAAGTAAGCTTGGCGTCATTCTGGCGACTGCAGGTTCCGCTGTGGGACTGGGTAATGTATGGCGTTTCCCTTATATGACAGGTCAGAATGGAGGTGCCGTTTTCATCATCATTTACGTTATCTGTGTATTGTTGTTAGGCATCCCTTGTATGATCAGCGAGTTCATCATCGGTCGTCATGCCCAAGCAAATACAGCCCGTGCCTATCGTAAGGTAGGAGGTCGGAATCCATTGTCGTATATCGGCTATATGAGCGTGCTCACAGGATTCCTCATCACGGGTTATTATGCGGTGGTGTCAGGCTGGTGTCTGCAATATATCTGGGCATCGGCCATCGGTCAACTCGACGGGTGCAATCCGGAATTCTTCAAGACCTACTTCAATGAATTCTCGCAGGATCCCGTGAAGCCCATTTACTGGACCTTCATCATGCTGTTGGCCACCTATCTGATTATTGAACATGGCGTGCGCGACGGTATCGAACGAGCCTCGAAAGTCTTCATGCCCATCTTGTTCATTCTTCTACTGATCATCGTGGTGGCCTCGTGCCTGCTCCCCAATGCTTCGCAGGGAATAGAGTTCCTCTTCAAGCCCGACAAGTCGATGATCAATGGCGATGTGTTCCTTGGTGCTCTCGGACAGTCGTTTTATTCCATGAGCATTGCCATGGGCTGCATCTGTACTTACGCCAGTTATTTCTCAAAACAAACCAATCTGACGACATCAGCAGTTCAAATAGGTGTCATCGACTCTGTCGTCGCCATTCTGGCAGGACTGATGATCTTCCCGGCTGCTTTCTCGGTAGGTGTGAATCCAGACAGCGGCCCCTCACTCATCTTTATCACCTTACCAAACGTGTTCCAGCAGGCTTTTGGCAGTATGCCGATAGTAGGTTACATCATTTCCCTGCTGTTCTATCTGCTCTTGTCGTTGGCTGCCCTCACCTCCCTGATATCCCTTCATGAAGTGAGCACCTCCTTCTTCCAAGAGGAGTTACACCTCACCCGTAAGACTGCGGCCATCATCGTCACCGTCTCGTGCTGTATCATGGGTATCGTCTGTTCCCTATCGTTAGGCCCCACAGGTACCACGCTACACTTCTTCGAGAAAACGTTGTTCGACATCTTCGACTTCGTAACTGGACAGATCTTCCTGCCTATCGTGGGCTTCCTGACCTGTATCCTCATTGGCTGGTTCGTCCCCCATAAGTTAGTACGCGACGAGTTCACCAATCGTGGCACATTACGTGTCGACAGATATTTCCACCTATATATCTTCTTGGTGAAATATGTCTGTCCGCTGTGTATCCTCTTCATCTTCCTGCATCAATTAGGACTATTATGAGTGAGAGAGGGAATTTCGGCAGCAGACTGGGCATTATCCTGGCAACGGCAGGTTCTGCCGTGGGCTTGGGAAATGTGTGGCGTTTCCCGTATATGACGGGACAGAACGGTGGTGCAGCCTTTATCATCATCTATTTGGCCTGTATCCTTTTTCTTGGCATTCCCGGCATGGTGAGCGAGTTCATCGTAGGCCGTCATTCACAGACGAATGCCGCCCGCGCCTATGCCAGTTTCTCACGAGGTAAGGCCTGGGGATTCGTGGGTATTCTGGGCATCATCACCTCGACCATCATCTTAGGTTTTTATGCTGTGGTTGCCGGCTGGTGTCTGCACTACTTAGGCGCCTCAGCCATCGGACAACTCAAGGGCGATGCCCATTTCGTACAACACTATTTCCAGACGTTTTCCACTGATCCCGTGAAACCTGCCATCTTGGGAATTGCCTTTATCCTGATCACCCATTTCATCATTGTGAGAGGTGTGCGCAATGGTATCGAACGGGCCTCGAAGCTACTGATGCCGCTGCTCTTCATCCTCTTGCTGATCATTGTGGTTGCCTCCTGCTCATTGCCTGGAGCATCGAAGGGGATAGAATTCCTGCTGAAGCCTGACTTCACGAAAGTCTCCCCCAAGGTGTTTCTCGAAGCCTTAGGACAGGCATTCTTCTCACTGAGCCTCGGCACAGCCTGCCTCTGTACCTACGCCAGTTACTTCACAAAACACACCAAGCTGTTGTATTCTGCCACACAGATTGCACTCATCGACTTCCTGATTGCCCTGATGTCCGGTCTGATGATTTTCCCGGCAGCCTTCTCCGTAGGTGTGCAGCCTGACAGCGGTCCTTCACTGATTTTCATCACCCTGCCCAATGTGTTCCAGCAGGCCTTCAGTTTTATGCCGACATTAGGCTACGTCATCTCCATCATGTTTTATGCCCTGCTGGTGTTCGCAGCCCTCACCTCTACCATATCTATGCACGAGATTGGTACGGCTTTCTTCCACGAAGAACTGCATATCAAACGTTCGAAGGCTGCCTGGGTACTGACGATTGTATGCAGCATGATAGCCATCTTCTGTTCGCTGTCTGTCGGAAAGGCCGACATTCAGTTGTTAGGCAAACCGCTGATGGAGTTCTGCGACTTTATCACGGCCCAGATCATGCTGCCTGCCGGAGCCTTGCTGACGAGTATTCTCGTGGGATGGTTCGCCTCGAAGAAAATGGTCCGCGAGGAGTTTACCAACTGGGAGACCACTAACAGCAAATCATATTTCAGCCTCTATCTGTTTTGCGTCAGATATATCGTACCCATCTCTATTATGCTGATTCTAGCGCATCAGTTTGGGGTGATATGAGGAGTTAAGAGTTAAGAATTAAGAGTTATGATTACCTGATGCTATGAATTTACTGAAAGAGTTTTTTTATTTGAGGAAGTCGGACCGGAAGGTTATTCTCACGTTACTCTGCGTGATTGCAATTGCCGTGGGTGTCATATTCCTAACGGGTGGAAACGGTGAATCAAATGAACTCACACCTGCAGATACCCTGAGAAAAGAGACAACACGGCGCGACACTTTTCAGCGTCAACCCTCTCGCGAATATCATAAGACGGTCTATGTGCGCACCAAGGTGGTCTATCGCGATACGACCTATCGTCGTGGCAAGGCGCTGAGTGAGGTGGAATACGATTCTATCAAAGCTCATTATCAGGAGAAGATCAAGCCTGGCGAGCACGTGGTGCTGAATACCGCCGATACCACAGCCTTGAAGACGGTGCCAGGCATCGGCCCCTATTACGCCAGAAAGGTGGTGGAATACGGTCAACGCTTAGGTGGTTATGTCAGTGTGGACCAGCTTGATGAAATCGAGGGGTTCCCACTCGATGCCAAGGATTATCTGACAATCGAGGGAGCCTCGCCTCATAAACTCAATGTCAACACCCTGACGCTCAATGAACTCAGGAAACATCCTTACGTCAGTTTTTATCAGGCTAAAGCCATTACCGACTACCGTCGTCTGCATGGCCCCCTCCGCTCCTTAAACGACCTGCGGCTCTCAAAAGACTTCCCTCCGGAGGCCATCAAACGGTTGGAGCCGTACGTCGATTTTTAAATTATATGTTAATAAATCATAGCGAATGATGAAGATACGGAGATTTTTCGTATATTTGCAAAATGAACTAGAAACTAAAGAGATATGTGTGGATCATTGTTACTGTTTGGACTTGGCATGCAAGAAATACTTGTTATCGCACTGATTGTCTTACTGCTTTTCGGTGGCAAGAAAATTCCTGAATTGATGAAAGGCCTCGGCAAAGGCGTCAAGAGCTTCAAGGAGGGTATGAATGAGGTGACGGATATGACCAAGGAGCCAGGAGTCAGGAGTCAGGAGTCAGGAGTCAGGAGACAGGAGTCAGGAGAAGAAGGATGAGTGAACCCGCGTCGATGACCTTCTGGGATCATCTCGACGAGCTTCGTTCGGTGATCATCAGAGCACTGGTCGTGACGGTGGTGGCTGCTGCCGTAGCCTTCTGCCTGAAGGATCAGTTGTTTGAGGTCGTGTTGGCACCGCGAACGAGCGATTTCATTACTTTCCGACTGTTTGGGGTAGAGCCTTTCAGCATCCACCTGATGAACACAGGACTGACGGAGCAGTTTATGATCCATCTGAAGACAGCGATGTTTGCAGGGGTGCTCGTAGCCTCACCTTATATCATCTTTCTGCTGTTCCACTTTATCTCGCCAGCGCTCTATGACAACGAACGGAAATATGCCACCCTGCTCTGCGCCAGCGGCTATCTGATGTTCATGTTAGGCACGCTGCTCAACTACTTCCTGATCTTCCCGCTGACGGTGAAGTTTTTAGGAACCTATCAGGTAAGCGAGGATGTGGCGAACATGCTGACCCTGCAGTCGTACATGGACACCCTGCTGATGATGTGTCTTGTGATGGGCATCATCTTCGAGCTGCCAGTAGTCAGCTGGCTCTTAGGCAGGATGGGGCTTCTCAAAGCCTCTATGATGCGGATGTGGCGCAAGCACGCCATCGTGGCCATACTGGTGATTGCCGCCGTCATCACCCCCACGACGGATGCATTTACACTCTTTATTGTGGCTCTGCCGATATGGCTGCTCTACGAAGTGAGCATCTTCTTAGTGAAGAATCAATAGTGAGAATATAGACTAAACAATACTTATACAATTTATGTTACGGAAAATCAGAACCATTCTTGCAGGGGTGTTCTTTGTACTGATCACCTTGCTGTTCCTCGACTTCACGGGAACGTTGCACCACTGGCTCTCGTGGCTGGCAAAGATCCAGTTCCTGCCTGCTGTGATGGCGCTCAACGTGGTGGTCGTGGTGGCATTGTTGTTGCTGACCCTCGTCTTCGGACGCATCTATTGTTCCATTATCTGTCCCTTGGGCGTCTTCCAGGATCTCCTCGCCCGCTTCCGTCGGAAAAAGAACAAGTACAGCTATTCGAAGGAGGTACGTTGGCTGCGCTATCCCATGCTGGTGGTGTTCATCATCGCAGCTGTTGCCGGCATCGGCTCACTGTTCCAGTTGTTGGCTCCCTACAGCGCCTACGGACGTATCGCCACAATGATCTTCCAGCCCATCTGGAAATTCTTCAATAACATCTTGGCTGTGATTGCAGAACGGGCCGACAGCTATGCGTTCTACTCCGTTGATACCTGGATGCGCTCGCTGCCCGTACTCATCATCGCAGCTGTCACCCTTGTGGTGCTCTTCATACTGGCTTGGCGAGGTGGACGAACCTACTGCAACACCATCTGTCCGGTGGGGACCATCCTCTCGTTCTTCGCCCGTTTCTCATGGCTGAAGATTCATTTCAACGAGGATAAGTGCAAGAATTGCTCCATGTGTTCGAAGAACTGCAAGGCTGCCTGTATCGATTATAAGACGCATACCGTCGATTACAGCCGCTGCGTGGTCTGCGGCAATTGCATCGACAGCTGCAAATTCGGAGCTCTGAAATATAGCAACGGACTAACACGGACTAACACGGACAGGGTAGAAAGTCCGAGTAAGTCCGTAAAGTCCGATGCCATTGATACCTCCAAGCGCTCGTTCCTCTTGGCCTCGGCAATGGTAGCTGGCGCTGCGATGGCCCAAAAGAAGGAAAAGCTGATGGATGGCGGCTTGGCAGAGCTTGAGGATAAGGTAGCTCCTTCCCGTCAGACGCCCCTCACTCCTCCAGGCTCTCTCTCTTTCGACCACTTCGCCCAGCACTGCACAGGTTGCCAGCTCTGTGTTTCAGAGTGCCCCAACGAGGTGCTCCGTCCCAGCAGCGACCTGATGCACTTGATGCTACCCGTCATGTCGTACGAGCATGGTCACTGCCGTCCAGAGTGTACGCGCTGTTCTGAGGTTTGTCCGGCAGGTGCGATTCTGAAGGTCGATAAAGACGAGAAATCGTCCATCCAGATTGGTCATGCCATCTGGATCAAGAAGAACTGCGTGCCCATCACCGACGAGGTGGAGTGTGGCAACTGTGCCCGTCACTGTCCTACTGGCGCCATCGAAATGGTACCCCTCGATGAGAATGATGAGGAATCACCCATGATTCCCGCCATCAACGAGGCCGCCTGCATAGGCTGCGGTGCTTGTGAGTATGTCTGTCCGTCGCGTCCCTTCTCCGCCATCTACGTCGAGGGCCACGAAGTTCATAAGAAAATTTAATACCCACCCCCTAACCCCCTCCCCAAGGGAGTGGGAATTGGATAGTTCTAAAGATTAGTAAGCATTAGATAAAGGAGAATAACAGAATATGAAAATGGAAAAAAACAACACTAAAGGTAATCAAACTCCCCTCCCCTCGGGAAAGGCTACGGGTAGGCGAGCTTTGCTCGGGAATGGGGCTGGGGGTGGGTTCCTATCCCGACGTTCGTTTTTGAAGGTATTTGGAGCCGGTAGTGTGGCGGCAGCGGCAACGCTGGCAGGCTGCAAGGGCGGCAACAAGGCCGGCGAACAGGCTGCAGAAGAATATAAGAACCAGGTGGAGCCACCCGTAGGCAAAATGACCTACCGCGAGAACCCCAAGACCAAGGAGAAAGTGTCGATCTTAGGCTATGGCATGATGCGCCTGCCGACGAAACCCGACAACGACAGCGAGTTTGATCAGGACATGATCAACAAACAGATAGACTACGCCATCGAGCACGGTCTGAACTATTTCGACACTTCCCCCGTTTACTGTCAGGGACAGTCGGAGCGATGCACAGGTATTGCCCTGAAGCGTCATAAACGCGAGGAGTTCTTCGTGGCCACGAAGCTCTCCAACTTCAACCGCGACTACTGGCAGCGCGAGAAGGCCATTGAGATGTACCAGAACTCGCTGAAGGAACTGCAGGTGGACTATATCGACTACTACTTGCTGCACGCCATTGGAGGCGGTATGGATGAGTTCAATGGCCGTTATGTCGACAATGGCATCATGGATTATCTGATGAAGGAGCGCGAGGCAGGCCGCATCCGCAACCTCGGTTTCTCGTTCCACGGCCAGAAGAGCGTGTTCGACGAGGTGATTGCCTTGCATGACAAGTATCACTGGGACTTCGTGCAGATTGAGCTCAACTATCTCGATTGGGACTATGCCAACGAAATCAGTAAGAACAATGTCGACGCCAGCTATCTCTATGGCGAGCTTCAGAAGAAGGGCATCCCGGCCGTCATCATGGAGCCGCTATTGGGCGGTCGTCTGGCCAATCTGCCGCAGTATCTGATGGCCGAGCTGAAAAGCCACGCTCCGGAGAAGTCGGTGGCCTCGTGGGCTTTCCGCTATGCAGGCACCCCGGAGGGCGTACTCACCGTGCTGAGCGGCATGACCTATATGGAGCACCTCAAAGACAATCTGCTCTCCTATTGTCCGTTAGAGCCCCTTTCCGAAAAGGAAATGCGCTACCTCGACAATGAGATAGCGCAGAAGATTGTCAGCTTGGAGAACATCCCTTGCAACGACTGTAAATACTGCATGCCCTGTCCGTATGGCATCGATATCCCCGCCATCTTCGTACATTATAACAAGTGCAAGAACGAGGGGTCGTTGCCGATGGGCGTTGGCGACCAAGAATACCGCAAGCACCGTCGCCAGTATCTGATTTCACTCGATCGTGTGGTGCCTCGCGATCGTCAGCCTGACCACTGCATCCAGTGTGGACAGTGCGAGCCTCATTGTCCGCAGAACATCCGCATCCCCCGCGAGCTGCGTAAGATTGACGAGATGATTGAGCGTCTCAAGCGCGACCCCGAGGGTGTGGGCGAGGAGATAGGCTAAGCAATGACTATCTGGCGATGACCTTCGCCGTATGAACGGTGCCCTGCTTGTCGGTCACCTTCATCACATACACCCCATGCGCCTTGAGCGCACTGACTTGACGGCCGTCAGGTGTGAAGAACTCACGCTTGACGGCTTCTATTTGGTCGAAGTCGACGGTGGGCTTATGGATGGCTGTTGCATCGCCGGTGACGATGACACCGAAGCGCTGGGAGAAAGTCGTCTCGCCATCGTTCACGGTGACAACACAATAGCCTTTGCAGGGAGCCTCGAACGCTTTGACCTTCAGAACCGAACCCTCCATGCTGGGATTGAAATGATTCTCCTGATAGTCAAAGGTATAGGTGGGCGCTATGGTATTGCCGTTCTGTCCGTAGAAGCCGATGAAATAAGGTTTCACGTCGAGGGTGGCCTCGCTATTGGGTTCCAACACGATATAGGGATGGGCCATGAATTCTAAATAATCCTCTAAGAGCGTCCAGCCATCATCATCAGGATCATCATTCTGATTGGCTGTGTTGGGATCGCTGCCGATGGCACGCTCGTACCAATCGGGCATACCATCCTGATCGGTATCCCAGTTGGCGTCGCGGGTCTCTTCCGGATACACCTCCCAGCCCTTGCCGTCGGCATGCTCGGTGATATCAGCCTCCGTATCTATCTCACCCTTAATCTTTGACTTCGAACCCACGTAGGTGTAAGTGCCATCGAGCGTCTCGCGGACATTTCTCACATGGTGCTCGTCGCGCATCGGCATGGTGGCACCCGCATAGCTGGTCACGATCTTCATGGCATCCTTAGCCGAATGGATCTGGGCATAGCTCTCAAACAAGGGTGCATTCACACGATACTGATAACTGGTAGGAATACGACCCGTAGCATTATAGGTTTTGTCGAGGGCATCCTGCTGGAGCGAGTGGTTCTTGTTCTCGCGGATATTGCCCTTGATATAGGCCTGATCAATGCCGTCGGGGGCGATGGCGTCCTCGAAGTCCTGGGTAAAGAGGATGGTCTTACGTGTGTCGGCACCCATCTTATAATAGTTGTTCACGAAGTTCACAGCGTGGCAGTTGCCGTCGGTGGTGCGGTTGTGCCAATTGTAGACTACATTGTTAAACAGGTCGAGCCCGCCGATGGGACGGTTATTGCCGTCCATGCCACCACCCATGCTCCAGTTTCGGCCCTCGCAGTTCACCAACAGGTTGTGGTGCCACGAGCCGATACGTCCGTCGATGGTGGCTGCATAGCCGTGGTTCGTGCCGTCGGCATAGTTCTTATGGCCTGCGATACCTAAAGCCTCAGAGATCACATTGTACTGGAACGTCACGTTCAGTGCACCACGTCCGCTCACCGTCTCGTCCGTTCCCCAGGCGGCTGTGCAATGGTCCACGATGGCGTGATCGGCACCCGACATTCCCATCGCATTGCCCGTGTTCTCGCCATACACACCCAAGCCACGCTTGAAGCGGACATGCCGACAGATCACATCCGAACCGATATTGATGTTCGAAGCCTTGATACAGATACCCTTGCCAGGTGCCGTCTGTCCGGCGATATAGGCGTTGGGCTTGGTAAACTGCGACTCGAAGTCGAGCTCGATGATGCCCGAGACGTCGAACACGATATAGCGGGGCTCGTTCATCTCCGTCAGTCCGTAGAGCAGCGTGCCAGGCTCCTTACCTCCACTGAGACTCGTCACGTGGTACACCTTACCTCCTCGCCCACCAATGGCGTAGCGGCCGTAGCCCTCTGCACCTGGGAAAGCCAGCTGACGGGGTCGGAACGACCACACCTGACCCTTATGGATTTTGCCATCGGCATCCACCTCGTCCACACGCCAGTAATAATAATGCGAAGATTTCAGACCTGTGACCGTGTATGTAGGTGCTGTGCCCTCATAGATATAATCCGTCGACTGGCTAACAGTTTCCTGATCAGTACCCACCACGAGTTTATGACCCACAGCCACCGTAGCCGCCGCCCATTGCAGGGTATAGCTGCCATCATCGGCATCCAGATGGAAGTCACGATGGTTGGGCACGGGATCCATCGCTGTGAGTGGCGAGCGGTCGATGAGCAGACCGTTAAGCATCACGTTCGTGGTCTGATAAGTCTTGCCCGTCTCCACCTCCGTCGTATAGGTGATTGTCACCGACTGGGTCGTCGACAGCACCTCGAACTCCACATACGAGAAAGTTGCGTCTGCCATCTTCAAGTCGGAGGCCGTCTGCTTCACATTCACGAATGGCACACCCGTCTGAGAGCTCACAGCCTCCTCGTCGCGCACCACATCCACCCTGATCGTGGGCATCTCGTCAGACTTGGGGTCTTTGTACACATGATAAGCAGCCAAGGAATGCTGGCCGGCCTTGAGGCCTTCCAACTTCACAGAGATGCTGGTGGGAGTATCAGTCAGGTTGGGTGTATTGCCATCGCTTGATTCAATAAAAGCCACCACGCCGTCACCCATCAGTCGAAGACCTGTCTGGCCGTTCTTTCCCGCCGTACAGGTGTTCTTGTGCCATTGGGCACGAAGGGTGTTGGCTTTCCCAGCAGCTGCCACCGTTACTGTCACCCCGTTATCAAGCGTCTTCGATTCACTGGGCACCTGGTTCACGGCCCATCCGATGTAATCAGGTTCGTTCACTTCAGCATCCTGACGGTTCGTCATATTGAAGTCGATATTCTGTGCAGCAGCATTCACCGCTGCCAATGCCACGAAAAGAAGGGCACACCATTGTCTTTTGTTCATTCTGTGATCAGTTTTTTAGAGTTCGTTTTGTTTCCGCGTGCAAAGTTACGACATTTTAATGAAACCACCAAATCCTTCGGTGTTTTTACACTTTTTTTCTTGATAGAATGTGATTTCTCAATAATTTGTATTATCTTTGCAGGAACTATTAAACGATTTATAGGCAATGGCAGAACTGGTTAAGACGAAAAATGTGGCATTGGCACTGTCAAGTGGTGGTGCAAGAGGATTGGCACATATCGGTGCCATCGAAGAACTCGAAGCACAAGGCTACCATATCAGTTCCATTGCTGGCTGTTCAATGGGAGCGCTCATCGGTGGCGTCTATGCGGCTGGGAAACTGAACGAGTTTCGTGAATGGATGAAAACCATCGATAGGAAGAAGATGTTAGGACTCATCGATTTTTCGCTATCGTTAAATCATCTTGTCAAAGGGAAGCGCATCATCGAAGCCATCATGGAATTCGTTCCAGACATGAACATTGAAGATCTGCCAATTCCATACGTTGCTGTTGCTACAGACTTGAAAGCGGGTAAAGAAGTCCTTTTCAATAAGGGCAGTTTGTTCGAGGCGATCCGTGCCAGCATATCCCTACCCTCTTTCTACGAACCTGTACAACGTGATGATATGATCCTGATTGATGGTGGTGTCATTAATCCCATCCCCTTGAATCGGGTTAAAAGAAATGCAGGAGACATCCTGGTTGGAATTGATGTGAGCGGTCATGATTACAAGGCTCAGTGGGAAGAAGCGCATCGACTGACAGAAATACAAAAGCATGATACATCCTGGAAGAACAAGATTCTCGACATGTTGATACCTGACAACATAGATTTCAACTATTACACTGTTCTTTCGCGTACCAGCTCCCTGATGATCCGTCAGAACTCCATCCTGATGGCGAAGCTGATGAACCCCGACATATTGGTTGATATCCAAATGAACCGTTATGGAACCTTTGACTTTGACAAGTCTGAAAAGCTTATTGCCATAGGACGCCAAAAGACATCACAGGCTATCAGTAAATACGAAGGCGCATTATAAGTACGACATTTAATATTCAAGGAGTCTATGTCTTTTTAAGTCAGCCCTGATTATCTTCGACCTGTTCCAATAGTCTCCTCGAGTCGTTCAGACTATCCCTACAACTCATTCAGAAAATCCCTTAGGGGGTAAGACAATATCTGAAAGTAGAAGATAATGTTATTTCTATCCAAAATCCGCAGGTTTCAATTAGAATCTGCCTTTTTTTTGTTTTTTCTATTCAATTTTTTCTTTATCTCGACATTTATTTGTATATTTGTGCCGTAAAATAATAAAATAAGATTAATCCCATTTATAATTATGGAACAGGAAAAAAGCAAATCAGAAAAGGATAAAGAAATCTATAGTCTACTCAAGGATGTCATTAATTTATCCAACCAGATAAATACTATAGAGAAGAAACTTGCAGAAGACTATCCTTTAGCTAATACTTTTGGTAAAATATGTGAAGAATTGGAAGCAGAGAAGAATAAAACGAAGCAACTTGATCAATACAAAAAAACTATTGATGATTTAAGTAAACAAATTGAAGAATTAAAGCAAAAGAACAAAAAGGAAATGTTTATCAAATGGACTTTTATTATATCTATGATTGTGGGATTACTGTTCTTGGTTTTTTCTGCAATTTGTGTATGGAATTTGCTGTTTCCAATAGAAGAAGTAAAAGACCTTAATAGCTCTATTCCTATGCTTACATCTGGCATAATAGTGTTAGTCGTCATGGCAATCATATTAGTCTACCTTGAAAAGAAATGCAAAATTCTTTTCAATTAAGAATCGGGAAAGTACAATAAAAGAAATATGAATCGACGAATATTATTTTTATCAGTGGCATTTTTCGTAGCACAATCTATTTGGGCTAATGATGATAGCTCTGTCGATTATGTTGTTGCAGTCCTTCAGGTAATTGCCATTGTTGCTATAATCACCTCCATTGTTTATGGTACTCTGAAATTTTTCCGTGAAATTCGTAGAGCAAAAGAGCGGGAATGGAATAATTATAAAAGATCCTTTGAAGAATTGGTTTCACAACTGAATTCAGAAAAGACATCAGCCCAATTATCTGCTTCAATTCTTCTCAGAAGATATTTCAAGGACACTGCAGAAGATAACAAAAAAGAATTACGACAGGAGGCTATTGACGTGATTTCTTCCTTGCTAAGGATACTCCCCACAGGAGTTCTCCAGAAGACCTTGGCTGACGGACTTGGTTATGCAACGGATTTGTCAGAATGTGATTTGCAAAAAACCAACTTGCAAGATGTGTTATTAGACAACAAAAAGCAGGAAATATTAATGAACAAAACGGATTTGTTTCTTGCAGACCTGTCTTTTGCAAATCTTGAGGGAATTAAAGGCCACGGTATCATTTTCTATAATGCCAACCTGTTCTATTCTCGCATACGAAACTGCGATTTCACTAATGCCAATTTTCGCGGTGCAGATTTGAACGGGATTGTATTAAAGGACTGTATCCTAAAGGGTGCTAATTTTTCAGGTGCAAGAAACATCCCCATTTTTATTGAGGAGAATCTGGATGAGGAAAGGAAATTCAGGCTAAATGGAATGATAAGTGCCAAGCACGATACGAAGGATAAGACCATTTTCTTCTCCATGCCAGGCTTACTTAATAAAGAAGATGAGATGATAACAAAGAACTATAAGGAGTTCTTAGAGAAAAACGGTTATGAAGTCATTTATTATAAACGCGATGAATATCCTCGTTTTGGACAACTCAATAGAGTGAAGGAATCGATAAACCATTCTTCTGGTATGATAGCTTTCGGTTTTAAACAAATCTATATTTCCAGTGGCGAATATAGGCCACAAACTCAAGAAGAATCTACTTGGAAAGATAAGTGGTTATCTACTCCATGGAACGAGATAGAGGTTGGTATTGGTTTAGCAGTAGGAATGCCTATTCTCTTGGTCCATGATCCAATTATCAACGATGGAGTTTTCGACGACGGTTTGAGCGAATGCTTCGTGGCCAGAATAGCATCAACAGAGGATAGTCGAAGGCTTGAATATAATAAATCATTCCAAGAATGGTTCTCAAAACTATAAATAACAGATTATATTGCAGACTAAAAACAAGACAATTATGAATAATATATTGAGAAAGCTTTTTAGCAAGAACAGGACAATAGACGACATTTTGCGTAAATCAAATGTCCCGAAGAAATGTCTTGAACATATCAATGTTTCATTTGACATTGATTCAGACGCCTTGAAGAAAGAGAAATTTGAGGAACTTGCAGCAAGACACTCGTTGAACTTGCAGAAAGGAGAGTCACATTTTAGTGGTATGGAAGCATTCGCTTTCACATCAAATGCCATTACTATTATATCTTGTCTGATTTCTCTTGAAAAATGGGTAGGATCTCGATACTATGTAAACCTGACTATCAACGATGTCAGACAGAGAGTAACGATCAATGATGCCATCAAACACATAGTTGGATTAGGAATAGATAAACAAAACAGAACCTGATTATGGCACAACTAAGGGATATTAATTTTGACAATCTCAAAAAATTCGTTATAGAGTTTAGTAACCAAGAACACTGTAATTGTAACCTAAAAGAAGATGATTTGGTATTATTGCCACATGTGAAATCTGATGGAACAATTGTCTTTAGCAAAAGATTAAGCACTGCCCTTATGTTATTCACGGCTTATATTTATGAGCCAGACCGTTTACATGAAAAGTTGTTTTTGTATTTACTAGCCAGCCAACATGCGGAAAACGGGAACTGGGGAAATGTGAAATTGGTATTAAACGAATTGGATGATCTCATGCGAAATCAATTTGGCTTTTTATATAAATTTCCCCATGATGTCAGTTTTTATTTGGACTATCAGGCGGAGGCAATGCTCGCCCATGAATTTGGACACTACATATACCAACTTCATCCAGAACGTCTTGATCAGAATATTACTGAAATCAAAGATTATGTACTATCATCTAATCCCGGTGGGATACATGGCTTTTTAGGAAAGATAGGGATTATGAAAGTACTAAACGATAAACATATGATGGAGGAGCTATCATGTGATAGTTTTGCCATGGCTTTTGTCTCGAAGCGTCTGAAACATGCAAATGACGACACAATCTGTCCAGAACATGTTTTGAGACAGATAATCCGATTGTTTGTGTCACTTCGCTACCTTAATGATGTCCAACCCCCAAATGGGGTACACCTGTTTCGTGAAATGAAAAAAAATTACTTTGACATCATGCGAGCTACTATAATAAGCTACCAGCTTAATAAAGATTGGGATTGTGTTACTGCAACAATGCTCAGAGAGGAGTTTGCACAATATCAACATAATCGGAACGCAGCAAGGAAAAGGCTGATGAACACTCTTAAATATCATCATATCCGCAAGATCCAATCATCCTATTCTACGATGTCTACCAATGAACGCAACCAAATCAAGGAAAGGCTTTTAAAAAAAGATAATGAACTAATGTCTGACCTCAGATTCAGTCCGTCCATATTGGATTATTCATTCGATAATGACGAAGATGATGACAATTGAAAATCCACAATTATTTACACGACCCACGAATTGTCAAAGAAGAGTAATCGTGGTTTTCGCGGAGATGTCTTAAATGCATTTTTGACAATAGGAAAGAACAATCCCCTCGCAGACAAATATGCTGCAAGGGGTTACACTTTTTGTGAATCACGCCATCAGTGGTTTGACATCGCGGACAATGCGGACGGGAGCGGTGTATTCGCGGATGAATTGGCCGTTGGAGACTTCAAAGACATAAATGGTTTTGGCGTTCTTCAAGTCAGAAGCGGTCTCAGAGGTGAGGTTCTTGAGTTTGACGCTGTTGTCCCAAGAGTGGAAGAGCAAGGCGGTGTCACCACCATCATAGATCAGCATCGGGCCATCAGGCTCGGAGGGTTGAGGGTCAAGAACTAAGATTAAGTCGTTGTCGGGGTGCTTCAAAATTTGGTACATATTCTTCTATTTTGGCGCCTTAGGCGCTGAAGCCGACCTTTTGGCGGGGCTTCAGCGCTGTGGCTTTGGGATTGAATTTGGCGTATGCCTGACGGATGTCGGAGGACTCGATGGTCTGATAGTCATCGCAGGCAGATTGAGAGAGACGGCTGGCCATCGCGGGAATGATGCCATTGCCAACGAACTGCTCCACCCAGCGGGCATTGCTGAAGTTGGCATCACGCTGAGCGTAGGCCATGGCGATGGTTTCGCGGAGCAGGGCCTCAGCCTCAGCAGAGAGGCGGTAGTCGTCGTGCTGTAGCAGGCGACAGGCGATGGTGAAGAGCTGCTCGGCATCGTAGTCCTTGAACTGATATTTGTAAGGGAAGCGTCCCATCAGTCCGGGGTTGGTGTTGAGCAAGGTGTCCATCTCCTTGAGGTAGCCAGCAAAGATAATCAACATATCGGGATTAGGCTGCGAGAGCACGGTGAGCAGCGAGTCGATAACCCGCGCTCCGAAATCCTTGCGGTCGTCCCCACCCACGAAGAGGGTGTAGGCCTCGTCGATAAAGAGCACATTGCCACGGGCCTCGTCGAGGATGGTCTTCATGTTCTCCTCAGTCTCACCGATGTAGCGGCCCACAAGTCGAGTTCGGTCGACAGCGATCACCTCCCCTTTCGAGAGCAGACCCAAGGCGCGGTAGATCTTACCGAGCTGCTTGGCGACAGTGGTCTTACCCGTTCCGGGATTACCTGTGAAGATGCAGTGGAAGGTGGCCTTCTGTGAAGTGGTCAGTCCCCTGCGACGTCGTTCAGCGAAGAAGCTGGTGTTAGCCGCCATCTGACGAATACCCTGCTTCACCTCGTCGAGACCGACCATCGCATCCAGATCCTTGAGACACTGTTCATAGTTGGATTCTATGCTGGTGAGCTGGTCGAGGCAGAGATCGGAGAGCTCCACTAACGGCAAATGTTCATCGCTGATCTCCTGATAGCAGCGGTCGAGGTAGCGCGGTTTGACCTGCTCGACGACGAACTGACGGATATCGTTGACCGTCCAGGTAGAGAGGGCGCCCTTGCGATAGCCCTGCAATACCGCGTGTGCCAGACCGTCCATTGCCTCGATGGAACAATAGAGACGCTCTTCCTTGAGGGCCTCGAAGAAAGCATGCACGGTCTCGAAGTCCTTGTAAGGCTCCTGCTCCAAGCGGTTATCCTTCGGGAAGAAGGCCCCGAGCGAAGGGAACATACTGAGCAATGCCTCGATATCCTGTTTGCAGCCACAGATCCAAAGCAGATACTCACTTTCGTCGTCTCGGACCTTATCGATGATCTTCTTGATAATCGTCTTACCACCTGTAGAGAGGAGGGCGCCCGGATTGGTAAGACAGAAGACGTGCTTACCCGTGACAGACAGTTCCTCGATGAGCGGCTCATAGGGATTATTGCGGACAGCATCGAAGAGCGTGGCACAGTCGAGATGGCTGAAAGTATAGCTGGGGGCCACAAGTGAGCTCAGGTAGTAAAGCTGTTTTGACGTGAGATCCCTGTTACGCGTCTGGATCAGCAGATGGCCTTTCGACAGGAGATTCTCGCCACGCATGTCCTTCCGGAACTCGTTGTAGACCTCTAACTGCTTCTGACAGACCACATAGTTGCGAACCTGCGCCAGACCAGGCAACAGTCCTATATGGTTGTTCCAATCAAAGCTGTTGCCGTCGATAACCGAGGTGAGGATGTCCGCCTTACTGCAGGGCAGA
>JAEEGG010004673.1_pt1 | contig 33043 bp, 35 predicted proteins | sample 9134161 | NCBI WGS metagenome assembly JAEEGG01 (sample SAMN16246543, study PRJNA631951) | gut metagenome | biome: gut microbiome; feature: rumen; material: CR-attached | host: Bos | place: Iran: Karaj | collected 2018-10 | reverse complement strand
ACTAAAGAAAGCATCCACCTAACCAAGCCTTGACAGAACGTCGACCGATGTCACGACTCTGCCAAACGTGCGAGTACGATGGCTCTCGCTGCTCCATCGGTTATCCTATATGGAAGGATGTAACTGACTTCGGTCAGAAACCAACCTCCGTCAGGGGTTTAGTAAAAATCACAAAGCTTTCGCCCTCCGGGTGATTTTTGATGTTTTATTAGGCTGCGCCAGACGACGCGATGGTGATTTTAATTGCTTTGCGAAACGACTGTTTCCGAAATGGCCATTTCGGTTGCAAAGATACAAAAATATACACATGCGTATAATACTAGTGCGTATATTTTTATTTGTTATTTGTGGACGTCGGCGAGGGAGAGGGTGCGGTATTTGAGGCGGGTGGGGATGGTGGTGATGACGGATTTCCAGTAGTCGATTTCCAGCCAGAGGGTTTCGGGGGCATCGAAGCGGAGGAGGTGGAGTTGGCGCAGGTGACTCTCGAGGACGCGACGGAGCGTGCCATATTGGCGGTGGGTGGCATATCGGCCGAAATTGCCACCTGCCAGGATTTCGCGTAAGAGCCAGGTGCCACGCTTGGGGTCTGGGGTGCAGAGCAACAGGGGGGCTTGCAGGTGGAGGGTCTCGCTGAGTAGCCACATGAGTGCCTGGGCGGTGTGAAGGAGTCCGAACTGGTTGAGGTGGGAGGAGACTTCCTGGCGGTCTTCAGGGGTGGCATTGACGAGTAGCCAATAATAGTCGCACACCTGTCGCATGCCAATGCCGCCTGCCAGGAAATGGCGTTGGATATGGGCCAGCTGCATCATGAGCGCAAAACGGATGGAGGGTACCTGAAAGCCTTCCTCGACGCTGGTGGTGTGGGGTATCTCTTGTTCCAGCCAGCGTTGTAAACGACGGTTGGTGAAGGGGTTGTGATTGCCTGAGGCAGGACGGAAATGTACCTCGACAATGATGCCATGGCCGTTGGGTGGCAGATGGACGTGATGATAGGAAGCTGTGGCCTCGCCCTCTACGGATGTTGCTGCGAGTTCCTCGATGAGGTGCATCTCTTTCAACTTTTCAATGACGCGTGTCCTGCCTCCACTGACCCAGAGGTCGATATCGCCAGACTGGCGACTGAGCTTGTCACGATAGAGGCGTGCGTTGGCCTGTCCTTTGAGGATGGCTGTCTGACAGTTGTGGGAGGCAAAGAGCTGGGTCAGTCGGGCTGCCTCTGCGTTCTGCAGCTGGTTCATGCCTTTGATGACTTCAGCATCTGTCATCCACTGCATGGCGATGTCCATGGGCAGGTGGTGGTTGCTGACAATAGGGTAGAGCATGCCTGCCACTGACTGACGCTTGGCCATGGCATAGATTTGCCGCCACTCATCGTCAGTGATGGTCTCCTGAAAGGGCTCGCCAGAGAGCGCTGTGCGGAGGAGTGAGAAGAATAATTTATCCGTCTTTGTCATTTTAATGGTGCAAAGGTATGATAAATAAATGAAATCTCAAAACAATTTTGGTTTTTCGTGGTATTTTGTTTTCAGTCTGTACCAGTTTGAGGACAGGAGGGACAGAATGATAGGTTAATCCCGCGCGGAAGCGCATGTAGCGGTGGAGTTGCTGAGGGAGATTGAATGACTCCCTTAGAATCCCAAGATTCTCCTTTGGCTACGTCAAAGGGCGACGCGAATTGACAGTGAATGAGTGAGCAGTGACCTCCTTTGATTATCATCGAAGGGCGTCACGACTCGGCAAAACAAATAAGCTCGTGGTGCTTGCTGCATCCTCCTTTTCGAAAAGGAGCAAAAGGAATTGTCCTTTCTTTCGGCGCGAATGAAAGAACTAAAGAAAGCATCCACCTAACCAAGCCTTGACAGAACGTCGACCGATGTCACGACTCTGCCAAACGTGCGAGTACGATGGCTCTCGCTGCTCCATCGGTTATCCTATATGGAAGGATGTAACTGAAAAATGCAGAAACCGCCATTTTTCAGGTATCTTGGTAGGCTCTCAAGCTTTCGCCCTACGGGTGATTTTTGGTCTTTATAAGCGCGGGACGACGCGATGAGTTTTTTTATTGGGCTGCGCGGGGATGTAGGGGACAAGAAAAGAGCGAGCTTTATTTGCATTCGCTGCCCCAAAATTTGGTGGTTTCAAATAAATATCGTAATTTTGCAGCGGAAACAAATATCTAATTATGTGTACGCTGAGTGTTAAAATGGATGATAAGGTGGTGGAACGGGTAAAGCCGTTGTTCGGGGGCGATAAGGCCATGAACATGTGGATAGAAAACGTTCTTCATAAGGCAATGGAGGAATACGCCAGGCAGTATGAGTCTGTGGCTGGAAAGAGAGCCTTGGCCGATGCTCTTCAGGAGAGGCTGAGAGAGCTTGAGGGGGATCCTGAGGTGCTGTTTAAAATGAGTGGCATACTGGGCAAGCCTCAGACAGGATTCTCATGGGATGAGCTGCGTGGGGAGGCTGCATATGAAAAATACGGTGTATGAGAATATTTCTTGATACAAACGTGATCCTTGAGAACTTTCTGGCTCGCGAGGATTTTCCGACTGCGCACAGTTTGTTTCAGGCTCTACGGGGGCAGAAGCATGAGTTGTGTATTTCTGTGGGGAGTTTTTATACGATGATTTATCTGGTGGACAAGTATCTGAAGAAGGTTGTTGGCCTGACGGGTGATGAGCGGGTGAGGACGCTTCGCCAGATGATGTCGAACATATTGAAGAATGTTGGCGTGGTTGAGCATGACAACGAGAGTTTGTTGCGTGGCATCAACAACGAGGTTTTTAAGGACGTAGAGGATGGCTGTCAGTATGAGTTGGCGATGAGGACTGGCTGCGCAATGCTTCTGACTTTTAACAAGTCAGATTATCCATCGGAGAGGGATGCAGGTGTGAGGGTGATGACTCCGCAGGAGTATTTGGAGGAAATGGATAAGGATTAGGCTTGGGTACAGATGCAAGTACAGACGCTGTTCGGCAAAATGGCAGAAAATGCCAAACAAAACAAAAAGAGTGACCTTAGACTTTCTCAAAGACTAAGGGGTATAGGTCATGCACCTAAGGATTTCGATTACAAGAAGGAAAAGGGGAGATGTATGATGTTTGATGGATGATGGATGATGGAAGAGGGGTTATAAGATGGATGATGGATGATGGATGATGGAAGATGGATTAAAAGATGTATGATGTATGATGGAAGATGGATGAAGGAAGAGGGATTAAAAGATGTATGATGTTTGATGGATGATGGATGAAGGAAGAGGGTAAACTCGGCTTTTTGCTCGTTTAATTGCGATTTTTTGCAAAAAAAGTGGGGATATGATACATGATTAAGAAAAAAACAGTATCTTTGCAGTGCGAACTGATAGATTCGCGATAATTGACGTTTTTTGTCTATTTTTGCAAACGAATTAGTAGTGTGATGATAAAAGTAGGAACTATATCGGATTGGATCTCCTCCAAACCTCAGCGTGGGAAGTACACCTTTTCACGTGATGAATTGCTGGCTTCTTTTCCTGGCATAAAGCCTGAAACGATATCTGCTAAATTGTCGCGTGAAGTGAGAAAGGGGAAGCTCATGATCCCTTTGAATGGTTTTTATGTGATTATCCCGGACGAATATGCGTTGCGAGGGTTTGCTCCTCAGCCGTTCTATCTAGACGATATGATGCGTCGTTTGGGACGTAACTATTATGTGGCGCTGATGAGTGCGGGTAGCTACCATGGGGCCGGACACCAGGCTCCGATGACATTTTGTGTGATGCTGGAGCCGCCTGCCATGCATGATAAAAAAACGGATAAGTACTCGACGCAGTATTTCTATAGATCGCACATACCGATGGAATATGTGGAACGCAGACAGACCAGAACAGGATACATCAACATATCGTGTCCGGAACTGACGGCGATAGACATGATTGCCTATCAGGCACGATCAGGAAGCGTGACAAGGGCTGCTACGGTGTTGGCTGAACTAGCAGAGAAAACGGACTTCGGGCGGCTGGGGCCTGAATTTGTGAAGGTAGCTCCTGTGGCTTGTTTCCAACGCCTGGGGTATGTGTTGGAAGGGGTCCTAGATGAGAAGGAGGCGGCTGATGCGGTGTATAACATGCTGAAAATGGCAGGAGTAAGATTGCAACCAGCAGCGTTGAAACCAGGAAAGGATGTTGACGGTTGTGAACAGGATTCGCGCTGGAAGATTATTGTTAACGAAGAGATAGAAATAGACGAATTATGATACCACAATCATATATTACAGAATGGAGTGAGAAGGCTCCGTGGGGGATGAATCAGCAGGTGGCATGGGAGAAGGTGCATGGAGAGTTGGTAATGAGACTGATGAAGGAGTAAGGAGTAAGAAGGAAGAGGGAAGAGGGGAGATGTATGATGTTTGATGGATGAAGGCAGATGGAAGAGGTATTTATGGTTAATGGTTATGACACAAGAAGAACGTTGGCAGAAACGATATGAGGAGGTGGTTAGTTTTATTGAGACTAATAAGAGGAATCCATCGAAATATGTGGATGAAGAAAGGGGGCTTGTTAATTGGTGCAAGCAACAACGGAAGCTTGTGAATGCGGGGAAGATGAAGGGGGAGAGAGTGAGGAAGTTTGAGAAGTTGCAGGCTTTGATGGAAGAGAATAAGCGTGTCAATCAATGGCGGTAGCAGATAAATAATCTCATCTCTATGAAATAGTGATGAACACCGCTTTTGGAAAATCAATGTGATTGCTAATCTCTTTGCATCCAGGGCATGGGGTGGGGGATAAAAACTGCCAAACAACCAAACGAAATTGTGCCAAATAACCAAATGGCTGATATGTAAATGGACAAAAATAATTAATTAAATACATATTTAATATGGGAGTATTTACTGGAAAGACCCTGTTGATAACAGGTGGAACTGGTTCGTTCGGCAATGCGGTGCTGAACAGGTTTTTGTAAACGGATATCGGAGAGATTCGTATCTTCAGTCGTGATGAGAAGAAACAGGACGATATGAGGCATGATTTCCAGGCAGTTGACACTGCAGTAAGCATGAATGCCACTGGTGATTATGGCATCCCTGTGCCCGACTATATCGAAGAGAATGTAAGTACCAAGGTGGTGAAGATTATCCAGAGCTATACAGGGATTGTAAACCGTATGGTCTGGAGAAAAGAGATTTAATCCCTGCATCCTCGAGGCGAAGGATGGCCATTACAAGGGCTAGTTGTTGAACTGCCGTTCAATAACTTTCTTCGAAGAAAGTAATCAAAGAAGGTATTTTTCGAAATCCCCCGTCCCCTTTGCCTAAAGGGGCTCCACCTCTCCCTGTATTCCCTCTCCTCAGGCGAGGGAAAAATTGACTTCGGGCAGAGACCGCCCTGCGTCAAGGTTTTAGTATGTTTTACAAAGCTTTCGCCCTGAAGGGTAAAACATAAAGTTTTTTTCGGCTGGCGCTTTGAAAGTGAGGGAATAAACCCTTTTAATATGACGCAGGATGAACGTTGGTATGCAAGATACGATGGGAAGCGCTTCATAGAGGAGAACCATCGGAATCCTTCACGACATTTTGTGGAGAATAGAAACTTGCTGTCTTGGATTAAACAGCAGAGAAAACTCATCAACGCAGGTAAACTGAAACTAGAGCGTATAGAGATGTTTAATAAGCTCACTGAGCTTTGGGAGGAAAATAAAAGAGTAAATCAATGGGTATGATATTAATTGTATAGCTATTATGGCAAGGAGACAATCTAAAAAAAAGAAGTTGAAAATTTATGTGAAGAAGAATTGGCCCAAGGCTGTATCCTGGTTGATAGGTGCAATAATGGGTCTTGTTCTAGCTAAAGCATGTAATATGATTTGGCCAGATTCACCAGTGATTGTAAAAGAACAAACAGATACTGTCAAGTTTGTCCATTCCATCAGTCCTCTACCCGAAGAACCTGATAGTAATATGAGGAAGCATATAGAGCAGCAGTTAATGAATATAGACTTGCTGAACAAGTATGAGAAACAAATAAAAAAGAGGATTCAAGATAATTCTATTGAACCATGCAAGATGGTATTGGGCAACCCTTATCCCAAGAGTAAAGGTTATACAACGAAGAGTTCTTCGTCTTTTTGTTTGATTGAGTTAAGGCGCAATGGACCAATAATAGATATTGTGTTTTCTTTTATTCGACAAGATTATGCAGATCTTATCAATACACTTGGTGTGAAAATATCTAAGAAGAATTCCAAAGACGGATATAGTTATGCTGTGCTAGACCAGAATTATGAACCTCAATTAGGTAAGAAAGATATGTTGGTTAGAATGGTGGATGATATTCCGTCTGGGGAGTATACAATAGAGGCAGGTTTTATCTTAAAAGAGGATAGACTAAATCAATACCCAGCTTTTTATCGACAGACATTTAACTTTAAGAAATGATAGAATCAACGCTGAATTTGCTACATCAGCGCTGATTCGTTAATTAGAAAGAGAAGAATAACCACCTTCTTCGTTTCCTCGAAGCGGGAATAGCGATGTTCTGAGTTATGAAGTAATGAGATTGGCAAGGGAGATCCCAGTTCCCTATAGAGGGCCTAAGAGTGATTGATTCTCCATCATAAACCATTTGCCACTCTTCTGGAGCTATAGGTGTATCAATTCGATGACCACAACCACAAGCACAGAGATGTGAAACCATGTTGTAGCGAAGTGACACATAAAGGATACCACCCTGTAAATTAACAGGGATAGTATCCACAAAAAGATGTTTAAACTTCTTTTTCCTCATTTTCGATGTCATTATCATTAACACCATAGACAGATAAATGCTCATGGTTGGTATCTGCATAAAAACCTAGCATTTTTTTCCATTTTATGACAGAGAGATTGGCCGCAAGGGCGTTCAACTCGGCTATCTGTATGTTTGTGGCATACATCTCGTCGTCAGAGTTCTCACTGCCCATGGCAGCCGAAAGATGTTCATAGTGAGTGGGTGTTCCTAAAGCAACATGTATCAAACCTGAAAGTTTTCCATCTTGTTGTATATCAATACCCATGCCCGAATCAATAAAAGGAATATGTTTCTCTATCAGATAGGAGGCAATGAGCTTCTTTGGTTTCACCATATCGAGAGAAAGAAAAATATAGTCCATGTTTTCTAAGTCTGAGAGATTCTGAGATGTAATCATCAACGGGTGAGTTTTTATCCCCTTATGCATATGGCTATAGATGCTTGCCATATAATCAACCTTCTTTGGTGCCAATGACAAAGTGCTTAAATCTGGTGCACCAGGTGCTCTGAAAGCATTATGAGTACTCATTACATCCGCATCGAAAAGATGAATCTCCGAAACGGGAGTCTTGGCTATTAAGTCAAGCAAATAAGAACCTGTTCCTCCTAATCCAATGATAGCAATCTTTAGCCCATAGAATTTAGAACTGAGTCCAGATATGCAGGCTCGGCTGGAGTTAGTATCCATATAACGAAATGGACTGTTGTCAGATGATACAGCAACAGGCTTATTTATACGAGACCATGCCTCTGAATCTATATTAATGGCAGGAGTAGCTATCATATCGAAATATCGAGTCACCTTCTCAAAGTATGTGGGATATTTGCCCTCAGGAGGATATTCCTCTTTTTCTGCATGGCAGGAAAAGAAATAGTCACTAACATATTGATCCGATATTCGCATTTTATTCTGATTATCGCCTAATGAAGGTATAAAATTACCGTTTACATCACATGGACGTTCTCCAATCCAATAGGCTGTATGGTCATGGGGTTGGGAGGTATGATTACCTGAAGTGGTAAGTTGCATAATCAGAGTTCCTTCCATGAGTTGACGAGCCTGATTGAGATAGGGTATATGGTGGATGATTAGCCATCCACCACATGCCTCCATCTGAAAATTAGCTGCCTGCAAACGCTGAAGGTCTGAGCTATGATTGATGAGTGCTTCGAACATTGAAATCCATTTTATTGGTTACAAATACTTCTGTTCCAGGAGACATCGTACCACGGGGATTCTGATGAGGTCCATGGTTGTACTTTACTATATAGCCAGTGGTGTTTTGAGCAGGAATATGAGCCATCTCTACAATTTTTTCGAATGAAACCATAGACTCAGAGTATTCATAAGGAGTCCCGTTAACAATAATGACAACTTTGTGTTTCAGTGTGATGAACTTCTCGATGCCTGGTTTTGCCAAGTCAATCTTATCATCAGGTGAAACGTAATGATCCTGCCAGCCATGAGGCATGTCAAGATAGAGTTCTGTGCCAGCAGGCAATCCTGCTAACTGGCGAATCTCAAGACCTGTAACGAACTGGTGCTTGGTTCTGTAGTCCTGACCATCCACCTTGAAGTGGAAGGTTCTGTTCCCTTGCGGGGCATTGGATGTAAACTGTTCCATGCTTTCTATTTTTTTATTTGTTAATACTATATTGCCGTCGAGGTTCCTCCTTTCGGGCTTCTGTTGAATATACTTAAAAGCGTGACAACTAAGAACTTGTTAAATAATGTTATTATAAATAATACTTTGTCACGCTTTTCGGTATATATAATAAAAAGTAAACAAAGATTATTATGTTTAATTTGAAAGACCTTTCTGATGAAGAGTTGATAAAACTCTGCCAGGAATATAAAAATAAAGATGCTAAAATGGCTGATAGCATCTTCAATGAACTATATTTGCGCTATTATGAATTTCTATATCTGTATTGTCAGGTAAGATTCAATAATGGTGTAGAAGCTGATATATTGTTTGAAAGGACTTGGGCAAGAGCAAGAAAATACTTGAGCTATGATCCACAAAAGAAAAAAACTAAATTTGCTACATGGTTAATGGCCATCGCAAAAAAAGTATATATTGATGTTTGTTTAGAAAGGATGGGTGATGATACTGTAATAACAGAACCAAGTGAGAATCCCTTCGATGATGAAGAAAAAACTATACCAAAAGATGTAGCTCTGATGGAGGAGGCATTAAATAGCCTTCCGCCTAGAGAAAATGAGATAATCAGAGCACACCTTGATTACGAGACAGGAGAGAATAAATATATGCCAGGAGCAGTTTTGGACTATCTTTGTAATAAATTCAATACTTCTCGTGCTAACATTAGAAAAATCAAACAACGCTCATTGGACTTTTTGAAAAAGTACGTTGAGAGTAGAAGGTGAAGAGACTGAAACAACTTAAAACAAACAATTATGAAGAAAAATTGTGACTTGACTGCTTTTGAAGCAGAACTTCGTACTGCTTTGAAATCAACAGGCCATCTGTTTCCAACAACAGACGAAGAGGTTGAGTATTTCATGGCGCATACCGATATGGTAGAAGTGCCAGAGAAATATAAAACTCCAGAATTCCTTTTTAATGAGGAATTCATTTCCTTAGATGATATGAATTGTCAAATTGGTGGCAATTCAAAAAATGAGGAAGAATAAGAACGGTTTTATATGTAATAGCATTTTTTTTGCAGAAAAAAGCCTTTGGGCTTTGTTATTTTGGTAATAATAACTATCTTTGCATCCAAAATTAACTTATGAAGACTACAATTTATGATATTAAGACTCTTCAGACTGATGGGAAAACATTAGCAAATGTATTATCAGAATTGCGTTTTGTTTTAAACAAATGTAATGTTAATAGGTTGCTTTCTTTTCTCAATACGTTGAGAGACGATCTCATGGTTGGTGTTGAAACTGACTATGTGGATGCAATGTATAGAGATGAGTATTATCGGTTTTATGCTACAAAATTGCATCGCTACGATAGAAATTGTCTGAAGTTTACGTTCTTTAAGCCAGGCCATCTTGTGGCAGGTGGAGCTGTTGACTATTCACATTCGGATGAAATTATTAATGATTTTGTAGGATTCTTGGTCGTGAGGCCATTAACAGCTTGTATTGGCAGAAATGTTATATCTCCAGAGGCTAGAAAACCAGGTTTGCCAACTGTTAGAATTTGCAGATCTAAGGTAAATACCACGGCATTGGGTCTGAAAGTTTCAGTAGAAGGCTTTCCTCATGCTTCTCAAGATAGTGAGATGATGGCTTGTGCGGAAACTTCACTATGGTCTATTGCGGAATACTATGGCCATAAATACTCTGAATATAAACTGGTCAGACCTTCTGATATCTTAGAGGCAATGAGGCCTCATTCATATCATAGACAGTTGCCTTCGGAAGGGCTAACATTTGAACAAATATCCGTAGGTTTAATTCGCTTCGGCTTTAGTACACAAGTCTATAGCTTGTATCGCTATGATAATAATAGCGGAGGCCCTCATATGTTACCAGAAATGAAGGAAGTGTTGGCATGTTATATTGAAAGTGGATTCCCCCTCGCTCTTTGTTTGCGTGGTCAAGAAATTGGACATGCAGTTACATGTGTCGGTAGACCTAAGATAGATAGAAGTGGTACTATAGTTCAGGAAACAACCGACGGAAAGAATTTGCTTGTTTGGAATAAAAGTATTGACCAGATCATTTTAAATGATGATAATATGCCTCCATATCAGTTGGCAAATATAGATCACCCTACCACTTATTACAATAATAAGAAGTGGGATGATGTGCTGCTGAAAATGTTTATGGTCCCTCTTCCTGCAAAGGTCTATATGGATGCATTTATTGCTATTCCACTTTCTAAGAAGATAACGGTAAAAATCTTAGGTGCTCAAGATAGAAGTGTTATTAGAACATATCTGGCTTCCAGCAGGTCTTTCAGAAATCATATTGCTCAGAGTGGCATTATGACAAACAATAATAAAGAACTTCTGCTGAGTATGAACTTGCCTAAGTTTGTATGGGTTTCTGAAATAGCAGATGTTGGTGATTTCCAAAATAAAATTGCAGGTGGATTGATTGTACTTGATGCAACAGAACCAACCCAGACAATTGATATTCCGTTGCTTTTAGCTGTTTTAAACTCAAATGGTTTTATTTATCAAAAAAATAAATTTAAGAAACTATCTCTTGCAGATCCTCTAAAGCTCGAATCGTATAACAAGAATATCCGCTGAGAATAAAAGTTACAACCCCAGAAACATGGAAGAAAAGAAGACTTTCATAATTGAAGAGATGAATGAAGAGGAGCAGAAGGCATTCAACAGCAAAATGGAAGCATTGAGTTGTGAATTAGAAGAGCTCCACCAGCAGAGTATCATGATGGCACATCGTGCCCAGCGTGATGCTGCTCATTCTTTCCTCAATTGTTGAAGAACAATTTGATTTGTTGGTTAATTGACAGAGGAGAAATCTTCTGTCAAAGAGTGTGTACATGTATGCAACATTGAAATTGATTATAAAGCAATTTCAGTGTTGTGTTTTAGTATGCTCAATGTAGCGGAAACAAATGTACCACTTGTATCGGAATGAAATGTACCACCAGTTATGGCCCTTCTTAAGACTCGCTTCGCTCGAATAAGCGGCAAAGCCGAGCGCGACAAGCTTAGGGACCGCCTACGGGCTGAGCGGCAGCACTTATACAATCCTGGCGGATGCAATCGGCCAGACACCGCTTTTGGTGATTGCAATGTGGATGCAATCCTCTTTGCAATCAGGGCTTGAGGGCGGGGATTAATAACCCATGAATCTGGTATTATCGGATTCATACAGCAGAGCCGCGAGTGTTTATATAGGGCTATCGCCCAACCATTAACCTGAATCTATACCCTTGAATTAACACCGAGGGTCACAGGGGCGAGGAGCCCCTGAAAGTAAGAAAAATTGGTAAATGCTTGGAGGATAACGAAAAAGTTGTTATCTTTGCAGCTGTTGATTGAATAATTCTTCACCAAGGTCTATGACAGAGTTGAGCAAGAAATACAGGCTGGCATGAATGACAATCGTTTTTTTAATCTCTTACGCTCGGCACTAAATGGTGAGGCTATGGAGTGTGAGCTGGGGGACAGGGACTGGCAATCGGTATTCCTGCTGTCCATGAGACAGTCAGTGACGGGTGTGCTATGGCCTGTGGCTTTTTATAAGAGGATCAAACTGAAAGCTTCTGAGTACGGAATAAAACCGTTCTGAGATTTATTGTTAATCCATGCGGGTTCCTTGTGACTTTCTATAACTATCTGTTCTGTTGATATTTCTTTTGTAACAGCAAATACAGACTCTAAAACAGACATTTCGTCTGCGGTGAATGCTTTTGGATCATAATCATCGCAAGCCAAGCATGTGCTTTCTGAATTGTGGCTTATCACAATGTTCTTCTCTACACCATCTATATTGTCGTAGATGGTATCATAGTGGTATGGAACTGGTCCATATGTAATTGCCTTATAGCGTAGCCCACTGATGGAACGCCCATGTTTGCGGTAGTGTGCAAAGTCAGCATAAAACATTTCTTTGTTCAACTTCGTGGGGAATACGCTTCCTTCTTTGCGAATAAAGAACTTGACCATGTTGGCCACTTTATTGGTATTCAGTGAACCGAAACCATTATATACAGAACATTGTGTGTCGGAGTAGAACAAAGCCGTGAGTTTGTCGGACATGCTCTCTTCTGGAGCGGAGAGAATGGAGTTCCTTATTTTCGTGTATTCGGTCTCAGAGAACTGCTCGCGCGAAGAGTCTAAAAGACTGAGAATGAAATTCTTGTTTCTTGCTGCAAGAATCATTTTGCCATTCGACTCCGAGGGAACCTGGCCGCTCTCGTAGTTCGCATATTGGTTGATGCCAAAGCCCAGAATCTTGCTGATAGCTGCAAGGCTTAAACCGTATTTCTCCCTTGTTGCTTTGATCTCTTCCGGGAATGGTATTCCATGACGCACCCGATACTGCCCATACAGTTCGTTGAACAATAGTTCGTCCTGCTCTGTTGTCGTGAACTTTTCGCCAGTATCCTCACACACGTAGTAGCGTGCATGAACAGTATAGTTCTCCTTGCGGAACTCCTGTACTTCTGTCGTAAAGACTTCCTTTACACGTCCACCAGTAAATGGACTCTTCATGTCTACATACTGTTCCATTATTTACCTCCTTCTTTATTTTTGAACGCATAGTTTATTTCATGCTGCAAAATTACGAAAAAGTTATGAAATATGCAAGTTTTATCACGAAAAAGTTATATTTTGATGAAATTCTTGAATGTTGTCGTTCGAAATAGACTATAATTTCTTATTCTCTGAGAATGAATAATAGCTTCTATCCCCAAGGATGATGTGGTCACGCAAGGTCATACGAACTGCTTCTGCAGTGAAGGCAAATAGGAAGGTGATGAATGCGGGGAAAATGAAGGAGGAGAGAGTGAAGAAGTTCAATAATTTTCTTGTTTTGATAGAAGAAAACAGGAGGGTGAATCAGTATCAGTGATTATTCTTTCTTGACTTTGTACGGAGGAGTGAGAAGAATAATTTATCCGTCTTTGTCATATAATTGGTGCAAAGGTACAAAAAAAGTGCGAATAATTTTGAAGTGATAAAAAAATATTGTACCTTTGCAGCGATTTTTAAGGATAAGTAAGGAATGAGAAATCCGTTTGACAAAATATTAAACTGGTATTTCACGAAGAATTCGCTGCCATACTGGTGTATATTTTTGATAGACTGTGCCATTGTGATGTTCAGTGGAGCAGTGACTTATTGGATATTCCACAATACACAGACGCTCTATGAGAACACGCCGCAGGTGTTTTGCACGGTGCTGATATTCGCGTTGCTGAGTATCCCTGGCTTCCGCATTTTCCATACGTATTCAGGTTTTATGCGCTACTCGAGTTTTGTGGACTTGATGCGCGTGGTGTATGGTAATGGCGTGAGCCTTCTGTTGGCATTGCTGGCAGACTATGGGATGGACTTCCTGCCGAAGGACTATTTCGTGCATTTCAATACGACCAGTATTTTCCTGATATTTATCATTGCCACGTTGCTGATGTGGGCTTTGCGTGTGTTTGTGAAGACGCTGTACGATGTGGCCTTCTCGAATACGCGTGCCATCCGGGTGCTGATATACGGTGCCATGCAGGGTGGTGTTGGTCTGGCGAAGAATGTCATGAGTCAGCGTCCCAGACGATTTGTGGTGAAGGGCTTTATCACGCATTATAAGAACACGAAACACCAGCAGATTATGGGTGAGCGCGTGTATTCGGTGTGTGACAACCTGGCTGAGATTATCAAACAGAACGATATCGAGGGTGTGCTGGTGGCTCCCTACCGTACCAAGGAGTTCCGCAACAACCAGGAGATTCAGGACATCATCATCGGTGCCGGTGCCAAGGTGTTTATGGCGCAGAGTGCCAAGGAGATGGATGTTGAGGGTGACACCCTTGTGGACTACAGTACTGTGCAGTTGCGCGAGGTGAGCGTGGAAGAACTGCTGCCCAGACAGGAGATTCGTGTGGACCTGAAGTCGGTGGAGGAACTGATCAAGGGTCAGAAGGTGCTGATAACGGGTAGTGCAGGTTCTATCGGTAGTGAGATGGTGCGTCAGATTGCGCAGTTTAAGCCAGCGAAGATGATGCTGATAGACCAGGCTGAGACACCACAGCACGATATCCGTCTGATGATGGCGAAGGAATTCCCGCACGTGAATGCCGAGGTGATTGTGACCAGTATCAGTCGTCAGCGCAGAATGGAGGAGATTTTCCGTACGTTCCGTCCTGACTACGTGTTCCATGCTGCTGCCTATAAGCATGTGCCGATGATGGAGGATAACCCCTCGGAGGCTGTGCTGAACAATATCTGGGGTACGAAGGTGATAGCAGACTTCTCCGTGAAATACGGTGTGAAGAAGTTTGTGATGGTATCGACGGACAAGGCTGTGAACCCCACGAATGTCATGGGGTGTTCGAAGCGTATCTGTGAGATCTATGTGCAGAGTCTGGACCAGGCCATCAAGGAGAAGAAGATGATTGACCATCTGCCGATATTGGGCAATAAGGAAAGCTTTATCACGGCTTCGCAGATGGGTGGTCCTACTGCCAGGACACAGTTTGTGACCACGCGTTTCGGTAATGTGTTGGGTTCGAACGGATCAGTGATTCCTTTGTTCCGTGAGCAGATTAAGAATGGTGGTCCTGTGACTGTCACTGACGAGCGGATTGTCCGTTTCTTCATGCTGATTCCTGAGGCCTGTAAGTTGGTGCTGGAGGCAGGTACCAAGGGCAATGGCGGTGAAATCTTTGTGTTCGACATGGGTAAGCCTGTGAAGATTGTGGATCTGGCCAACCGTATGATTAAACTTTCAGGCGCCAAGAATGTAGAGGTGAAGTTTACGGGTTTGCGTCCTGGCGAGAAGCTCTACGAGGAGGTGCTGAACGAGCTGGAGGGCACGAAGCCTACGTTCCATGAGAAGATTCGTATTGCTGAGGTTCGTGAGTATGACTACGACAAGGTTAGCAGGGACATCGATGAGTTGATTGAGATATCAAAGAGGTACGATGACATGGCGACGGTAGCGAAGATGAAGGAAATCGTGCCGGAGTATAAATCCAACAATTCGGTGTACGAGAAACTAGATAAGAAATGATAAAACGAATCCAAGCTTGATTCTTTCATTTTTCCTTGAACTTTCTTTCTTGTCAGAAAGATGTCCTTTCAGAAAGGACCAAAGAACTTGTCCTTTTCTCTGGCGCAGAGAAAAGAACTAAAAGAGACATCCACCTATCTCCAAACCTCTTCCCTATATGGAAGAGGCTTAATTTGCTTCGGCCAGAAACCGGCCTACGCAAAAGTTTTTGTAAAAATCACAAAGCTTTCGCCCTTCGGGTGATTTTTGTATTTTTAAATCGGCTGGCGCGCAGCCCCCACCCCCCACATTGCGCAGCCATAGAAAACATTCCGCACGAAGAGGTCTTTAGAGGAATGCAAATTATTTGAATCGATATTGAGTCTCTGATTGCGTTCTGCAATCAGAGGAACGAAATACGAAATGTTGTTTGAGCGTAGCGAGTTCGTTGAGTGATTTGAAGAATTTGTGTTCCGGCCTCTGAGCTCAGGACGTTTTCGAGCTCTTTCTTTTGATTCGGTTTTCTTTCTGGCGGAACAGAAAGAAAATGAATGGGGTATGGGGGTATCCCCCATTGGGCTTAAGCCCAAGGGGGAGAGACTGTGTTGATTGTCTTTAATCAACGAAGCGGGCTCCATTGTCGGGGCGGACCCAGAAGACTTGGAAGGTGCGTTCGTATTCAGGGAATTGTTCCAAGTATCTTTCGGTGAGGGCCTTTTCAATGTCGGCCTTATAGGCAGGATCGACCAGGGCGATGCAGGCACCTTTGAAGCCGGCACCACTGAAGCGTCCACCATAGACACCTGGGAGGCTGCGCATGATTTCGTAGATGGCGATGAGCTCGGGAGAGCCACACTCGTAGTTGTGGATGCTGGACTCGCAAGAGTCGAAGCTGAGCTTGCCAAAGAGCTTGAGGTTGCCAGTCTCCCAGGCTGTGACACCCTGGCGCACACGACGATATTCCGAGTAGAAGTGCTCTGCGCGACGCGCAAAACGTGCTGGCATGGCTATGCGCGTCTTCTCGAAGGTGGCCTTGGGGATGTCGCGCAAAAACGTCTTATCGAACGTCTTGAGGGGTTGCTCAGTATAGGCGAGCATGTTCCAGGCAGCTGTCTTACACTCATAGACACGCAGGTTGTAATCGGAGTTCACGAGGCTGCGTGTTAATCCGCTGAAGAAAATGCCAATCTCGAAGGGGAGGGCTGATGGCTGATGGCTGATGGCTGATGGATGACCACCAAAGGGGATGAGGCGGTATTCGTTGGAATCGCAATCCAGGAATAGAAGCTCATCCTTCTTGCCCAGGGCGATACAGGCTTGGTCGAGGAGACCATTGCTGAGGCCAATATATTCACGCTCTGCCTCAGAAGCGATTTTGACCACTTCGAAGGGTTGCAGGGTGATGTCATTGGCTTTGGCAAAAGCCATCACGTAAGCTATCAGTACGGCTGCAGACGAGCTGAGACCTCCTACGGGGAGCGAGCCTTGGATGACACCAGTGATGCCACGCTTCAGCTCGAAACGCTTGCGGAGCGCATATTTGGCTCCTCGGGCATAGTCGCCCCAGTGACGCTCACGTACCTGAGAAGGTGCATCGATGTCAAAATCGACAATGCCTTCGAAGGTCTTGCTTTCCAAATGAACGTGGGAGTTGTCGCTGATGTCGAACCAGAGGTCGACACCTTTGTCGATGGCAAAACCTGTGACTAGGCCATGCTGATGGTCAACATGTGCACCAAGGGGGCAGACGCGATAGGGTGAGAAAATATGATACTGCATAACTATGAACTTGCGATAATGATAATAAATTGGATGGTGCAAAGGTAGGGATTTTTTTTTGATAAATGAAAATAAAAGGTGATTTATTTTGTAATTTAGCCGAATATTCGTAACTTCGCAGCCAAAATTGTAGGAATATGAAGAATATTGTCATAGCAGCGGGTTATGCCACGAGGCTGGGGGAGTTGACGAAGAACTTCCCAAAGCCGTTGTTGAAGATTGGTGAAAACACGATTCTCGGGCGTATGCTCGATGATATCGATGGGATTCCAGAGATAGATGAGCACATTATTATCACAAATCATCGCTTCGCGCCGATTTTTGAAAGATGGAAGATGGAAGAAGGCAGATGGAAGAAGCCCATTACCATCATCGATGATGGGACTGAGACGAATGAGACACGACTGGGGGCAGTGTGTGACTTGCTGTTCGCTCTCGATAAGCTTCATATCGATGATGATTTATTGGTGGTGGCAGCAGATAACTTGCTGTTCTTTAGCTTCCAGGAGTTTGTGGACTTTGCCAAGGCGAAGGGCACCTCGTGTATCATGTGCCATGAGCAGCCTTCCATCGAGAAGCTGCAGAGGACTGGTGTCGTGGAGTTGGATGCTGACAACAGGGTGCTGGGCATGGAGGAGAAACCTCAGGTGCCAAAGAGCCATTGGGCTGTGCCACCTTTTTATATATATATGAAGAAGGACTTGGACTTGGTGCGGCATTCTGTAGAGAATGGTTGTGGCAAGGATGCGCCAGGGAATTTGGCGCATTATATGGTGGAGCATAGTGTTCTCCATGCCTGGCCTATGAGTGCCGGAAGGTTTGACATTGGAAGTTTAGATACCTATTATCAAGCTGTAGAAAAATATGGCAAGTAGTTTTAACATCTAAAGATACGAAAGGAACAAATAATGGCGTTGCTATATCCTGAGGAGTCGTATAAGATAAACGGAGCCATCTATGAGGTTCATAAAGAACTAGGGCCTGGGCTCTTGGAAAAGGTTTACCAAGAAGCATTCGAAAAGGAACTAAAACTTCAGGGTATTCCCTTTGAGCGTGAAAAGAGCTTCTCTATTGTTTACAAGGGAGAAGAACTTGAACAGAAGTACATTGCCGACTTTGTATGTTACAACAAGATAGTTGTAGAACTAAAAGCGGTCGATGAACTTCTGCCAATTCACCAAGCACAAGTCATTAACTACTTAGCCATTACTGGCTATCAGTTAGGACTGCTTGTGAACTTTAACGCTCAAAAGGTAAAACCAGAGCGTATAGTGAGATATTAAACATCTAAAGTCACGGAATAAACGAAAGGTTATTAATGATGAAAAATTAGACCTTTGCTTACAAGCAAAGCAATCTTATAAGATTGATCATCAATAATATTAGTGTTTTTCGAGTTTTTCGATGTTCAAGAAATATAAATTTAAATTGTTATTATGGAGAAGATAGAATTAGAAGGAAAGACTATCCTGGTGACGGGAAGTGCTGGGTTTATAGGATCGAACCTGGTGATGAGGCTGTTTAAAGATATGCAGAAAGGTGTTGTGGTAGGTCTGGATAATCTGAACGACTATTATGACCCTTCGCTGAAAGATTATAGGCTTTCGCAGTTGAAAGTTGAAAGTGGAAAGTGGAAAGGTGACTATCACTTCGTGAAGGGGGATCTGGCAGATAAGGCGCTGATAGATAGGCTCTTTGCGGAGTACCAGTTTGACGTAGTGGTGAACTTGGCGGCACAGGCTGGTGTGAGGTACTCGATAGAGAATCCGGATGCGTATATACAGAGTAATCTGATTGGATTCTATAACATATTGGAGGCATGTAGGCATTCGATGGAAGAAGGAAGAGGGAAGATGGAAGAAGGAAGATGGAAGATGGAAGAAGGAAGAGGGAAGATGGAAGAAGGAAACCATCAGACATACCGAGGTGTACAGCACTTGGTGTATGCTTCGTCTTCGAGTGTGTATGGTGGCAACAAGAAGGTGCCTTTCTCGACGGATGACAGGGTGGATAATCCTGTGAGCTTGTATGCTGCCACCAAGAAGAGCAACGAGCTGATGGCACACTGCTATTCGAAGCTGTATAACATCCCTTCGACGGGACTGCGCTTCTTTACGGTGTATGGCCCTGCTGGCAGACCTGACATGGCTTATTTCGGTTTTACTAATAAGTTGCTGAAGGGTGAGACCATCCAGATTTTCAATTACGGCAACTGCCGTCGCGACTTTACGTATGTGGATGACATCGTAGAGGGTGTGGTGCGCGTCATGCAGGGAGCTCCTTCGAAGCAGAATGGTGAAGATGGACTGCCATTGCCACCGTATGCTGTGTATAATATCGGTGGTGGACAACCTGAGAATCTGCTGGACTTCGTGAATATCCTGCAAGAGGAACTGGTTCGTGCAGGTGTTCTGCCTGAGGACTTTGACTTTGAGGCGCATAAGAAATTGGTGCCCATGCAGCCTGGCGATGTACCCACCACATATGCGGATGCCAGTGCGCTGGAGCGAGACTTCGGGTTTGTGCCGAAGATTACGCTGAGAGAGGGACTGAGGAAGTTTGCAGAATGGTATTCTGCTTTCTATAAATAACGAACACGAATAAAAATAATACATATGATTAGCGAGACGATTAAGTATATCGGAGTGGATGACCTCGACATTGACTTGTTCGAGAGTCAGTATGTGGTGCCTGAGGGCATGAGTTATAACTCTTATCTCATTGACGATGAGAAGATAGCAGTGTTGGACACGGCAGACCGCAGAAAGGGTGAGCAGTGGAAGGCTAACCTGACGGCAGCCCTGAATGGCCGTCAGCCAGATTACCTGGTGGTTCATCACATGGAGCCCGACCACTCGGCACTCATCGCCTGGATGCTGGAGACGTATCCAGGTGTGCAGCTGGTGTGCAGCGCACAGGCTGTGAAGATGTTGGCTAACTTCTTTGAAGGCGTTGACTTTACAGGGCGCGTGATGACAGTGAAAGAGGGTGATACACTGGCACTGGGTCAGCATACGCTGCAGTTTATCGGTGCTGCGATGGTGCACTGGCCTGAGGTCATCATGAGCTACGACACCAAGGACAAGGTGCTGTTCTCGGCTGACGGCTTTGGTAAGTTTGGCGCATTGGTCAACGAGACTGACGACTGGGCTTGTGAGGCACGTCGCTACTACTTTAATATCTGTGGCAAGTATGGTGCACAGGTGCAGAGCGTGCTGAAGAAGGCTGCTGCCCTTGACATTCAGGCTATCTGTCCGCTGCATGGTCCTGTGCTGAAGGGTGAGGCCCTGGCTGAGGCTGTGCGCCTGTATGACACGTGGAGCAAGTATGAGCCAGAGAGCGAAGGCATCCTGATAGCCTATGCCAGCATTCATGGTGGTACGGCTGCTGCTGCTGAGCGCTTAGGCGAGATACTGCGCGAAAAGGGTGTCAAGAAGGTGGTGGTGAGCGATCTGAGTCGTGAGGATATGGCTGAGGTCATTGAGGATGCCTTCCGCTATCCTACGGTGGTGGTGGCTGCCTCGAGCTATGATGCAGGTGTGTTCCCTGTGATGCACGACTTCCTGTATCACTTGCAGATCAAGAACTACCAGAAGCGCAAGTTTGGTATCGTTGAGAATGGCAGTTGGGCTCCCTCGGCAGGCAAGGTGATGAAGGGCATGATAGAAGCCCTGAAGGACTGTGAAATCGTAGAGCCTATGGTGACTATCCGTTCACGCATGAAGGCTGGTGATGAGGCCCTGCTGCAGCAGTTGGCTGATGTACTGATGAAATAGAGCTGAAAAAACGTTAGACTTATTATCATGAATATAGCAATTGTAGGAACTGGTTATGTGGGCTTGGTCAGTGGCACATGCTTTGCCGAGATGGGTGCTCACGTGACTTGCGTCGATGTGGACGCACAGAAGATTGAAAAACTGAACAATGGCGTGATGCCCATCTATGAGCCTGGTTTGGAGGAACTGGTGAAGCGTAATGTGGAATATGGCCGCTTGCAGTTTACCACTGACTTGACAGAGGTCCTGGATGATGTCGAAGTGGTGTTCTCTGCTGTAGGTACGCCTCCTGACGAGGATGGCAGTGCCGACCTGAAATACGTGTTGGCTGTTGCCCGTCAGTTTGGGCAGAACATCCATAAATACACCATCCTTGTCACCAAATCGACCGTCCCTGTGGGTACTGCCAAGAAGGTGAAGGCTGCCATTCAGGAGGAGTTGGACAAGCGTGGCGTGCAGGTGCCTTTTGATGTGGCCTCGAATCCTGAATTCCTGAAGGAGGGTGCTGCCATCAAGGACTTTATGTCGCCCGACCGTGTGGTGGTGGGTACAGAGAGCGAGAAGGCCAAGGAGGTGATGACGAGGCTTTATAAGCCATTCCTCATCAATAACTTCCGTGTCATCTTCATGGATATCCCATCGGCCGAGATGACCAAGTATGCTGCCAATGCCATGTTGGCTACGCGTATCTCGTTTATGAACGACATCGCCAACCTCTGCGAAAGGGTAGGGGCCAATGTCGATGCTGTGCGTAAAGGTATTGGTACAGATGCACGTATCGGTACGAAGTTCCTGTATGCCGGTTGTGGCTATGGCGGCAGCTGTTTCCCTAAGGACGTGAAAGCGCTGATGCATACAGGTATTGATAACGGCTATCACATGGAGGTCATTGAGGCTGTAGAGCGTGTCAACGAGAAGCAGAAGAGCATCGTGTATGACAAGATTATCAAGGCTGTTGGCAGTGTGCAGGGTAAGACCATCGCCATTGTTGGTCTGAGCTTTAAACCTGAGACTGACGACATGCGTGAAGCCCCTGCTCTGGTGGTCATCGACAAACTCTTGAAGGATGGTGCTGCGATTCGCGTCTTCGACCCCATTGCCATGGATGAGTGCAAACGTCGTATTGGCGATGTTGTCACCTATACCAAGAATATGTATGATGCTGCCGATGGTGCTGATGTCTTCGCCCTGATGACCGAGTGGCGCCAGTTCCGCCTGCCCTCGTGGAACGTCATCAAGAAGGTCATGAATGGCAACGTCATCGTGGATGGCAGAAACATCTACGACCGGCAAGAAGTGGAAGAACAAGGATTTGTCTATACAAGAATAGGAGAACGCTGAGTTCTCCTATTTTCTTGTACACCCGCACGGAATCGAACCGTGACCAACGGAACCGGAATCCGTTATTCTATCCTTTAAACTACGGGTGCAATGCTTTTTTGCAAATTCTCTGCAAAGGTACGATTTTTTATTGAGAATTGAGAATTGAGAATTGAGAATTATGATTTGTTAACGGAGAATTTTTGATGCAAATAGTTAGCAAAAGTCAAGGATTTCTATCATTTTGCAAAAATAATTGGACTTTTTCTTGCATTTTAGCAATAAATGTGTATCTTTGCAGGCAAATTATTCATAAACTAAGAAATGGGACAAGTAATTAAACCTGTGATGTACGAGCCGCTGTTGGATATGAAGCAGACGGAACAAGGCATCAAACTAATCAAGGAATTCTTTCAGCAGAACCTGAGTACAGAGTTGCGTCTGCGTCGTGTGACAGCCCCCTTGTTTGTATTGCAGGGCTTAGGTATTAACGATGACCTGAATGGTGTGGAGCGTGCAGTGACGTTCCCTATCAAGGACTTAGGTGACGCCAAGGCTGAGGTGGTTCACTCGCTGGCTAAATGGAAACGTCTGAGTCTGGCTGAATACCAGATAGAGCCTGGCTATGGCATCTATACCGATATGAATGCCATTCGTGCTGACGAGGAGTTGGACAACCTGCATTCGTTGTATGTGGACCAGTGGGACTGGGAGGCTGTGATTACCAAGGAACAGCGCACGATCAGCCATCTGAAGAATGTGGTGGAGCGCATCTATGCTGCCATTCGCCGTACAGAGTATCTGACCTGTGAGACCTATCCGCAGATTAAGCCTTTCCTGCCTGAGAAGATACATTTCATTCATGCTGAGGAACTGTTGCAGATGTATCCTGACAAGACGCCTAAGGAGCGCGAGGATGCCATCTGCGAAAAATATGGTGCCGTCTTTATTATAGGTATTGGCGGTAAGCTGTCGAATGGCGAGAAGCATGATGGTCGTGCACCAGACTATGACGACTGGAGCACTGTCGGCGATAATGGTCTGCTGGGCTTGAATGGTGACATCCTGATTTGGTATCCCGTATTGGGTCGTAGCTTCGAACTGTCGTCAATGGGTATTCGCGTGGATAAGGAAAGCCTGTTGCGTCAGTTGAAGATTGAGGGAAAGGAAGAGCGTGAGAAGCTTTATTTCCACCAGAAGCTGTTGAACGACCAGTTGCCTTTAAGCATTGGTGGCGGTATCGGACAGAGTCGCCTATGTATGGTGTTGCTGCACAAAGGGCATATTGGTGAGATTCAGGCCAGCATCTGGCCCGAGGATATGCGTGCGGAATGCAAGAAAATGGGGATGACGCTGATATGATGGCTGATGGATGATGGATGATGTCAAGCCAATTCCAAGCTAAGGAGTTCCCTCAATTTCACGATTGAGGGATTTTCTTTTTCCATGAGTTCGTATTGTTCACGACGCGAGAGGATTTTCTCCTGTTCCTCATGTTCTGCGACACGCATGGAGAGCGTAATGGACTGATTGTGTAAGTATATCTGCAGTGTCTTGACGATGCTGCCCTTGATGTCCTCCATCTGTTGCAGGGCCAGTTCATTCTCGACGACTACTTCGACATGGGGGAAGTCAAGAATCGTGGGATTCATATTCTTCATGCGTGTGGCGATGCCACTGAGTCTTTGGGGCATACGGTTGCACATGGACATCCATTGCAGTTCCAGGTCTTGCTGTGAGAACTCCAGCTCTTCATCACCGGGTCTTGCGTTGGGGTCTGTAGCAGACAATGTGCCAGGAATGGCTGTAAACTTCTTCTTGTCTTTGTTCAGCAGATTATTCCACGAGAAGCCCACCTTGCCCTTTAGCTGGGGGCGAGGGGTAGCATTGTAGTTAGCTGTAGGTTGTTTGGGAGTATTGTTGGAGGGTGACTCAACAGGTTCAGCCACGGCTACCTGCGGGGCCGTGGTCTTGGGCTGAGCTTGCTGAATCAGTTGCTTAAACAGGGATTTCAATCTTCTGGGCTTACGCCCACTGCCAGGCGCATCCTCAGGTTGTGTGATCTGCGCTATCTCTATCAGTGTCAGTTCCACCAGCAGGCGCTTGTTGGATGACTGTCGGTAGTTGATGTCGCACTGGTTCATCAGTTGCAGAGCCTTGTATAGGAAGGGCGTCTCACACTTCTTGGCCTGTTCCTGATAGCGTTGGCGCTGTTGGTCGCTGATTTCTAACAGTGGCAGCGTCTGTGGGTCCTTTGCCATCAGTACGTTACGTACATGCTTGGCCAGTCCCTGGATGAGCAGTCCACCATCGAAACCCTTGTTGATGACTGAGTTGAGCAGTACCATGATATCTGCCACCTTATTAATAATAGAGAGGTCGATGATCTGGAAGTAGTTCTCAGAGTCGAGCACGTTCAGGTCCTCAATGACTTTCTGGTAGGTGATATTGCCCTGACAGAACGAGACTGCCTGGTCGAAGATGGAGAGTGCATCGCGCATACCACCATCAGCCTTCTCGGCAATGACCGCCAGTGCCTCTTCCTCGTAGGTGATGCCTTCTTTCTCGGCCACTGACTTCAGGTGGTCGATGGTGTTACGAACAGTCATACGTTCGAAGTCGTAAATCTGACAGCGAGAAAGAATGGTGGGCAAAATCTTGTGTTTCTCCGTCGTAGCCAGGATGAAGATGACATGTGCGGGTGGCTCCTCCAACGTTTTCAAGAAAGCGTTAAAGGCTGCTGTTGACAGCATGTGCACCTCGTCGATGATAAAGACCTTGTACTTGCCTACCTGCGGTGGGATGCGCGTCTGCTCCATCAGCGTCTTGATGTGCTCTACGCTATTGTTGGATGCAGCATCGAGCTCAAAGATATTAAACGAGCGCTGTTCATTGAATGCCTGACACGACTCACACTGTCCACAAGCCTCACCATTCTCAGTGGGAGACATACAGTTGATGGCCTTGGCAAAGATGCGTGCACAGGTCGTCTTACCAACACCTCGTGGTCCGCAGAACAGATAGGCATGTGCCAGTTTTCCGCTCTTTACAGCGTTCTTCAGTGTTGTGGTCAGCGCCTGTTGACCTACTACCGTGTCGAAGGTGGTAGGGCGATATTTACGGGCTGAAACAATATATTCCATACTTTTTTGTGAATTTGCTTGCAAAGTTAGAAAAAAAAATCGTAAATTTGCACACGAAAAGAAAGAAATATATGAAAAAGGTAAAATCGTTACTGCTTCGTATCTATCATATCCCAGCCCTGAAGTATATTGTGGTGGCCTTGATAGCTGTTGTCCTCATAGGCTTTGTCGATGAGAACAGTGTGTGGAGCCATCTGCGTAACAAACAGCGAATCAGTGATTTGGAAGACGAGATAGAGCAATATAACGAACGCTGGCGACAAGACCAGGAGAAGATTCGTACCCTCGACGGCAATCCCAAGGCTATTGAGAAGATTGCCCGTGAGCGTTATTTCATGAAAGCTGACGACGAGGATGTGTTCGTGTTGAGTGACGATGAGAAGCCAGACCTGATGACAACCGATGAGACAGCTCAGTAATATTGAAACCATTGTGATGTTGATTGGCGGCCTACTGATGGTAGTAGGCTCTGGTGCCAGTCTGTTCCTGCTGTCGTGGGCACCCTACGTGTTTGCCCCTGGTGCCTTGATGTTTGCTGCTATGCAGATGCGTCAGCGCTATGATGGTCCCAACTTCAATATCCGTCGTCTGCGCAGGATGATGTTGTTGAGTGATGCCTTGTTCCTCGTGGCTGCCTTGTTGATGTTTGCCAACCAGGGTAATTTCCTCGGCTTGCAGTATATTTCCTATATTAAATATGTCCATAACAACTGGATTGTGGTGTTGCTCGTAGCAGCCATCTTACAGCTCTATGCCAGTCACAGAATCAACAACGAGCTTGAGAAAGACGCAAAAAAACGCTAAATATCTGCACAAATTCTTTAAAATGAGCAAATATTTTTCCGTATTTCGATAGAAGGTTGTAATTTTGCCATGAAAATTGTGAAGTGAATCATGTCTATGAACAAAATATTCTACTCATTAATTGCCGTAGCAGTCCTGACATCGTGTGCCAGTTCCTATCGTGTGGAAGGTAGCACATCATTATCTGCACTCGATGGCAATAAACTCTATCTGAGGGCTGTCAAGGATGGTGAAGCCAAGAACATCGACTCATGCGATGTGGTGCATGGTGAATTCCACTTTGCCGGATTGCTGGATACCGTGCGTATGGCTAACCTTTTTATGGATGACGAGAGCATTATGCCTGTCGTACTGGAAGAAGGCGATATTGTGGTCAAGATAGACAATGCCAACCAGAGCGTGGGTGGTACGCCCCTGAACGACAGTCTTTATCATTTTATTGATCGTCACAATCAGCTTACCAATCGCATGAATGAGTTGTCGCATCGTCAGAGTCAGATGCTGTTGGATGGTATTGACGAAGAGACCATCAACGAACAACTGTCTATTGAGGCTGCGAAGATAGCGCAGGAGGAAGATTCGCTTGTTACCCATTTCATTGTCGACAATTTCGATAATGTGTTGGGCCCTGGTGTGTTTATGATGATTACCAGCCAATTTCGTTTCCCCGTGTTGACGCCTCAGATTGAGGATATCATGTCGAAAGCTACCAAGACTTTTAAGAACGACCCCTACGTTCGTGAGTATTATCAGGCAGCACAGGAGAACGAGCAGCGTATGAACGGACTGAGCGAAACGGCAGAGGCACCTGTTGACACCATGGCAAGTCCGGCACCTGCAGTCCCGATGGTAAACATGCCCAAGCCATGAAAATACTGATAAAAGGCGGACATATTGTTAATGAAGACCATGTTCAAGATGGTGATGTCGTCATTGAAGACGGGAACATTCTTGAAGTAAGAGGTAAGATTGCAACGCCACACTCAGACCAAAGGTCAGAGAAGGAAGAGGGAAGAAGTGAGACTTTTGACGAAGTCATAGATGCCTCAGGTTGTTATGTCCTTCCTGGCATCATTGATGACCATGTCCATTTCCGCGAGCCTGGTCTGACAGACAAGGCCGATATCGACACAGAGAGTAGGGCTGCAGCAGCAGGTGGCGTCACTTCCTATTTCGACATGCCCAACTGCAATCCGCAGACAACTACCCTTGAAGCTTTAGAAGACAAGTTTGCACTGGCACGTGAGAAGAGCCACGTGAACTATTCCTTCTTCTATGGAGCCACCAACGACAATGCTGATACTTTCTCGCAGCTTCCTGCCAATCGTATTCCTGGTGTCAAGCTGTTTATGGGCTCATCGACAGGCAATATGCTGGTTGACAAGCAACAGGCTTTAGAGCGCATCTTCAAAACGTGCAAACTGCCATTGATGGCACATTGTGAGGATACAGACATTATCAATCGCAACATGGCTGAGGCTAAGGGCGCCTGGGGTGATGATCCCCCTGTCAACCTCCATGCCATGATACGTAGTGAGGAGGCCTGTCTGACATCTACTCGCAAGGCTATAGAGTTGGCCAAGAAATATGGCACCCGCCTGCACGTGGCCCATATCTCCACTGCCGAAGAGCTGGAGCTCTTTGCTGCGTGTTGTGACGTCACAACAAACCCGATTACCGCTGAGGCGTGCGTTGGTCATCTTTACTTCACCCAGCTCGACCATGAGCGCTTGGGGGCGAAGATGAAGGTGAATCCCGCCATCAAGACACCTGTTGACCAGTTCTTGTTGCGCGAAGCCCTGAATGATGGGCGTATCAGTGTTGTGGCTACAGACCATGCGCCCCATCTGCTCAGTCAGAAAGAGGGTGGGTGTGTGAAGGCTGCCTCAGGCATGCCGATGATTCAGTTCTCGCTGGTTACGATGCTCGAATTGGTTGATGAGGGGGTGCTGACCATCCAGCGACTGGTAGAGTTGATGTGTCATAACCCAGCCCGTCTTTTTGGTGTCCAGCAGCGTGGTTTCCTTCGCAAAGGATATTGTGCTGACATCACCATTGTACGTCCCAAGTCGCCTTGGACGGTTACTAAAGAATGTATTCTCAGCAAGTGTGGCTGGAGTCCATTGGAGGGCCATACGTTCAATTGGCAGGTTGTTCGCACGCTGTGTAATGGTCATACTGTCTATCATGACGGGCAGGTCGATACCAACTATATCGGTGAAGAAATAAACTTTAAGCATTCAGCATCATGATTGCACGTTTCGCCATACCTTTCTTCCTGTTGATGACACTCGTCGTGGTGCCATTGGTCTTGGCGCTGATGTTCAGATATCTGTTGCCGCGCAAGGTGTGGCGACGTACTGCTATCGCGTGTACTATTATATTATGGGTATTGACGGGCTATGGTTTCCTGTTTGGTTTCCAACAGTTTGAGGTACGTCATGTCGAGTATGTCTCGGCAGACCTGCCTGCTGCCTTTGACGGTTATCGTATCGTACAGTTTTCTGATGCCCATGTGGCCTCGATGACTGAGCAGATGGTGCAACGGGCTGTTGACAGCATCAATGCCCAGCATGCGGATGCTATCGTCTTTACAGGCGACATGCAGAACATATGGCCTGACGAGTTGCCTTCAGAAGTACCTTATTTCCGAGCACTGAAAGCCAAGGATGGGGTCTTTGCCGTTTTGGGCAATCATGATTATGCTGTCTATCAGGACTGTGAAGAGGCTGAGAAGACTGCCAATTGTGCGAAGACTGTTAAGAGCTTTCGTGACATGGGGTTCGACCTTTTGCTGAACGAACATCGTATTATCAGTCGTGATTCTGACAGCATTGCCATTGCCGGCATGGAAAACTGGGGCAAGGTCAAGCGCATGCCTCGTCGTGGCGATGTCAAGAAAACCCTCGCTCAGCCTTCTGCTCTCAGTTCTCAGACGTTTACCGTCATGCTCTCTCATGACCCTACAGCATGGCGTGAAAAGATATTGCCCGAATGTAAAGCCCAGCTGACGCTCAGTGGGCATACTCATGGGGGCCAGATTGAGTTGTTCGGATGGTCTCCTGTTTCGCTGAACTATCGTGAGTGGGGTGGACTCTATAAGGAGGGGTCGCGTGCCCTTTACGTCTCTACAGGCTTGGGCGCTCTCATTCCTTTCCGTCTTGGTCTTCCTGGCGAAATCGTTGTAATTACATTGCGGGCTAAAGCCCTAAATGATAATTGATAATTGAAAATTGATCATTATATGAAGATATTCTACTGGATTTATCAAATCATTATTGCCTTTCCTGTTACTATTCTCATGACCATTTGGACGGCATTCCTTGTGGGTGTTGGTTGTGCCTTGGGCGATGGTCATTTCTGGGGTTACTATCCTGGTCGTTGGTGGGCACGTACCATTACGCGTGCCTTCCTGTTGCCTGTCACTGTTGACGGGCGTGAACATCTGGAAGCCAACCAGTCGTATGTCTTTGTGGCCAACCATCAGGGTGCATTCGATATCTTCCTGATCTATGGTTTCCTGGGTCGTAACTTCAAGTGGATGATGAAGCACCAGTTGAAGAAGATACCTTTTGTAGGCTATGCCTGTCAGAAGTCACACCAGATATTCGTTGACAAGCGTGGCCCCAGCAAGGTGCGCGCTACCTACGAGGCTGCACGTCATATCCTTGAAACGGGCAATTGTTCCGTCGTTGTATTTCCTGAGGGCGCGCGTTCGTTTACTGGGCATATGGGAGCCTTTAAAAAAGGCGCCTTTGCCTTGGCGGACGAGTTGCAGTTGCCTGTCGTACCCTTGACTATCAATGGCTCGTTTGACGTGATGCCACGTACAAAGGACTGGCATTTCGCTCAGTGGCATCCTCTGCGCCTGACCATCCATCAGCCCATTTATCCCGTTGGACAGGGAGCAGACAATATCCAGGCCACCATGAATCAGGCCTACGACAGCGTGATGTCTGCCTTAGTGCCTGAATATCAAGGTTTCGTGGAGAATCCCGACCAGTAATTACTTGACAATCTCGTTGGCACGTGCCAAAGCGAGATCGATGTGGTTGCAGATATTCTCTGCCCCTAAGAGCTGTTGGAAGTTGTTGCGCTTGAGCACGGCTTCCACTTTTTCGTTGACGCCAGAGAGCACAACAGTGATGCCCTCTTTCTGGCTCATGCGACACATGTTCTCGAGGTTGTGAAGACCAGTAGAGTCGATGAATGGAACTTTACGCATGCGGATGATACGGACCTTCGGACGACTGCCATAGCGTGCCATGATATCCTCAAAACGTGTGCCGGCACCAAAGAAATAGGGACCATTGATTTCGTACACCTCGACACCCTCAGGGATGGTCAGGTGTTCCAGATTGCCTGCTTGCATGTCGGCATCCTCGTTCAGGTCAATCTCATCGTAGACAGCATGGACCTCAGTGGTCTCGGCCATGCGGCGCATAAAGAGCAGACAAGCGCAGATAAGGCCAAACTCGATGGCTACGGTCAAGTCGAAGACGATGGTGAGGAAGAATGTCAAGAGCAGTACGGTGACATCGCTCTTGGGATTGCGACGCGCCATAGCCAGGAACGAACGCCATCCGCTCATGCCATAGGCAACCACTACCAATACACCAGCCAGGCAAGCCATGGGAATATACTGTGCCAGAGGCATGAGGAATAGGAAAATGAGCAACAGCACGACAGCGTGTATGATGCCTGCGATAGGTGTGCGTCCACCATTGTTGATATTGGTCATGGTGCGGGCAATGGCACCAGTGGCAGGAATACCGCCAAAGATAGGTGATACAATGTTGGCAATGCCTTGTCCGATGAGTTCGGTATTCGAGTTGTGATGGTCGCCAATGACACCATCAGCCACTGTTGCAGAGAGCAGTGACTCGATAGCTCCCAAGACAGCAATGGTAACAGCAGGACCGACGAGTCCCTTGATAGTCTCCCATGTCAGTTCAGGCACCACGGCTCCAGGCAGTTGACTTGAAATGCTGAAACGATCGCCGATGGTCTCAATGGTCGTGATGCCAGCATACTGTTTCAGCAACAATGCGGCAATGGTCATCAGGACAATGGCAGCCAGTGAACCAGGCAGTGCCTTCAATGGTGACAGGTGGAACTTACGTACCAGCATAGGCCACGAGGCAATGATGATGACAGATCCAAGACCAACGAGGGCACTCCACATGTCTATTGTACCTATATTATATATATAGGCAATCCATTTCTCGATGAAGTCAGAGGGTACGACTTCCATGGTCAGGCCTAACAGGTCCTTGATCTGCGTGGTGAAGATGGTGACAGCAATACCTGAGGTAAAGCCCACCACGATGGGGTAGGGTATGTACTTGATGATAGTGCCCAGACGCAACACCCCCAGCAAGATGAGGAATACACCCGCCATGAGCGTGGCAATGGTCAGTCCCTGCATGCCATACTGCTGGATGATGCCATATACAATGACGATGAAAGCACCTGTAGGACCGCCAATCTGAACCTTACTACCGCCGAACAGTGAAATAGCCAGTCCGGCAACGATGGCGGTGATGATACCCTTCTCAGGCGACACACCGCTGGCAATACCGAAAGCAATGGCCAACGGTAGAGCAACAATACCGACGATGACACCTGCCATCAGGTCGGTCATGAATGTCTGCTTGTTGTAATTCTTAAGTGCCGAAACCATTTTCGGCTTGAAATCTAATGTCTTCATTATCCTAAAATTCGATTTTCGCCAAATTTTTGGCAAAGTTATGCAAAAAATATAAGGTGGCAAAACGTTACCACCTTATATTATATAATTATACTGTTTTCTTGATTTACTTCGTCTTCAGCAAATCGCGAATCTCAGTAAGCAGCTCTTCCTGCGTAGGACCCTTGGGAGCCTCGGGTGCTGGCTCTTCCTTCTTACGGTTCAACTTGTTCATGCCCTTGATCATCAGGAAGATACAGAAGGCGATGATGATGAAATCGATGATGTTCTGGATGAACTGTCCGTAAGCAAATACTGACGCACCTGCCTCCTGAGCCTCTGCCAGCGTCTTGTATTTGACGTCGTCAGAGAGGTTCACAAACAGATTGGTAAAGTCGATGCCACCTGTTGCCACACTGATAATAGGCATCAGCACATCACTGACCAGTGAGGTCACAATCTTACCAAACGCACCGCCGATGATGACACCGACAGCCATGTCCATCACGTTGCCTTTCATGGCAAACTCCTTGAATTCTTTAATAAATCCCATAATACTAAAATTAAATGTTTAATGTATAATGTTAAATATAAAAATTGCTATCTACGTTTTACAATATTAGTCTCGGATTCTTGATTTATCTCATTTTTCACTTTTCACTTTTCACTTTTCACTTAAATTAAGACTGATTTCGGATGCAAATATAGAAATTTTTTTGTAACTTTGCGCTCGAAAATAGAAAAAAGTAGTTTTAAAGCGTCATTTTTTGACAATTCAATAGGATATTTATAAACCCTTTAAATAAAAAATTAGGTAAAATGACAAAAGTTGCAATTAACGGTTTTGGCCGTATTGGTCGCCTCGCTTTCCGTCAGATGTTCGAGGCTGAAGGTTATGAAGTAGTAGCAATCAACGACTTGACCAGCCCTAAGATGCTGGCTCACCTCCTGAAGTATGACACTGCTCAGGGTGGTTTCTGTGGCAAGTTCGGTGAGAACAAGCACACTGTTGAGGCTGGTGAGGACTACATCGTTGTTGATGGCAAGAAGATCACCATCTATGCTATTCCTAACGCTGCTGAGCTGCCTT
>JAEEGG010004669.1_pt1 | contig 33053 bp, 28 predicted proteins | sample 9134161 | NCBI WGS metagenome assembly JAEEGG01 (sample SAMN16246543, study PRJNA631951) | gut metagenome | biome: gut microbiome; feature: rumen; material: CR-attached | host: Bos | place: Iran: Karaj | collected 2018-10 | reverse complement strand
CTACGTCTATTCCTGCTGTAGCAACGTCGCAGCTTCCTTTGGATGCTTTTTTGATCAGCTTCGTTTTCAGACGGCCTTTTATTTAGGGGCCATCAACATCAAATATCAGATGCAGCGCCATAAGACGGAATACTGTTTTCCGGAGGTGGGAGAGCAGGATAGTCTTAGCTTTACGGACCTAAAGGAGTTCGTCATGACCATGAAGCAAAAGGGCGAAACGATCGGTAATGATGCGGCGCTGGACGGAGAGATGCTGGTGATCGTCACGGGAGCAAATCAGGGCGGTAAATCCACCTTCCTTCGAAGCATTGGAATTGCACAGGTCATGATGCAGTGCGGTCTCATGGTTCCCGCAAAGCGTTACCAGAGCGGGCTCTATCCGAATTTCTTTACGCATTTTACAAGGCGCGAGGACAGTGCCATGAATAGCGGCAGGCTCGATGAGGAGCTTCGAAGAATGGATCAGATCGTCAGCAATCTCGGCGAACGTTCGCTCCTTCTTTTGAATGAGTCCTTTGCCACCACGACGGAAAAGGAGGGCTCCGCGATTGCTTATGGCATTCTTCGCGCGCTCAAGGAGGAGGGTGTCAGGATCCTTACGGTGACGCACCTGTTATCCTTCGCACAGCGTGTTTATGAGGAGGCAGGCAGTACATGGTCAAATGTCGCATTTTTAAGTGCGCAGCGCCTTTCCGATGGCACCAGAACCTACAAGATTCTGCCGCATGCGCCAGAGATGACGAGCTTTGGGTTGGAGCTTTATGATGAGGTTTTGTCACTTTCCTAAGCGCAGGCCGCGGTAGCGGTTTACCATGGCCCAGAGCTCTTGCGGGCGTACCGTGGCGAGATTTCCGGGAACGGAGCTTTGTGTGCAGGCTGCAAAGCCCTGCTTCGCCAGCCTGTCATATAGGGCAGTCACGCATTTGGGGAGCGGATCGCGTCCGTTAAAGTATTGCTCCTCGAGCGTGCGAAGCAGGGCACCAAGGAGGTTTGTCTGTTCATTGTCGACCACCTGCTCCACGAATCGCAGCTCCACGGATTCATGATTAATGGAGACGGCATCCGTTCCATTTCCGCGTACCTTGACCTTTCGGCTCTCCGTGACCTCCTTATTCGGGAAGGGAATGCGATGGTCAGGGGAAATGGCCAGTGCGGCAGGAGCTTCTATTTTTTCAGAAGTCGCTTTTGCGGCTTCTTTTGCTTTTGCGGTAATGTCGATGGGCTTGTACTCGCGCATCTGCAGGATGGTGTCGGAAATCTCGAAAAAGGCACCGGAGCTTCCTGCTACTAAAATCGTAGAGATTCCCAGCTCCTCATAGAGCTGACGCATTCTCGAAAGGAAGGGGATGATGGGTTCCTCGCCTGGATGAATGACCTTTTGCATGAGGCCGTCGCGCACCATAAAGTTCGTCGCACTGGTATCCTCATCGATCAAAAGAGTCCTGCTTCCCGCGAGAATGGCCTCCACGGTGCAGGCTGCCTGAGACGTGCTTCCGCTCGCGTCCTCCGTGGAAAAGCACCTGGTATCACGCTTGCTCGGAAGGTCACGGATGAATGCGCTGATGTCAAGCTGCTTTACGCTGCGTCCGTCCTCAGAGCGGAGCTTCATGGCAGTATCCTCCGTGATGACATATTCGCGTCCATCCCCTGGCACATGGTTATAGACGCCGCGCTCTAAGGCCTTAAGAAGCGTTGATTTTCCGTGATAGCCGCCGCCCACGATCAGAGTGATGCCTTTTTTGATGCCAAGTCCGGAGATGGTGCGTCCGCCGGGCAGGCTTAAGGTAATGGCATCCTCGGAGGGACTGATAAATTCAACGGCGCCCTGCATGGGTCTGTCATCCACGCCGCTTTTTCTTGGCAGGATAGCGCCGTTGGCAACAAATGCTACGAGGCCTTTTTCTGAGAGTTGCTCGCGAATGGCCTTCTGATCATCCGCAAGGGAGAGCCATCTTTGAATTTCAGCCTTGTCGGATACGGCGTAGCGAAGTGTTTTGGCAACGCAGGCAGGGACATATTCAAAAAGCATTTTCTTTAATTCCTGCGCCAGGGTCGTGCGTCCCGCTGCGGGGAAGCCTGCGCTGAAGCGAAGGATAAGACTGCCGTCAGCAGGGCTTATTGTTAGGGCGGAGCGTTCTAAGACCTCCTGACCGCAGGAGCTGACGGAGAGGGTGCCTGACTTTCCAGAGCCGCCTGCCTTATGGCTGTAGCGGCCTAATTCCTTATAGAAGCCGCGAAGCAAATAGTCCTGTAACATAATGCGGCGATGCGCCTGGGCATAGGAATCCTTTGGGAATCCGTGCTGCGCCGCCTGAAGATGGATGCTAAGGGAGGAGGGTGCCGCAAACGGATCCCCCTGCACGTGATCAATGGAAAGCACAAAGCCCTGGAAGGTATATCTTCCCTTTAGGCTTTTATAGGCGGGATAGGGCTTATGGTCAACCTCCCGAAGGAGCTGTTCTAATCTTCTCATTGAAACCTTCCTTTCTTTGTTAAGGTCATTAAGATTTCCATTTCTTCGAGGGGAAGGTTTTTAGCGTGCCCTACGGCACGTCCCTCACTTCGTTCAGGATCGCAAGCATAGCTTGCGACATGGTCAAAAGTCTACCAGAAAGACAATCCAAACCTAGCCCCGAGTTTTTGCCAAATTCTTAATGACATTGATTGCTTTGTCCCTAGCATATCGTACCACGTTTTTTTCATTCAGGCAATGAGGAAGGAATGTACATAATACAGAACATGCCGCTGTCATACTTGACTTTCCACGGAGGCTTTGCTAGAATGCCGTGTATTGAAATGAATGATGTTTGAAATGAAAAGAAGGAGAATTCAGTATGAAGAAGAGAATTTATGTGTTAGCCTTGGCTTTGGGATTGACCTTATCCGCATGTGGAACGGAAGCAGCGGAAAGCAAGGAGGATGCAATTTCGGGAGTAGCAATTTCAACGGAGAGTAAGCAAGATAGTGATTCCGTAAAAGAGAATTCCGTCAATTCGGTGGAAGATCAAGGAAGTGAGGAGGTTAGCTCTGAGGCGCAGACCCTTTCAGGGGATGTTTTTGTTGGGGAATATGTTGACGAGGATGGCAGTACCTTGGAGATTGCTCCAAACGTAGAAGACGAGACAACTTATATCGTGCAAATCAGTATTTTCCGCCTGACAAATCTTAGTGACGGCGTTGGAACGATGACGGCTGAAGGACTAAAGTTTACGGCTACGGATGCAAATGGTGAGCCCATTGTTGGCGTGATCACGCTGGATGGTGATAAGGGAATCGTAACCTTTACGGATTCCACCTGGACTTATCTGGAAAACGGCACGACGCTGGAGTTTACGAAAACCTCTGACATCCCTTATCTTCAGCAGGAATAAAGAAAAGAAACATTGAAAGAAAGAACGCATGTGACCGCGGTCATGGTTTTTAGATGAAAATCATGACCACGGTCACTTTTCTTTTTGCCCTCCGCTCGTTATGATAAAACATGATAAGCGCTAGGAAAGCGAAAGGAATGAAATTATCATGAAATCTAAATTATCGGCGTGGACTTATGTAAAGAATAATAAGCGAACGGTGGCAGTGCTTGTCACGGCGCTGGCGCTCTCCTTCATGGCGATGTATGCGGTGTACGTACTCCTTATCACGACGACGGAGAGCTTTGAGGCAGTCATGGTAGAGATGCCAAAGAAGATTTCTTACGCATCTCTTGGAAATAAAGCTTATGGAATACTCAGGGATGATTATGAAACCTATGAGGACTTTAAGGCGGCATACGATGCAGAGCAGGAGGACTTAATCGAAAAATTAAAGGCGTACTCAGGGATTGACGATGCCTTGTATACGCAGGTCATCCTGAACACTTACCAGTCGGTGATGGGAAGCTATTCCTTCGAGGTGCCGCTGATGGAGCCTGAGAGGATCCCAGGGTTTCTGGAACATGTGGATGCAAAATTCCTGGATGGCAGCATGCCAAAGGAGGCGGGTGAGGTCCTGATTGATGAGACCATCATGAAGAACGGCGGCTATCATTTTGGAGACTGGTTTCAAAAGGATTGGTTTGGTGAGACCTTCCGCATTGTAGGTACGATAAAATCCAAGGGACTTCTTTCCGTGGGCGTTCCAAATGGATATAGCAACAACGGCTGGTACATCGTGGTATATAATGACGAAACGACAACGGATCTCACGGGGATTTTGCAGGACATGGGAATTCAGCTCGGAGATGAGGATGAGGTTCTGGATGCGAAGGAGTATTACAAGGCGTATCGAAAGGACGTGGGGGACGTCATAGATGCCGTTTTAGTCACGCTCTTTGTTATTGTCATGGTATTCCTGGCCATTCTGGTATTGGTGACCTATGTTTCCTTTATGAGAAACCGCGTGAATGAGTACTGCCTCTATGCATCCATCGGATATGGCCGCGATGAAATCTACGGCATGATGCTCAGGGAGATGGCAATCCTGTTTGGACTCGGCACGGCACTGGGACTGCTTGTGTCCTTGGGCGTGGCAGCCATGCTTCACGGGATGATTATTGAACCGAAGGGGTTAATTGGTCACATCCTATATGGGGGACAGATCTTAAGGATTCTTGGAACCTATGTCTTTTTGATGGGAGTGTTGCAGATTCCGGTACTTTTCAGCCTGCAGCGAATCAGAACCATAGATGCCATTGAGGATTAGATAGATTTGAGGAGGATGAAGCAGTGTTTGAAGTAAAGAATATTTGCATGATCTATGACATGAATACGGACATAAAAACCTATGCGCTGAAAGGTTTTGATTTATCCCTGCCGGATAAAGGGCTTGTGGGGATCATCGGACCGTCAGGAAGCGGAAAGAGTACGCTGATGTACTGCCTTTCGACGTTAAAGATGCCCACGGAGGGAAGCATTGTCTATGATGGCAAGGAGCTCACGTCCATTGGAAATGCGGAGAGGGAGAGCCTCAGGCGGAGAGAATTTGGTTTTATTTTTCAAAAGCATTATCTGGTTCCTTACATGACGGCCATGGACAATTGCCTTGTGGCAGCCGTGAAAAAGGACGGAGAGGCGCAAAAAAAGGCGGAAGGCTTCTTTCAGGATTTGGGACTTTCCCCAAAAGAGTGGAAAAAGAAGCCGGCAAAGCTATCTGGCGGACAGTGCCAGAGAGTTGCCATTGCAAGAGCCATGATCAATGATCCCAAAGTCATTTTTGCAGATGAGCCCACGGCAAGTCTGGATCATGAAAATGCGTTTAACGTCATGAGAATTCTTAAAAAGTACTCCGATGAGAGGCTTGTTCTTGTGGTAACGCATGACAGGAGCATTCTACAGGATGCGGATCGAATCATAGAGATGTGGGATGGAGAGATTAGCAAATGAAACCAATGTCAGCATTTTATTATGTCAAGGAGAATAAGGGGAGAGCGGGAATCGTGATCTTTTTGCTCTTTTTCACGATACTGCTTTTTCTTGCCGGAAACTATATTGACAGTAGCTATTATTACTGGAAGAGAGCAACGGAATACTCCGACAGGGTCGCCACGGTTAGTGCCATTTCCTCGGATGAGGAACAGAAGGATTTTTTCGCATTTCGTGAAAAGCTAAAAAGTGATGAAAGCCTGATTGTATATGATATTTCCGGTTACGGTTATTCGGGGCTGCCTTGGATTTGCACCATGGGCTTTGAGATGGGTAGCACCTCCATGGTCTTTAACTCGGTAGAGGATATGAAGGATTGCTTTGAAAGGCTTGGAATCAAGGCAGACCTATCCGACATGAAGAATGGCAATGTATGTCTTTCCTCCGCACTTGCAAGGCAGTATGGTCTCAAGAAGGGGGACATTGTGGATCCTGGCGTATACAAGAATATCAATGGGAGCCATCAGGTTGGGGCAATTCTTGAGGATGACAGTTATGTGCTATTTTATGTCGAGCATACTGATACGCCTTTTCGAATGCACGTGATGAGTAAGGAATTGTCAGGCCAGGCGCTTCGCGACTATCTCATAAGGCTTCGGGGTGAATCCAAGGTACATATCGATCAGCCCATGAGCGTGGGTATCGAAGAACAGTTTGCACCGTTTAAGCTGGTCTTTGGGGCAGGTATCGTGCTGTTATCCTTGGTGTTGGCGGTCGTGGTCAACTCCGTCATTACGGGGCAGTATGTTGCCAGAACCTATGAGTTTGGGGTCTATCGTGCCATCGGACTGACAAAGCGGGAGATTTACGGAAAGTGCGCACGGGAGATTTTTGCAATGGACCTGCTGGCCATTCTTTTCGGAGCGGCGATCATTTTCCTCTTTTTATTTCTTACAAATGAACTATACTATATTCCGGCGGGAAAATTTTTGCCGTATTATTCTAACATGGGACTGTACGCATTCCTTGCATCGAATGCGCTGGTGATCCTGCCGACGATCTTCCTTAAAGGGCATAGTATGAGCAAGGCGGACGTGACGGAATTCTAGGAGGGAAATATTGATATGAAAAAGAGAAAATGGGTTTGGATTGTTATGGCATGCTTGGTAATATGTCTGGGAATGGCGGGGTGTAGTGGATATGCCTCCAGTTATTCGGCAACAGTTTTGATTAGTTCGAATACCTCGAAATCATCATCGATCTCGTTTTCGACCATGAAGGGGTCGAAGGTTCTCAAAATGAAGACGAAGGAGGAGGGGAAAACGCTGGAGTATTCTGGTTCGCTGGCCGAAGGAAAGGTCACCGTGTATTATGATGAGGATGGCACGAAAAAGGAGCTTTTTACCATAAGCGGCGGCGAAAAGGTGGAGAACAGCATAACGCTCCAGACAAAAGGAAGGCTGTATGTGATCGTTGAGACAGAGGGAAAAAGCGAGTCCGGGAAGTTTCAGTTCGAGATCAAGTGAGTGGTTGCACGACGGGAGTGAAAGGAATAAAAATGGTTCTTAAATTTGTTGGAGGAATGCTATTACACGGACTTGTGCTCGGCCTGATTTGGCTCGATCTTAATTATATGCTCATGTCCGAGTGGGTGGCACTTGCCCTGACTATTCTGTGGCTTGTAATCGTGCGAATCGCAGAGCATATCTTGGCGAGCAAGTCTGATGGCAGCGCCAAGAACGCCACTGAGAATGGATCAGGTAGCGTTAAAGCGGATGCCGTAAAGACTTCTGGTGATACGGAGAATGGCAAACATAGGAAATCCGTGAGCGGGCGCGGAAGTAAGGTTTTCTTTGCGATATTTGACACGGTCATCGTTCTTTTCATGATTGTGGCAACCCTGCTGGACCCTTATTGGAACAGCAATGTCTATCGAAAAAACATCTCCTGGGAGGAGAATGGATCGAAGGTTTTTTCAAAAAAGGATGCACTTTCGGACTTTGAGTTCATGATGAAGTATTTGAACAAGATTCATCCGCTTGCACTCGGCGGACTTCCGACGGACGCGGAGGAGCAGGCGAAGGAAGTGCGGGAATGGATCGAAGGGCAGGAGCAGATAGAGGGTTATGTTCTTGCAAGGCAGCTGGAAAGTATACTTTCTCTTCTTCATGACGGTCATACCATGGTTGAAGAGGACTATGATGCATATCACATTATGAAGCATGTTTACGAGCATAATAAGGCAGGAGATACGCTGGTGGGAATCAATGGCATTCTCTTCGAGGATTTTCTTGCACAGAACCCTACGATTGACAGCTATGAGACGGTCAGCTATGGCGTTCGCATGATCAAGAATCGCATCGTGAATCTGGAAGGACTAAAATACTTGGGGGTAGATACTTCTGGCGAAATCACGTATAATTATGTATCAGAGGATGGAAAAGAAATTCTGGAGGTTGTCAGTGCAGAGGATTTCCTTGTGATGGAGGAGTACCTGACCTATGAGGAAGAGGTTACGGGGGATGACCTGCACGGAGACGAGGATCGCGGCTTCGTGTATTACGACATTGACGAAGAACATAGCTTGGCGATCCTGACCTTGAATAGTTGCCGCTATAACAAGACCTATAAAGATACGGTGAAAAAGCTCTTTGATGAGGTTCATGAGAAGGGCATTCAGAATGTGTGCGTGGATCTTCGGTATAATGGTGGCGGAAGCTCCATGGTTGCAAATGAATTTATCAAATATTTGGACGTAGATACTTATCGGGACTGGGGAGAGGAACTTCGGCTTGGCTGCTTTTTGATTAAGTCGGACGGACATGTGGTCAAGAATCATAAGAAGAGTCAGGTATTTTCTGGGAATGTCTATCTTTTGACAGGAGTTCGAAGTTATAGCTCCGCCATGGATTTTGCGATGCTCATCAAGGATAATGGGCTTGGTAAGCTGATAGGGCAGCCCTGCGGGAACCTGCCGGCAAGCTATGGACAGGTGGTGCACTTTAGTCTCCCGAAGACGGGCTTTTACATGCAGATATCCATGAAAAAATGGTATCGCGTGGACAAGACGAAGAATGGGGAGCCTTTGTATCCAGACATGGAATGTCCGGAAGAGAAAGCATTGGAGGTATTGCTAGACAATTTATGATAGGCGTGGTGGCATCAGATATTTGCATCGTCCTGATGACGCTTCTTGCGGTGGGCATGTCTGGAAGACCAGCATGGATGCTCGCCGTGGGAGGAGGGTTACTCATCTGCGTCACGGCAGGATATTTGAAGGACGGCGAGGGGAAGCGCATTAAGATCGCGCAGCTTCTCCTTGCGGTCTTATTTGCGTTGTGCGGGGGAAGCTGGTGGTGCTGCCTCATTTTTGCGTTCCTGCCGTGGCCCAAGGCTTGGCAGACAGCGCTAATGACGAATGTCGTGCTGGTTTTGGAACTTCTTTGGACGATTCTGCTTGGCATGAGCGGTAATGCAGCGGGAAGTTTTTTGACGTGGAATTTGAAAAATTTAGGCAATGTGCAGGATGTCATGGGGAGGCATGGTCTTGGGCATCTGATTGCCATGTGGCTTACTGCGTGTTTTTTGATAAATCTCGTTAGCATCCTTGTGATGGCAATACGGATGCTGATGCGAAAGCGTGTGGAGAAAGATGAAGAAAGCCGGCGCAGGATCCAAAGCTACAGCCTGAGCGAAATGCATGAAATCCAAAGGAACAAGGAACTGGCAAGGCAGAGCTTTTACGCAGACAAGAATGCGAGACTTCTGGAGCGAGAGAACATCAGCCGAAACATTCATAACAGCGTGGGCCATTCCATTACGGCCGCCATTATGACCTTAGACGCGGCGGACATGCTTTTCGAGAAGAAGCCGGAGGAGGCGCACAAGAGGATGAATGACGCGACGGAGCGCATTCGTGGAAGCCTCAGCGCCATTCGAAGTGCCGTGCGCGCTTTGGATGAGGAGGCAGCAGATACTTCGATCAAGGATCTGCTTTGTTACTTTGACAATATTTTGAACGAATTTTTGATGGACACGGATCGCACCTGTGAGAGGCTGTATGAGTTTTATGATCCCGAGCGGGAGATTCCCAGGGAGCATGCAGAGTTTCTGACGGGGGCCCTGGAGGAGCTTTTGACCAATGGCGTTAAGCATGGCGGCGCAACGCATTTTGTCGTAAGGCTTTCCGGCGACAGCGCACATCTTCAACTGGAGGTCAGGGACAATGGCAGGAGTGATTTTCATGCGGAGACCAGCGCGGAGCTGATTCAAAATGGATTTGGATTAAAGAAGCTCACGTCCTATGCGGAGCGATGCGGCGGACGAACGAGCTTTCAAAATGAGGATGGCTTTCGTGCCATCGTGGAGCTGCCAATCTGAAGAGGTCACATGCGTTTTTATTGTCCGGGATGAAGGAATCGGTTATGATGAAAGCAGGGGAAGGAGAAGCATATGACATTTAAGTATTGTAGGATTCAGGGAAAGGAATTGGCGATCAATACCAAAGCAGGCAAAGGGATTTTCAGCATGCTGAATCAGATGGTGACGGATGGCGTCATGGAGGAAGAGGACGTAGGGCTTTTTAAGGAAATCGATTCCTGGTTTTGTGAGGAATTACCCTTTCCTCCGCAGTGCAAACGTCAGGAAAAGGTGATCTGTTATTTTAAGACAGAGAACAGTGACATGATGATGAAAATGATCCAGCCGCTTCTGTGGCTGTTAGAGCGGTACCAGCATGCATATTACGTGGTTTACACGAATTTCCCCGGGGAAATCGTTTATGAGGATGAGTATCAGGTTGTCGCGAAAGTCGATGAGAACATTGTCATTGAGGATTTACAGGACAGCTGGTCCCCCGAGGATTAAGAAAAAGCGAGGAGAAGGAAAACAATGTATCGGGTTTTGTTGGTGGATGATGAAGCCATGCTGCTCGACAGTCTGGAAATTATTCTCTCCATGAATGATATGGAGATCGTCGGGAAGGCGCATGATGGCAGGGAGGCGCTTCATATTTTGCGTCAGGCGAAGGACTGCGACGTGGCGCTGGTGGATCTCAATATGAAGGGAATGGGCGGAATTGAACTCATAGGGCATTTGAAGCGCATGTATCCCCAAATTAAGATTCTTGTTTTAACCACCTTTTATGATGATAAAAACATCACGGATGCGATCAGCAACGGTGCGGACGGGTATCTTCTGAAGGACAGCGGAAAGGATGCAATTTTGGGCGCGGTCGCACAGATCATGCATGGCATGAGCGTTCTGGATCCAAAGGTCATGCTGCGGCTGACGGCGCTGATGAATAAGAACAAAACCGTTGATCTTTATGAGGAGATGACGGAGCGTGAGAGGGAGATTGCCACGCTGTTAGCGGAAGGATTAACAAACCGACAGATCGCTGACAAGCTTTATGTTTCCGAGGGAACCGTGAAAAATTATGTCTCCTCCATCTATGACAAGACGGGGATCCACGACCGCGTGAAGCTTGTCGTGGCGCTGTCGGGAAACCTATGATTCATTTGCTTGGAACGAATCTTGCAGAAATAGAGAGCAGTTTGTTTTCGGAAGCAAGAGGAAGAAAACAGAGGAAGAAACCGGAGAAAGAAACCAGAGAAAGAAACCATAGGAAGAAAGAATTTGGGTTGACGTAAGAAAAAGCCAGTTTTGTCGTGTATAGGGGTGAAAGGAGGTGCCTTTCGTATGGAGGATCAGGGAATCGTTCAGCTCTACTGGGACAGGAACGAGCTTGCCATTACAGAGACTGCGAAGAAATATGGAGGGTACTGTTGTAGCGTCATTGCCGGAAACATACTGACGTCGCAGCAGGACGTGGAGGAATGTGTGAATGACACATGGCTTCACGCCTGGAACGCCATGCCACCTCACAGGCCCGCGAGGCTTTCGACATTTCTGGGAAAGATTACGCGGAATCTTTCCTTCGACCGCTACAAAAGTCTTCACCGCTTAAGACGAGGCGGACACACCGTAGATCTAGTCCTTGAGGAGCTTTCGGAGTGCGTATCCGGTCAGGAGGATCCCGAGGGTGCGTTTCAAGAAAAGGAGCTAAAGGCAGAGATCAATCAGTTTTTGATGACTCTTTCACAGGAAACAAGATATTTGTTTATTTTGCGCTATTGGCATTGCAAATCCATCCCTGAAATAGCGGAGCGCTTTCGGAAGACGGAGAATCAAATTTCCGTATCCTTAAGTCGTGTTCGCAAGCAGCTGAAGTCTCATCTCGAAGGGAGGGGCTATCGCATATGAAAAAAGAAAAACTGTTTGAACTATTGGAAGGCATTGATGAGGAACAGGTGGAAAAGGCGGATCGGTTTCGAAAAAAGAGAGTGGGACTGGGCGTGCTTGGAACCGTTGCCGCGGTGTTTCTTTGTGTCGTGATTGGCGTCCTTGTCATTTTGCAACATGGAAAAGAAAATATAGAGAATAAGGTTGGCGGAAAGGGAGGAGCAATGGTACAAAACACTGGGCCAGACTGTTTGCCGACGCAGACGCCGGAGGTCACCACGCAGCCTAAGGAACAGGGGGAAACAGCGAGTGTCAGACTTGGGGAATGGTCAAAGGAGGATGAAAGCTGGCTTTCAAAGGTAACTGTTGTTGATGCCTTGATTCCGGAGCCCATAGGCGTGGGCATGAGCACGGAGGAATATTTACAAAGCGCTCTGCGCTTCGAACGGCGTAATGACGAGACCTATCAGGCGAGCCGAACGGCGGCAAATGAGCTCGTGAATTCCATGCAGGTGGCTTACAATGCGATTGCAGGATCCCTCTTAACGCAGGGGGAGGAAAACTGCGTCTGCTCGCCCCTGAACGTCTATCTGGCGCTTTCACTCCTTGCAGAGACGACGGACGGGAATTCCAGAAAGCAGATTCTGGATTTCCTGGGTGTATCAGACATCGAGACGCTGCGTGAAAACATAGATGTCCTTTGGAACAGTAATTATGCAGACACACCGACTTTTAAGAGTATTTTGGGGAACTCTCTTTGGCTAAGAAACGACACGGCTTATGACGAGAATACGCTAAAGAGGCTGGGAGAAACCTATCATGCTTTCTCCTTTGTCGGTGAGATGGGATCTGAGGAGATGAATCAAGGACTTCGCGCATGGACAAACCGCGCGACGGGAGGGCTCCTGGAGCAGTATGTAAAGGAGATGGAAATGTCTCCTCTTACGGTCATGGAGATGATTTCCACCATCTATTTCAAGGCGCGTTGGAGTGATCCTTTTCAGGAAGCAGCTACGAAGAAGGAGACCTTTCACGGAACGCATGGCGATCAGGAAGCGGACATGATGCACAAGGCATTTTACATGGCATATCGTTCGGACAAGGTGACGGCCATTCAGGTTAACTTGGAAGACGGCGGATGCGTCTATTTTTTCCTGCCAAAGGAAAATGTAAGCGTGGAAGAGCTAGTTTCCGATCCCGAAATCCTTGATGCCCATCGCCGCTTGCTAAAGGTGGGAGAGGAACTCAATGAACTGGATAAAGAGACGGAAGAGATCATTAAGACTTTGGAGACTGAGGAGGCCATAAGTGAGGCTGTAGAGGCCCTCTGGGCACGGCATGAAGAGCGTTACGCACAGGTCGGATGGTCCTATCCGTTGGTTCACGCCTCTATTCCAAAATTTCACGTAGATCAGAAGACGGATCTGATAGAGTTCCTTGCAAATCAGGGGATGACGGACATCCTCAATTCGAATGCTTCTGACTTTTCGCCATTGACTAAGGATTCGAAGGAAATTTTTGTCAGCAAAGCGGAACAGGCGGCAACGGGGGAGATTGACGAGCAGGGCATTATTGGGGCGGCAGATGTGGAATTGGGAATTTCTTTAGGTGCGGCGATGCCCAGGGAAGAGATTGATTTTATCTTAGATCGTCCATTTATCTTTGTGGTTTACTCCGGTGATGGTTCCGTTTTGTTTGAGGGAATTGTGCGAAATATCGAATAGCAATAAATTATGACTTTCATGCAAGCATGAGCCATTGTGTTCGTGCATGGCTCTGAATTATAATAAATACAGAATAGAGAATGATGAGAAATAGTAAGAAGCTGCGAGGATGACGGAAATGGCAGGGAACAAGAAAAAGGAAATTGTGCGCATCGTGAAATTTGTATTATTTTCTGCGAGCGCAGGAATCATTCAGGCGGGAGCCATCTTTTTGACTGAGATGCTAACACCGCTTCCCAGTTGGATGTGTTATTTCATTGGTCTGGTGCTGTCGGTACTTTGGAACTTTACCTTGAACCGAAAGTTTACGTTCCAGTCGGCGGCAAATATTCCCGTGGCCATGCTGAAGGTGGCAGCGTATTATGCCGTATTTACACCGCTTTCCACTTTGGGCGTGAAGTTTTTGACGGAGAGCTGCGGATGGATGCCGGGCTTTGCCGACGCCCTTGCCATGGCGACAAATCTGGTGACGGAATTCCTCTATCAGCGGTTTGTCGTCTTTGGAAAGAGCATCGACACGGCAGAAACAAGTCAAGGAGGAGAGCATGGGGGAGAGAACAAATAAATCCAATGAAGCAAAGAAACCCAATAAAACCAGCGAAACCAAGTTGATCACATGGGGAATTCTGGGTGTACTGAGTTTACTGTTTGTAGGAATGCTGATCCTTTTGGAGTATGGTGGCAGGTCTGACTCGGAAGAGAAAAAAGAAACGCAAAAAACCAATGCATACTTTCATGGTGAGATTACGGAAGTGGCGAGTGATTATATTATCGTGAGGCCAACGGAAGGATGGACCTTACGCGAGACAAGCCACATAAAGATCCCTGCAACACAATTGCGCAAGGATGATCGCGGCGAAGCGTATGACACCATTGTTTCTACGCAGGTTTTCAAAGGTGCTTTTTCGGATTTAAAACTTGGTGATCAAATTCGAGTGATGTACAATGAAAAGGCCGTGGAATGGATGGAAAATGACGCTCAGCTAAACATTGTTTTTATGTTGTACAGGTTGGAAGATATAGAACCACAGAATGAATAATGAGTTTTCAGCCAGATTTCTGGTATGACCGTTTAGGCTGTACCTGGGTTCAAGCATTTATCGCCTGATTTTATTTTCCTTTTAGGGGTAGTCTTTTTTCTTTTCAAGCCGTGCTGGTATCATGAAAAAACTACCCAGAGCGCGGAAATCTCAAAACTGGTAGCTTTTTGAAGGCAAGGCAGAGAGAAAAAACTACCAAGAACGCGGAAATCTTAAAACAGGTAGCTTTTTGGAGGCAAGGCCGAGAGAAAAGACTACCCAGAACGCGCAAATCTCAAAACAGGTAGCTTTTTGGAGGCAAGGCAGAGAGAAAAGACTACCCAGAACGCGCAAATCTCAAAACAGGTAGCTTTTCGGAGGCGAGGCAGAGAGAAAAGACTACCAAGAAAGCGCAAATCTCGAAACAGGTAGCTTTTCGCAGAACAGGCGGAGTTTAAGTCTACCGCTGGTTACACAATTTGTGGCATAAAGCAGAAATATGAAAGCAAAACAATACCGCTGAATAAGCTGATCAAGCATATTCAGCGGTTTAGTTTTGCTTTGTTATCTGCCCTTTGCGGCATTTAAGGAAATGCCATTGTCACCGAGAGGGATTTCGTGGTCAAGACCTACGAATTTCCCGCCCTCCTGCCAAAGCACTTCCTTGACAAATTCGTACTTGTCGCTGTCCCAGGTCGTAAAGTCATCCAATAGCAGGCCTCCCGTGTCACCGGAATTTGCATTCAGACACCAGAAGGTATGGTTCAAGTGATAGGTTGAAATGAGCTGGCGCATGCAGGTCATCCATTTGAGGTTCGGCTCACGCATAAAGCCGCCCCATTCCCCGATGAGCAGGGGAGCGGTGTTGTCCTCATAAATGTAGAACCAGTTGTCATGCCAACAGTCCTTCATCAAAGAATTGTAATCATAGCTTCCCTTGAACCAGGGCTGTTCGTAGACCGTCGGGCCATAGTCATGAGGCGAATAAACGAGCTTATCCTGATATTTCCCAAGGTCAATGGGATAATCCTTCACGGCGCGCAGGTTGCCGCCCCACCAGTTGAAGTAGTAATCCTTATCATCCTTGGAGGAGTAGTCGCCCTTGGAATTCTTCGGGTAGATTTCCGTACCCTCCACCATGATGAGGACGTTGGGATTCTTTGCAAGAACCTTGGCGGCAGCAGTCTCTGCCACATATTTCCAGTTGTTTGCCTTTTTCGAATCATTCCAGATTGCCGCAGCATCTCCCTCGTAGGGCTTGCCGTGAGGTTCATTCTTTAAGTCGAACGCGATGAGCGTGTCGTTATTCTTATAGCGTCCAGCCATCCATTCCAATGCTGCATAGTAATCATTTACGGTTACCTTGTCCGTGTACCAGAGGTTCACGTTGTGGCCTGCGGCATTGGTCTCCGCAGAGTGAATGTCGATCATGACCTTGATGCCATTCGCCTCCGCGAGCGTTAGGAAATAATCAAAAATCTCTAACGAATTCATCTTGGTCATAGCCGCGTTATAGGCCTGATTGAAGTTCGCCTGGGGATATTTCCCTGCGGCCCATTCATTAATCAGCTGCGCGCTCATGGGCACGCGGATGAGGTTAAAGCCGTGGTCGGCAATGGCCTTGACCGTAGGCTCCATCTTCGAGTTCCAAAGACCGTCAAAGGTATTGGTTCCCGTGTTGTAGCCAAACCAGTTGACACCTGTGAGCCATACCTCCTTGCCGTCCTTATCAAGAATTTTGCGGCCGTCCGTGTGGAGCCAGTCATCGCCCTGCTTTGCCTTGTCGGCACGCTTTAGCATGGCTTCCACGTCCACGGCAGTCGTTTGGTCGCCGCCATTGCCCTGTCCTTTTCCCTGACCGCCATTGTTACCACTTTGACCGCTGCCCTGATTATTGATGGCATCCTGATTCACGGCGCCGTTTTGGATCACGCATTCCTTACCATTCAGCATTGCGCTCTGAATCTTTAAGTCGGATGCGGTTCCGAGATTACAGCCGAGATAGATGGCGCCCCCTGCGAAGAGCTCAGAATTGTGTTCTGCGGGAGTGATGGTCAGCTTTTCACCCTTTGCTTCATAGGTTCCGTTCCAGCCGCTCACGCTTTTTAACCCATCAATGGTTAAAACAAGTGTCCAATCCTTTACGCTGTCAGCTGTCTGATTAGCCAAAGCCAGATCCAGCGTTCGCATCTTCGCGCCGCCTTCCTCCCAACCATTTTGCTCAGAATAGGTCAGAACATACGCGGCATTTTTCACATCCGAATTTGCTTCGCCAGATTCGGTGTCCTGTGCTTCCTCGGAACTGCCAGAGATTTCCGCAGGATCGCTTTGGGATTCCTCCGTGCCGTCAACGGAGCCGCTACTTTCTGCTTCCGATGATTTGGAATTGCTTTCCGACGAATTGTCGGCTGCCTTGGAAGCTTCCGTACTGGCTTTTGCCACGCTTTCCCCATCCGCAGACGAATGGGATGCCATGCTCTCGCCAATCTCTTCAACCTCGCCGCCTGCCTGCTTTTCTCCCGCAGGCCAGAAAACCTTTATGCCAAGAATAATGACTGCAATTGCCAAAATCACGACGGCAATCTTCCAACCGAGGGCACTTGGCTTTTTTACATCCTTTTTTTCTTCGCTCATTTTTTTATTCTCACATTTCTAAGTATTCCTATGGATATCTCTTTTGATTGCTTTTTGGATACTTTTAACATGCTGCCTGCCGGTCGGGCGTATTTCTCGTAAAACAATAAGCCGGATGCACTTAGCGAATCCGCTGTCCGAATGGAGAATTTCGAGGACTGTCTGAGGAGCGAAAGCTCCGAGTTCCGCAGAAATTCTCCGAGATATTCGGACGGTGGGTGAGCTTAGTGTCATCCGAGCCGCTTTACAAGGAATACGTCCGACCGGCAGGATCCCTAGCGCCTTCCGGATTTCTCGGGTTCAGGATAGGTTACGCCGAAGGTTTCAACGGTTACGCTTTCCATCACCTGATCCTCTAAAGGACGATCGCGGAAATCAGTAGGGGTTTCGGCAATTTTGTTAACGATGTCCATACCCTCGATCACTTTGCCAAAGGCAGCATACTCGCCGTCCAGATGAGGGCTGGTCTGATGCATGACAAAGAACTGGCTGCCTGCGGAGTTCGGCATCATGGAACGAGCCATGGAAAGAACCCCGGGCGTATGCTTCAAATCATTCTTAAATCCATTGTGTGAGAACTCACCCTTGATGGAATAGCCAGGGCCACCCATGCCGGTGCCGTCAGGACAGCCGCCCTGAATCATGAAGCCGCGAATGACGCGGTGGAAGATCAGACCATTGTAAAAGCCATTGCTTACAAGGCTGATGAAGTTGTTAACAGTGTTGGGCGCAATTTCAGGATAGAGCTCTGCCTTGAAAACGGAGCCATCCTTCATGGTAAAGGTTACGATGGGATTTGACATAGGATTCCTCTCTTTCTTGAATTCTTATCAGAATTCTTTTACTTTTTCAAAAATTTTATTTGCTTTGCTCTGCAAAACAGTTATACTTATTCTAGCCTAAAACTTGATTTCCGTAAAGAGGAAAGGATAAGGGAAATGTTTTATTTGAAGTACGTTCTTCTGGAAATGACGCAGGCAGGGCAAGGAAAAGCAAAGAACATAGGTGTTGAAGGGCTGGCATGGAAGCGCCAGGAGCCTTGGAAATCATGGATTTCTTCACTGGAAGAGGTGGGGATTCAAGTTTTGCTCATGGATGAAACGAAAAAAGGATTCCCTAACGGTGGCATGGAAGAGGGAAGGAAGGACCAAAGTGAGCAAGCGGTATTATGGATCACGGATGACGCGAAGTGTGCGAAAGCGTATGCTCAAAAAGGCCTGCCCGTCATGGGCGTTTTGCGGGAGAATAATTCAGGGCCCCAAAGCTTTGACGGAGTCCCTTTTTTGGTGAGTGACCTGACGGAAGTGGAACCGGAATATTTGGAGAAGGTGTATCGAAGGCAAGCGGGGATTCCGTGGGAGATCGCGAGGACGAAGAGATGCGTGATCAGGGAAACGATTCCGCAGGATGCAAAGGCGTTTTATGAAATCTATCAGGATCCAGCCGTTACGGAATTCATGGAAGACCTTCCGAAGGATGCGGATGCCTTTGAGGCATGGCTGGAGGATTATACAAAGCACGTATACTCCCTGATGGAGTATGGCATTTGGACTGTTTGTCTAAAGAGGAAAGAAGAACGGGAAAATGTTTTTCAAATGCAAGACAAGGGCGCTGCAAGAGGTGACATAGAGCAGCCTGAACAAGAGCAAATGATGGTGATAGGGCGCGCAGGTCTGACCGTGCGGGAAGGCCATGATGCTCCTGAGCTTGGCTTTGTCATTGGAGAGCCTTGGCGCGGACAAGGGTATGCGATAGAGATTTGTGAGGCAATTTTGGAATATGCCAGAGAGCAGGAGCTTCCCGAGGTGATTGCCTTTGCGGAGGATAGGAATATTGCATCTGTGGGATTGCTGCGAAGGTTAGGATTTCGAGAGATCGGAGAAGCGTTTCTGGATGGAAAAACTTGTCGCATGTTTCAAAAATCCTTATTATGATAAGGATAGCTGTCTGAATGAGATAAAACAGAGAAATCAGAGGAGACGTCAATGGCTGGAACAGTAATGCATTTAGTAATAGCGGATCGTTTATTGGAAACGCTTCACATAAAGAACCCGGGATATTTTTATTGTGGGAACTTGGCCCCGGATGCGATCATGAATCGGAAAAACTATGAGCGAGAGATGAAGAGACATACGCATTTTAAGGACGGAATTCGGTTGCACGAGCTGCGCATTCCGGAGAATTTTCATGCCTATTTGGAGAGGCTGAATGCGTTTTATCATACGCTTGTGGAAAAGCCCGATCCGCATCATGAAATCTATTTTGGATACCTAACGCATATGCTGGTGGATGAATTGTATCTCTTGCATTTCAGGGATGGGTTTGTAGATCAGCTGGTTGCGCAGGGGAAGGAGCCAACGGATGAGGCATTCTTTCGCCTGTTTACGAAGGATGTGTATCTGGTGGATTTGGAGCTTGTCAGAACCTATGTCTTTCATTATCCCATGCCAGAAACCTTGCGTATCAAGGAGCCCTATGAAATACCAGGATTTATCACTTCGCAGGAGCTTTTGGACAGCAAAGAATTCATCATAAACATGAATTTCAAACAAAAGGAAACTGTGCCTGACACTAAGAACGAAATCAACAGCTTTTATTTTCCGGAAGTGTCTGACCAATACACGAAAGAACTGAAGGTCATGACCCTGCAGCAAAACCTTGATTTTATTGAGCTTTGCGTGCGAGAGCTCCCTCGAATCCTCAAAGACCGCTATGGCCTAATGTAAAAAATCCCCGCCTTTATTTCAGGGCGGGGATTCTTATGGTTGTTTTTTTGTCGTTGATGATGCAGGAAAATTCATAGGTTGGCTGCAGAAAGCCTTTGGTGTCAGTGACATAGGTGAGGGCGCAATCTGTAACGCTTACGTTCAAGGGCGAAGCAGTGGACGAGGTGTCGTCGTAATATTGAAAGTTGCCTGCCTTGATTTTCCCGTAAGCTTCCTCCGCACTAAGGATGGGAAAAGTCTTATAAGGCGTCCCTTCTTGTAGGTGATAATTTAATACGCCGATACCGGCATCTCCGTAATAGCAGCATTCCAGGAATCCGAAAAGAAGTCCTGCTTCCGTCTCCGCAGGCTTGAAATCGAAGCGATACCAACCATTCCGACGTTCAGTAAAGGTAACTGTATCCTTCAGGGCTGCTTCAGAAAATGAAATGTCATATTTTTGCAGTGCCGACAGGAGTTCCTCCATACAAGCGCCCGTTACGGGTTCTGGCGTAGCTGCTCCCTCAGGAAAAAGAAGCTGATCGTCTGTCAGATAATAGGCCCCGCCGTTATAGGAGAAAACAAGAGTGTACTTATGATTCTCGGAGTAAAAGAATGCTTCCCTGTCATAGGAGCGTATATTTTTCGGCTGAAGGGTTGTGTCAAGCATAGAAAAGAAATTGCTGACCTTTTCTGTTGCCTGCTCAAGCGAATACTGCCTTGCCTTCCATACCATGCCATCCCTTTTTTGAAAAGCACCCTGGACGGATAGCATACCACTGGATGAATCTGTTGTGTATGTGATCTCTTGCGATGGTATCGTCACGCGTCCAGAATTGACATAAAGGTAATCCTGCAAAACCATGTCAGATTCAGAAGAGAAGGATAAGGCAGTGGATACCTTCAGCAGCTTCTTGTTCGGTCGATTCAGGGGCTGATCCGGGTGCACGCCCAGCTCCATGGATTGGTATTTTATGAAAATGATGAGGAAGGCAAGCGCGGCAGCAAGGAGCGGAAGCTGCGCCATGAGCACCTTTTTGAGCCCGTGGCGGGGCTTTTTTTGTGCGTGCTTACGGATCTCTTTCCTTCCCATGAGAAGATCATCTAAAAGAAGAAAGCACCCGTAACCAATCAATGCGCCCACCGTGTTTCCCAATAAGTCGTCGGGCTCAAACATGCCGCGATGCGTCAAAAGCTGCAGGCATTCAATCATCAGGGAAAAACCAAAGCCGGCGAGGAAAATGCACCCTTCCCGCTGCATTTTTTCAAAGCCTAGGGGGAGCAGAAATCCGAGTGGCAAAAGCATGCAGTAATTGAGGATGATGTTACGCCAGGAGCTCACTGAACCCGTAATCCATGCCTCGCGGTAGGAATAAAACAGGGAATAAACTCGAGATGATGCCTCATCAGGAAATCGCATGAAGATGGTTGCGCACAGGACGACGAAGCAGTAGCATAGGAAGACGCACCACCAAAGAATGCGGCGCACGGGAAGACGCTTTTGGCCGCCCAGCTTTTTCTGGTAGATAAATCGATAGAAGAGCAGGTAAATTGCCAGTAGTATTAGGACTAGGACAATGCCCGCGCTGGCGAAGGTGATCGCCAGCGAGAGCAAGGTAGAAAGTTGCATGGAAAAGCCTCCTAGTATTTTTGGTAAAAGGAATCATATACTTCTTCAGGTATCGCAATATCATCATAGTTCCCTTCAAGGTATCCAATACTTACGGACTGCTCGATGGCTTTCAAAAGCTCAAGCGGAAGCTTACCGGATTGGATAAAGCAATCAATTCTGTTGTCCGTGGTAAATTCTGCCATTCCTAAAGGAACATAGTCCAAGGTAAGACCGGAATCATAATATCCCCAAATGAGATAGGGAGTCAGCTCCTTTAGAAATTCAACGTCGTGGATGGTTAGGTTCCAATGAATATAGCGGTCACCCGAAGAGGTGTATTGCAGCTCGGTGCCCATGGCAGGAGCAGAGAGAGCAATACCATTTTCGTCATAGCCGAAATAACGATACAGTGCTGCATGTGTCGTCTCATTTGCTGAGACATTCAAGCTACCGCCGATCATTAGATAGAGCACCTCATCGGGATCGGGATCCCACTGCTTGTTGGGGTACCAGCCGCAGACAAGCTTGATCGTATGCTCATACCAGTAAGGAATGTCATAATTGAATCGACGAATTCCTGTGTCTTTGGTGCGAAATTGTATGTTAATGTTAAAAAGTCTGCTGGAGGAAAGCAGGTCGGAAATGCTTCGATGCTCTTCAAAGTCCTGGTGAAGGGCCTCCATCAGCTGACGAATTCTCTCCTGATCTGCGATGTGGGAATCCGTCGTATAGGCACCAGAGATCGTAATGTTCTCTGGCATGCCAAAGGCTAAGCTTTTTACGGGATAGAAGGTTTCCGCGTATTCCTTAGTAGCTACAAAGGGAGCAAGAGCAGATAAATTTTCGTCACTTAGCTTATAGGTGCGGTAGTAGGAGCCCCACTTTGTATAAACCTTTATGTTAAAATGACGATAACGGCCAGGGCGGTTGTTTTTTTGATCAGCAACGCATTTGCTCAAAAGCTCATAGATCTTCTCCGAATCATGACTGATGATACATTCCGATGGATCGTCATAACCGCTTTTACCGGTCAGGCCATCCTTCGTCATGACCAGATGGCAGTCCGGATCGTTGAGATTATTTACATATAGGGAAATGCCCGTAATGTTTTCTTTTTTGGGAAGCCTGGCGTCATAGCCTGTTATGTCATAATACATGCCGAAGACAATGGCAAGGGTGGTTACAAGGACAATGGCATATTGAAGCTTATGGGAAATGACTTCCTTAAAGCTGACGTGGTAGATCACGTTTAGAACGCAGAAGGTCAGGGCGGTCCCAAAGAGTACTCCAAAGCTGGCCCAGGCTATGCGGGTATTGGCGCGCGTTGTCTCTAAAAAGATCAAGCCAAGGATAATACCGCCGAGCACGGAGATGCAAAAGCGAAACACCATTTGAACAGGCTTGCATTCCAAACCACGCTCTGAAAGCTCGCTGGGGCGCTTTTGATAAAGCACGTAGGAAAGTACGAAATTTACCAGCATCAGAAGAATGCTGATGCAAATATGCCAGGCTTCGGTAGGCATGGTATTTGCTTTCGACCAGCATGTTGCGATGAGAATGACGGGCGAGGTCATCGGTGAAAACGCATACAGGGGATGGTAAAGCTGCATGTAATCAGGAAGATAAACCGTATCAAGGAAGATGCTTTGGAGCAGCATGTAGGTGCCTGTCATGACAAATGCCAATAGGCCAAGGGTAAAGCTTGAGATGATGGCATTGAATAGGTTTCCTGAAAGCATGACGCCTAAAAGGCAGACGTGATAGATGATCAGGAAGCAAAGGGTCAAACGAACCATCGCCAATAAGGTGTATGCGAAGATCGAACCGAGGAAAATGCCTTTCATGTAAATGGCGATGATAACGAATACGATCAGGCTGTTGACAAGGGCAGGCACAAACCAGATAAGTAGTCCGTTCAGCCAGAACGCTAAAAAGAGTTTTCCTCTGGAGACGGGAGCGCTGTGATACAGGTCAACCATCTGTTTATGGTAGAGGTAACGGAAGCCAAAGAGGGCAACGATTGCCGCACCGACACAGGCGATGAACGCCATGAGCCCCAGATGGTAAGTTGACAGATAGTGCCTGCAAATGCTGAGGCGCTCTAAGTGCAGCTCCGACAGGGTCATCAGATAATCATTATTAAAATTAAATACCTGATCGCCGATGATTTTGTAGTTGGATGCACGATTGGTATGCTCCTGTGAAAAAACGAACAGGCAGGCTACGGGGCCGGCCAGGAAGGAACCAAGGATGGAAAGGGCCAGCATCCAGGTCTTGTGATGCAGATCCTCCCGCACGAGCCCCAGCAGGGAGATGGAATTTTTATTCGTAGAGCTTTGTGAAGTCATAGCCTTTTACCTCCATTTCACTGATAAAGATTTCTTCCAGGGTGAGCGGAAGCAGCTCCCAGAAGACGGGCTGGAGCTCATGCTGCAGCATGGCAACGTCGGAGCTCTTTCCGCGCAAGGTAAGCGTCAGTAGCATGCCGGACTGTTCCTTCTTCAGGATGGGGAACTGCTCCCCGATGCGATCTAGCTGCTCTGGTGACTGCAAAACGCACTGAAGCTTAAAGATGCCAAGCTTCATGGAATCGAGATCCCGCGAGAAGAGGATGCCGCCCTTGTGTAACAAACCAACGTGGTCACAGATGTCCTCGAGCTCTCGCAGGTTATGGGATGCAATGATCGGCGTCATGCCGCGGTCGGCCATCTCCTTGATGAACAGACTCTTGATGGCTTGGCGAATGACGGGATCCAATCCGTCAAAGGTTTCGTCGCAGAGCAGATATTTTGTGCCTGCGCTGACGCCCAGCATGACGGAAAGCTGCTTTTTCATGCCTTTAGAGAAGGTATTGATCTTTCGCTTGGGATCTAAGCTCAGGGTTTCCATGAGCTTTAGGAAGCGCTCCCGGTCGAAGCGGGGATACATGGACTGATAATAGCGGATCATGTCCATGGGCGTTCCATTTACAAAGAAATACTGGTCATCAGAAATATAGAAGACCTTTGCCTTGGCAGCAGGATTTTCATAGACCTTTTCACCGTCGATCAGAACCTCACCCTCTTCCGGAGCATAGATGCCGCTGATGGTCCGCATCAGGGTACTTTTTCCTGCGCCGTTCGTACCGATGAGGCCGAATACCTGCCCTTCCTCAATCTTCGCAGTAACGTTCTTTAGTGCCGTAATTTCATCAAATTGTTTTGTGACGTTCTTGATCTCAATCATGTTGTCCATCCTCCTTAGCGGTCGAGACCGCGTTGTTTGCCAGATTTCCCGGATCGCCGGGCGAAGCGGTAACATTGTCCTTAGCATAACAGCTCTTTGCCATGGCAAGGACGACCTCAAGCGATAAGCCGGAGGATTTTGCTTTTACAAGAGCATCATCGAGCTCCTGTCTGGCAATGCTTTGATAGCCCTTCTGCCATTCGCTGCGGTCCGTTACGTAATTTCCGCGCCCTACAACCGTATAGATGTAACCCTCCTGCTCCAGCTGCATGTAAGCCCGCTGGATCGTGTTGGGATTGATGGACAGCTCCATGGCAAGGGATCGGACGGAGGGGAGCTTGGAGTTGGATTCCAACGCACCGCAAATGATCAGCTGTGAAAGCTTCTCCGTGATTTGTTCATATAAAGGTCTTTTGTCTCGATAATCGATTACAATCATAACGCCTCTCAATCTGCTGCCCAAGAAATCTGCTTCCTAAAATCCATTTCATAAACACATTTCATAAACACATTTCATAAAAACCATTTCATAGAATCCAATTCATAAAGTTAATTTCATGGAATCTATTTCATGAAATGCATGTCAAGGAAGTCATCATCTCCGACAACGAAAACTAAGTGTATTATGTAGCTTAGTACACTCATAATACAGCCCGCTACTTTTTTTGTCAAGGGGGGATTTGAAAAAAGTTTTGGGGAAACCAAGGGAGTTTTTGTGGCAAGAAAAAAGCCCGCCGAAGCGAGCTTTATGCCTGAAAGCAGTTGACGCTTGGCTGGAAACGGAGTCCCTGGTCGCCTGATTTCGCCTACAGAATTCCCGTAAACACTTCATAGAGGGAAAGGCCGGAATAGACATGCAGGAAGAGTAAAAACCAACTGATGACAAGGTAAGCGGAATGTGCTTTGCCTGTCTTTTCCTGCAGGGTGGAGAGCATCAGGCGATAAACGGCAACGGCATAGAAGATGGTCATGCCTGCCATCATACACCATGAGAAATTTCCTGCATCCTTGCGGCTTCCTGACTCTGCAAGGATGGAAAACTCGAGAACGCCAAAGGCATAGCCAAGTACGGAAAGGCGACCCTCGGCGGACTTGTAAAAGTATCCAAGATTCGTCAGAAGCATCCAAATTGGGAAGAGCATGCCAAGGAGAATCGAGGTGGGAACGTCCCAGGTATAGAAATGCCAAACCTCCAGGGGCTTTGTTAGGACAACGGAGGTGCCTTGCTCCGTGCCCCAGAAGAAGAGGGCAATGTATTCGGTCAAAATATAGGCGCAGGCAGGCAAGGAGGCAAGGGCCAGTCTCCATGCGGCGCCCCAAACGGCAAGAAGCTTTTGACGGTGTTCCTGCTGACCCTTATTCTGTGCTTTCTTGGAACCTTGATCCTTTGTGCTGCCAGTCATACGACGCGGCCCTGCGATGGCACTGATCAAATCCATGAGGATAAGCAGGATGCCGGCGGGCAGCAGCATGTACAGAAAGGTTGGCTTTGCCAATACGGACAGGAGCGAGAAGAGACTAAAGCTTAGATAAGGATGCTTTCGAAAGAATACGGGAGCTTCCTTGCGGTAGCCGCGGATGACGTCGATGCCCGCCATCATGGCAAGCATGCCAAAGCCCTTTGAGGCGATGTGCGTCGGGTTATGCAACGGGTTTGGCGTAAAGGCGCCAAGGTATCCGTCCGAGAACCATGCCATAATTAAGGGCCCGACGAAGGACAGGGCGAAACCGCCGAGTGCGGCAAACGTCAGTCTCTTTTGTCCCGTATGACTTCTTAGCATACAGAAGAGAAACCATGTCATGACGCCAAAGTCAAACAGCCCAAAGAGTGCAAAGGTAAAGGACGCTGCATCCCAAAGGGGAAGGCCTAAACGAGATTCCAGGGTCTTGACGATTAAGTGCCAAAGCATGTGGGGAACCTTGAGCCAGGTTTTGAAAAACTCCTCTGGATTCAGATAGAAGTTTTGGGCAAATTCTGCATGGGCCTTCATGTCCTCCGGACCCGCTGACATGCAGAAGGCATAGGCAATTTTGTAATAGACTACAAAGACAAGCACGCCAAGGGCGCCTGCAGCCATGGGGCCGTAGGGCGTTTGATGATTGTTTTCCAGGTATCGCTCGCGGGAGGGATCCTTTGCATTGTCTTTAAGATAATTACTGAAAGCTTTCCAAGGCGTATTCATAGGTTTCCTTATCCTCATTCCTAGTATTGATTATTCCCAATGACAGGCAATTGTATGAAATGCATTCTTAAGTGGATCGCGCATAAAAAGTGCAGGACCAATGGCCCTGCACGTATTGTAGCATGAAATACTTTTTCTGAAAAGCGTTTGTTACCGAAAAAGCTTTACATGTTCCTTCATAAAATTGGACATGCGGGGCAATCAGTTCCATAGGTCGCCCCAGACGCGGTCGCAAAGCTCGGTGCAATAGGAGTAAGAAAAGCTCGGATCCTGCTTACGAATTTCATTTTCCATGGCAAGCTTCTCGTGATAGGAGGAGAGGGGCCAAACGGTAACTCCGTCCTGCCCGCTTGTCAGGTGACAAACCAGTGCGGTCACGCCGTAATCGGAGATCGTAACATCACCATCCTCGCTCCTTGCCAGGGTGACCTGTGCCATGCCGCCCACCATGCGGTTTGCAATGCCATCCCCGGAGGATGAAGTCCAGTTGACAAAATTGCCCAGGGAGTAATAGACCAGCATGGAATGCCCCGTCTCTTCATCCGTAAGAAGTTCCACGGGCTCAATGACATGGGGATGCGTTCCGAGGACCAGATCCACGCCATTTTCCAGAAATATCTTCGTCCATTTCTCCTGCGAAGCGTCTGCCGTCAGGCGATATTCCGTGCCCCAGTGCGGGCAGACTACCGTGAAATCCGCAACGGATTCCGCATACTGAATGTCCGAGACGACTTTACTCTTGTTGAGAAGATCAACGGCATAGGGCATGTCCTCCGGAAGTGGAATGCCATTTGTTCCATAGGTATAATTCAGAAAGGCAATCTTAATGCCGTCCTTCTCAAAAATATAAAGGGGATCGTCCGGATTGTCATGGAGGCCCAGCACGGTGATTTCCGGATAGCTTGCTTTCCAGAAATCCAGGCAATTCGTGACGCCCTTCTTGCCCTTGTCAAGCGCATGATTTGTTGCATGGCAGATGACGTCAAAACCTGCCTCCACAAGATCATCGCCCACCTCATAGGGGGCATTGAACGCGGGATAGCCGCTGATCCCCAGCTCCGTGCCTCCAAGGATCACCTCCTGATTGACCAGCGCGAGATCTGCGGCCTGAATCAAATCCTTGGTCTTAGAAAAAATGGCATCATAGCTATAGGATCCGTCCTCGCGCCTGGCACTCTTCTCCACAGGCACGTGCAACAAAATATCTCCGACCATGAGCAGGGAAATCTCCTTTGGCGCACCCTGAGACTTCTTTTCCCAAGTGACGTCGCTTGGGGTTTCGCTTCCTGTCGCCTGATTCTCGTCGGAAGCAGCATCGGAAGGAAGCACTTCAGAAGAAGTTGCTTTAGAAGAGATAGCCTCGGAAGAAATAGCCTCAGAAGAAATAGCCTCAGAAGAAATAGCCTCAGAAGAAATTGTATCGGGAGAAAGCTCTTCAAAAGAAGCTGCGTCGGAAGGGGTTGTTTCAGTAGAAATCGCTTCAATAGGAAATGGCTCTATAGCAAAATCCGGCTGAGACGTCTGTCCGCAGCCGGTTGCCAATAAACTAAGTGAAAACGATGTTATCAGTAAGATGATCACTTTACGCATATGTTTCACCTCATGCATTCTTTACCTTTACACCGCCAGCGTATTATTTTCCGTAAAAGATCTGTGCGATGGGGCTGTCAGCGGAGAGGATCACGGTCTTGTTGCTGCCCTTCATGGAAGCTTTCAGTGCATCCAGGCTTCTTACGAAGGAGTAGAATTCCTGGCGTCCTTCATCGGCGTAGGCTTCAGAGAGGATTCTCATGTACTCTGCCTCGCCCTCGGCGATCAGAATCTCTGCTTCCTTCTCTGCTTCTGATAGCATCACGGTTACTTCCTTATCCGTGGAGTTCATGATCTTTTTAGCCTCAGAGCTACCCTCTGCGGTATACTGCGCCGCAATGTTATTACGCTCGGAAATCATGCGCTCGTAAACGGCTGCCTTATTGTCATCAGGCAAATCCAATTGCTTAATCTGGAAGTCACGCAGGGCAATGCCATATTGATCCAGGGAGTTGCCGATGCTTGCGATGATGGCTGCGGAAAGGGCGCCATCACGGCCGGAAATCACGTCGTCCTGACTGGTCGCGGAAATGACGTTCTTTGTTGCGTTGTAAACGGTGGTGTCCAGACGGCTTTCCGCATTGCTGATGGAACAGTTCAGCGTCTGGGCAAATTTCAGGGGATCCGTGATCTCCCAAAGGATATAACTGTCGCAGATCATGGTCTTTTTGTCGCTGGTGATGACGTCAGAGGGAGAAAGATCATATAAAAGCTTTTTCTTGGGCAGAGTATCCACCGTCTGAATAAAGGGAATGCGGTAGGAAATGCCGGCATCCTTTACAATATGATCTATTTTTCCGAACTGGCGAACCAGACTGTATTGGTCCTCATTGGTGATGACAAAGGCGGAGGAACCGATCATCATGACAAGAATTACGAATATGATGAGGATGATTTTTATTGCTTTTTTCATTGTGTCACACTTTCTGCCGAAACGAGCGGCGTATCTCCGATAAAGGACTCTAAGGGAAGAATGGTCTGCGTATCACCGTTCGTTCCTTCAATCACGATTTTCAGGCCGGGAAGAACACTCTCCATGGTCTCGTAGAACATACGCTCACGGGTGACGAGAGGATTCTTTACGTATTCTGCATACATGGCATTGAATCTTGCCACCTGCGCCGTTGCTTCATTGATTCGCTCGGTCTTTTTTGCCTCTGCGTTCTTGATAATGCCGTCGGCGCGGGCCTGAGCGGAAGGAATCTGCTCGTTCCTGTACTTATTTGCATTGTTCAGAGAGGTTTCCTTTCCCTGCTTTGCGGTTTCTACGGCCTTGAAGGCTTCCATGATGGTCTGGGTAGGGGGCTCGGAATCCTGAATCGTTATGTTCACGAGCTGAATACCAATGTCCTGTCTCTCAAGGTCTGAAATGATGCGCTCCTTGATGGAGGACTGGATTTCTCCCTTTCCTGTGGTCAGAACCGCGTCCACGGGATAGCCGCTGATGACGGTACGAATGCAGCTCTTGCTGACGTTCTTTAAGATCTCCACGGGATTCTTGGAGGCGTACAGTGCCTTGACGGGATCACTGTAGCGATACTCCACGAAGAAATCTACGTTGACGAAGTTGTAGTCAGAGGTGATCATCAGGGATTCTGACTCCTTGGACTGATTGGAAGCCATGTCATAGCCAATCGAGAAGCCCTGAATCGTGGTATTTACTTTTCTGATTTGCTGCGCAAAGGGGATCTTGAAGTGCAGGCCGGGATCAGTGATGGGCTGGGCCTGGCCAAAGGTCACCAGAACGCCTTGTTCCTGCTCGCCAATCTTGTAGGCGCTGTTCCATGCCACGATGATAAGTAGGATCAAAACGGCGATAACGCCTAAGAGCTTTAGTCCTGCCGTGCTGTTTCCAGATCCGCCTGACTTAAAGGGATTGGGGGCTTTGCCGCCTGTACTAAACTGCTTGTTAAAATTGTTTTTGTTTCCGCCGAGCGTTTCAAAACCGTTCGCGCGGTTTCTTGCGGAATCACTCATAGTGTTGCTCCTTTCTTGTGACCAGTGAACGTAGAATATGGAATGCCATATTTTAGTTAATATCGGTCCTGCGTTGTATTCACTTATTTAAGTTCGCTATAATGATATCGGAAGAGAGGAGGAAATGCAAGGGGAAAGTGATGCACGATAGGAAATGGTAACGTGCAAAGAAATCAGGAGAAGGAAGAAGGGCGTGGAGGGTGAAGTGAGACGGGAAGGGTGAAGTGAAACGGGAAGGGGAGGTAAGAGAGGAGGCAGGAGAAGAAAAAAGATGCGGTGATTGGGGAAAGAAATGGATTGTTTCCGCAGGGAGAAGATGGTAAAATAAGTGGGTAAGCGGAATGGAGCAAACTTATCGCGAAGCGATTTTATATAAGAAAGGGGATTGGAGAAGGTGGCTGACGAAGGGAAAAAGATCGAAACGCTGAAAGCGCAGATCATGGAATATTTTGTTGGAAAAGAAGACATTGCAGAGAACGTACTGATTTGTTTGCTGGCGGGTGGTCACGTGCTTCTGGAGGACGTGCCGGGCGTAGGGAAAACAACGCTTGCAAGGACGTTGGCGAAATCGCTGGAATGTGATTTCGGAAGAATTCAGTTTACGCCGGATACTTTGCCTGGCGACGTGGTTGGAACGACGATCTATAACATGAAAACGGGCGAGTTTACCTATCGTGAAGGTGCGGTCATGCATCAGATCGTGCTTGCAGCCGAGATTAATCGTACCTCGCCAAAAACGCGGTCGAGCCTTTTGGAGGCCATGGCGGAGGATCATGTCACGGTAGACGGGAAATCCTATTTGTTGCCCAAGCCCTTTATGGTCATGGCAACGCAGAACCCGGTAGAGTTTTTGGGCACCTACCCCCTGCCGGAGGCACAGATGGACCGATTCATGATGCGGCTTTCCCTGGGATATCCTGAAGATTCTGAGGAGCTCCGGCTGGCAAAGAATTTTCTTGCAGGGAAAAAGCTGGAGGAGATTCAGGGCGTGTGCACGGCGCAGGACGTACTGGAAATGAAGGCGCAGGTGGAAAAGGTTCAGGTGAGCGACGGTGTGATTAAATATGTTCAGGACATCATTGGAAAGACCCGTCAGGAAAAGAGCTTTGTTCTTGGCGCGAGTCCCAGGGCAATGCTAAGTCTCCTTCGTGCCTCGCAGGCGAAGGCCTATCTCATGGGCCGCGATTTCGTAAAGCCTGATGACGTCAAGGCCGTTGCCGTGAACGTACTGCATCATCGCTTAAGTCTGACGCCGGAGGCGAAGATTCGCAAGGAGGAGGTTGACCGTCTCCTGAAGGAATTGGTATTAAAGGCGAAGGTTCCCATGTAAAACAGAACCATCCCGTAGAAACGAAGACGGAACCATCCAGTAGAAACAAAAACGGAACCATTCCGTGGAAATGAAACAACGGCTTCCCAACGTGCCGCGGGAATGCCGAAGAATTCCGGAAAAAGAGAGAAGCATGTCATGAAGCGTAACCGCATTATTTTTGCCATATTGTGGATTTTATCCCTAGTGGGGATCAGCTTTTTCGGCGGTCCCGTCAGCTATGGCTTTTTTGCGTGCCTTACTTTTGTGCCGATCTTCTCGTTCATTTATCTTATTTTTGTGTTTACTTTCTTTCGCATTTATCAGGAGCTCGACGGGAAAAATCTGGTGGCAAACCATACGGTGCCCTTTTATTTTACCTTGATGAATGAGTTCCATTTTGGCTTTTGTGCCATTCGGGTCAGATTCTTTTCCTCTTTTTCTACCATCAGCGGCTTGGACGACGGCATTACTTATGAGCTTTTGCCCAAGACGGGCATTCAAAAGCAGACCAATCTTTCCTGTAAATATCGCGGTGAGTATGAGGTGGGAATTAAGAGCGTGGAAATTCAGGATTATTTTCGGCTGATTCGGATTTCCTACCATAACAAGGAGACGCTGCGCGTAATCGTAAAGCCGAATTTGGTGGATTTGAGTGAGCTAAAGAGCATCGATCTGTCTCAGACCATGGCGCGGGAGACGCCCTTTAGTCAGATGGATCCCGACGTGCTTGTCAGGAATTATGAGGCAGGGGATGATATTCGACAGATGAACTGGAAGGCGAGTGCGCGGAGCGGTCAGCTTCTGATCCGAAAGCGGACGGGCGAGGAGCGTGACGGCGTCTGCATTCTGATGGGGACGAATCGCTGCAGTGAGGAGATGGCACAATATCTTCCCGTGGAGAATAAGATGCTGGAGGTGACGCTCGCACTGGCGTTGTTCTTCGCCAAGAAAAACATTGCAACGCATGTTTATTACCAGGCTGGCGGAATTGTGGAAAAGGGCGTGTCCGGGTTGGAGCAGTTTGATGCCTTTTATGATGGCCTGTGCAATGTCGAATTTAGAACCGACGTATCAGAATCGGATTTTTTGGCGCAGGCTGCCACGAGGGCAGAGATTTTCCGGTGCAAGACCCTGTTTTTGGTAATGCATGAATGGACGGAGGCAGCCTTGGAAATGCTTCGTCTTTTGCGGGAAAACAATGTCTTTGCCATCGCATGTCTGGTGCGGGATGAACTCCCGGAGAATCTTGCCGGTGCGAAACAGCCAGGCATGGAGCTCGTGCAGATTGGCACGGAGGATGATCTTACGGAGGTGTCGCCATGATTGCCATTTTGTATGATCTTCTCTATGTCATTCCCTTATCCCTGCTTGCCGTTGCGGCAGGAGCCCCCTATTTTGGCGGTCCGGAAAATACGTTTTTTTTGCATGCCATTGACATGGTGATCGTTGGCATTAGCACGACTTTAAAGCCTTGGAAAAACCGCATGCAG
>JAEEGG010004668.1_pt1 | contig 33055 bp, 21 predicted proteins | sample 9134161 | NCBI WGS metagenome assembly JAEEGG01 (sample SAMN16246543, study PRJNA631951) | gut metagenome | biome: gut microbiome; feature: rumen; material: CR-attached | host: Bos | place: Iran: Karaj | collected 2018-10 | reverse complement strand
TCGAGAAGCAGAGGCTGTAAGTCCCAGGGCGGGCGGCCTTATCGATCTGAACGTCGATGAAAAGGTAGTTCGGGCTCTCGACTTCATGGGCCACGGTCGCCTTGACTCCCCTTCCGCCTTCGATCCAGACGTCGAAGTCGCGGATTCCCTCGCCCTGGACCATCAGCTGCAGGGGCGTTTTCATCCCGACCCACCAGCAGAGCGGTTCAATGTGGGCGATGCGGTCCGCCCCGGTCTTAAGCGACCAGTTCCACGGCGCCTGCAGCTCCACGCTCACGGTCACGGCGTCCCCGCCCTTCGTGCGCTTGAACACGAGGGTAGTCGAATCGCTGGGGACAAGCTCGAAGGTGGCATCGCTATCCAGCGCAGGGTGAGCATGTTTAAACTCGGTCAGGTACTTGTAGAACTCCGTCCACTCGTTGTCTTCCCATTTCGGGGCGATGTCTTTCTCGAAGAAAGCGAAGCGGCGGTTATAACCCACTTCCTGGCCAGTGTAGATAAGCGGCTGGGAGTTGGGCAGGGTCCAGCAGAGGATGCTCATCGCCTTTACGGCGTCTCCCATCCTTTCGAACTCGGTTCCGGACCAGCTGTTTTCGTCGTGGTTGGAGGTAAAGGTCATTCGGTTGCCGTCCGAACTGATGTAGTATTTTTCTATCTCGGCAATAAGGTCTTCCTTGGTTTTTTTGCCCTGGGCGATGCCGTTGAGAAGGTGATGGAGCCTCCATCCGTAGAGGGAGTTGAATCCGGCTCCGTACATCCATTCGTCTTCAGATTCAGCCAACATATAGATGGGTTTGCCGGCAATCGTGCGCAGCGAGTCTATGCTCGGTTTCCAGAACTCGGCCGGGACCTGGCCGGCAACATCGCAGCGGAAACCGTCGATTCCTCTGTCCATCCAGAATTTCATAGCGTCGAACATCGCTTTGTGGACGCCGGGCGTATTGTAGTTCAGCTTTGCGATATCGGTCCAGTCATATTCGACGATGGTGTGGCCCAGAGAATCGCGGTAGTACCAGTCGGGATCCTGCTCGGTAACCCACGGGTGATCGGGCGAAGTATGGTTGGCGACCCAGTCGAGAATTACCTTAAGGCCCAGGTCGTGGGCCGCGGCGAGAAATTCGTCGAAGTCCTCGAGGGTTCCGAATTCGGGATTCGTATCGCAGTAGTTCTTGATTGCATAGTATGAGCCCAGGGTCCCCTTTCTTTCAAGTTCTCCGATGGGGTAGATAGGCATCAGCCAGACTACATCCACTCCGAGTTCCTTGAGACGCGGGAGTTGCTCCCTGGCGGCATCGAAGGTTCCTTCCGGGGTAAACTGGCGGGTGTTGAGCTCGTAGATAATGCCGTCGGAGACGAACTTGTCGTCTGGTTGAGGGGCGGCCGGGCCGGCGCAACCGGCAAGAAGCGGGAACGCCGCGAGCAGTATAGTGAATAGCTTTTTCATATCTTATTGAACGAATACGACTGAGGAGTTGGCTCCAAGGGTTACATTGCTGCCGGAGACTTTGACTGTTCCCAGCGAAACTGCCTGGTCGGAGAGTTTGTCATCCGGAAGAGAGAGGGTCGTCTCTGCCGAACCTACATTATGAAGGACGAGAGCCTTAGATCCGTCGGAGGCGGTCATATACCAGGCGGCAATAGGGTTGGCTGAGGAGTTGCTGTCGTTGTAGACCGAGTGGGCGGACATCTTTCCGGCAGCGAGCGCGGGGACGGTGTTCCTGGCCTTTGTCCACTGCGCATAGGTATACAGCAGCGACCCGCGGTCTTTCATCTGGGATGCAACAGAAATCTCGTTTGTAAGCAGGTTCAGGTCGAACTTGCCGTCCAGGTCTCCAGTAGCCGCCCCGGATGCCTTGTCCCAGACGATGGGGGTGCGGACGAGTTCGTCGCTGCCGCCGTCATCGTAATCCTTGCCCCAGTATCCGAGCTCTTCGCCCTGGTAGATGTAGGGCTCGCCCTCCGCGCTAAGAAGAACGGCAGCCGCCTGCTTGAGTTTTGCCAGGTCGTTGTTAAGGATAGTTGCGGCACGCGACTCGTCGTGGTTGGTCAGTTTGGTGGCGACTATCGCGTTCGGGTTGACGGTGCGATATGCGTTGCGGTAACCGATGAGGTCTTTTGCGAGATAACGGCCGATTCCGTTGCTCATCACCCACTTAAGCCTCTCCCAGAAATCGAATTCGAAGCAGGCGGGGATCCCCTTGTAGTACGGGGCTACCGAGCCGGCGTCCATCCAAACCTCGCCTACCATATAAAAGTCTGTGTCGTGGGTTTTGCGGAAAGTCTCGTTACACCTGTCGTACCACTTTTTCAAGAGGGTGACGTTTGCGCCGTTATTGAAGGAATTCATTCCTCCGCAGAGGTGCTTGACTGCGTCCAGACGAAGTCCGTCTATCCCCATTCCTATCCATTTGTCTACCGAGGCGGCGAGATCCTTGAAGAGCTGGGTATTCTGGGCCTGGGTGACATCTCCATAGTTGAGATCCGGCATCCAGTCTCCGAAAGCGCCCATAAACGACACAGTCTTAGTTTCGAGGTTGGTGAGTTCAATCTTGTAGCGGCCGGAACCCTCGAAGAACATATCTCCACCGTTGGAGACCAGTTCGAACGGAGTCCCTGCGGAGAGGGTCGTCTGCTCTCCGTTCCCGCCGAACTTGAAGTCCCAGCCGGAGGTCTTTCTTACGAGCAGGCCTGTCTTGCCGCTTATTTCCATCACGGCATAGAAGGAGCCGTCTCCTTTATCCACGAGCTTGACCTCCCTGCCGTCTTTTCCAGGGGCCCAGGTCCACAGGTTCCAGGGGCCGCTGCCCTCGACCGGGGCGTCAGTAGTCGAAGTGATCGTTATCCTCGGGGCGCCGGAGACGGTACTGTGCCAGTCACTGGCAGAATACGAGTAGCCGCTGAGCATCAGGAATTTCCTGTACTCCGAAGCAGGATTCGAAGATATGAAATAATAGTCCCTGTAGGGGCTGGATTCGTCTGCGAGCGCCTCCTTGAACCAGGGGTGTCCTTTCCCGGAGTGATTCAGGACATAGTCCATATAGATTTTGATTCCCTTCGCGTGGGCTGCGTCGATAAGGTCCTTGAAGTCCTGCTCGGTACCGTACTTAGGGTTGAGGGCAGTATAGTCGGTTACTCCGTATCCGTGATATGCGTCGGCAGGGTGGGCCGGGGAGAGCCAGATAGCCGAGACTCCCAGTCCGTCCAGATAATCCAGACGCTGTTCTATTCCCTTGAAATCTCCGATCCTGTCGCCGTCGCTGTCTGCGAAGCTGTAGATAAGGAGCTGGTAGGTGATATTGCCTTTCTTTTCTCCCTGAGCATAAGAAGGCAGGTCGAAGCCCTGAGGACCGGGCGCCGGCTGAGGGTCCGGATTACAGGCCGCAAACAGACCCAGGGCGGCAATTAGAAGTATATATGCGGATTTTTTCATACGCGTGTGATTAGCTTTCAAAGATATCAAAATCCGCCGTCTTTTACAATAAAAAAGGCCCCCGGTTTTCCGGAGGCCTTATTAAAGAATAGGAAGTAATTAGTTGAGAGTGATCTCGTTCCTTCCGAGAGGATACCAGCTCATAGAGGCATCAATAGCGATAGTGCCAGCTGCAGTTGCGCCGATGAGAGCCCTGGGGATGCGGACCTCTTCGTAGCACCAGTCACCGGTGATTTCGCCGTAGACGACGGGAGTTCCAAGGCTGCTGCCGGAAACGGGAGCCTTGATCCAGCCGTTGGCATCTTCGCCATTAACACACTCGGGAGCTTCTTTGGTGCCTCTCCAAGGGAAGATGCAAACCTGAGCCTCGCAGCCGTTCATAGTGCCGCCGCCGCCACCTTCGCCTGTTTCAGCGTTGTTGTCGGTGTCGATACCGATGTAGATGTACGGATCCCAGTCGAGAGTATCGCTGCTGCCCTTGATCTTGGTCTTGTCGATTCTGAAGAGGAAGTAGAGAGTGTTGGCGTCGGAGTTGTACTTCCATCCCTTGATGCGGGTGTTGCTCTCGGGACCTGCGATCTCGTCGATGTCATCCCAGCTCCAGCTTGCGCCGATCTCTGCAGTTCCTGCATTGAAGTCAAGGGTGATCTTCTGGCCAGCCTCGACCTGAACGCGAGCCTGATCGTTGCCAGCTCCACGGTACTCGATCTTGCCATCCTCGAAGAAGATGAACTCGGTCTTCCACCAATCGATCCAGCCGTTAGGAGTTGTTACGCCATCGATAGCTGCGGAAGGAACAACCTTGGATGCGAGACGGAGTTCGCCTGCACCGGTAGTGGTGATGACGAGCTTTTCGCCTTCCTCCTGGAATTTAACAGCGCTGTCGAAGTCCCAACCGCCTGCGAATACTGCATTACCGATGCCGTAGACCTCTGCGGGCTTGATCTCGAAGGTGTTGTCGTTGCCGTTGACGAGGATGGTGTAGAAGCCAGCGTCGTCGATCTTGATGTTGTTTCCGTTGTCGCCGAAGTCGCCGTTCCAAGCCTTTACTGCGCAGAACTTGAACTCTCCGCCGGCCTGGAAGTAACGGGTGATCCAGAAGTAGCCGGGAGCGCCCCATACGGGAACAAGCTCAGCAACTCCTGCGTCATCCCAACTCCAGTTGCCCCACTGTGCACCGATCATATACATATTCTCGGGAGCAGTAGACTCCTTGGTGCAGACTGCGGTGTAAGAGAAGCTCTTGTCGAAAGCGCCCTGTGCGAGCTTGAAGGTGAGGGTGATGTCGTAGAGACCGCCCTTCTCAACCTTGATGTTGTCTCCGTTGAGGGTCATATTCTCAGCGAGGGAAACTTCAGCCTTAACTTTACCTGCATCGTCGAGAGTGACTTTCCAGTAGTTTCCGGTAGAGAACTTGAATTCGCCGTTCTTTGCGAGCTCCTGATCCTTGAAGGTGAAGGTGATACCGTCGTTGGTGAACTCGGTAACCTTAGGATCGGAAGAGGTGAAGCCCCAACTGTTCATACCGCCGCGAACACCGAAGTCGCTTGCGTCGAGAAGGAGGATCTGAGGCTCCTTGAGGTCGCCAGCCTTGTTGATGTCAAGCACGATGTGATAGAGGCCGGTCTTCGCAACCTTCATGGAAGGAGCGTCTGTACCTTCGATCATCTTGCCTTTGAGAACCTTCTCGGGGTTGTCGGTGTAAACTTCCTCAAGAGGGGTTACGAACTCCTCAAGAGTGGCGCCATACTTGGTCTTTTTGCCGCCGTCGTTGTAGAGGAGGTAGAAGTCCTTGTCGGCCTCGAGGACGATGTACTTCTCGTACATACCCTCACGAACGGCCTTGTCGACCTCGTTGAAACCTGCTGCCATAACGCACTCAGGCCTGATTTTGTCGGAACCTGTTGCGGGACCTGCGACATAGAAGCCGTCAACGGTCACCTCTTCCCAATTAATGTCGCTTCCGCCTTTCTTCTCGGGGTCGCAAGCAACAACCGTCAGAGCGAAAGCAGCCATGAAAAAGAATAATCCTTTTTTCATAATTGTTTTTTGTTGTTAATAATAATGGTTGATAAAAAATAATTACGGTTTAAGTTCTATATGTTTGTCGGATAACCCGGGTTCTGAGTCCAGACCGGATTACCGTTTTCGTCGCGAACTGATTTCTCGAGTATCTTGTAAGGAATCGGGAACCATTTGCGCCAGTCATCCTTTGCGGTGATGAACTGGACATATGTATCGTCATTGAACTTTCCGAAACGGATAAGATCCCTGCGGCGCATATTCTCCCAGGAGAACTCGCGTCCGCGCTCGTCGAGGATACCATCGAGGGTAAGAGCCTCGGGATAGGCTGCTGTATAGGCTCCTGCCGGGTCGCCGTCGTAGGCGAAGGCCCTCTTACGCAGGGTCTGGAAGTCTGCGGTGTTCCATCCGGAGGTCCCGGATCCGCCGCGGAGGATGGCCTCTTCTTTCATCCAGAGTACGTCTGCGTAGCGGAACAGGACGAAGTCGTTCTCGCTGTACTTGTACTTGCCGCTCTTGTCGATCTCGTACTTGATGTTGCGGGCACCCTCAAGGTCGGTAGCTTCGACCAGCGAGGAGACGTCCTTTATGATGATGGCGTCTGACTTGGCTGCATCCTTATCCTTGCAGAGTTTGCCGGCGGCATCATAGATAGGTCCGAGGAACCATCCCCATTGCTTCGTGTCGTTCGTTCCCTTGCCTTCGTTGCCGGGGCCGCGGACATCGGATGCCGCGAAGCGGTCGATGAAGGAAGGTCTTGCGCAGAAGCCGTTCCAAGGGGTCTCGAGCAGACCGTAGGTCTTCTGGTGATTATAGTTGAGGGTAAGCAGGGAGATACGAAGCTTGTTGAGCATCATTCCGTCTCCGCCGGAGCGCTCGTCGATCTGAGCCATACCGTTTTCTACAATCACGAAGATGTTCTCCTTAGAGCCGGAGTTGTCGATCTTGAAGTTGGTGAAGTAGTCGGGCTCGATAGAGTAGGACTTGGCGTCGATGATGGCATCGCAGCAGCGAACACAGTTCGTGTAGAAGTCAGCTGCCGATGTGATAGGAGTCGAATGCTCGTTTGTAAGAGTGATGTTCGAAGGGGTGCAGCCGAAAGACTCTGCGTTCAGGTACAGGCGGGCGAGCAGGGAATAAGCGAGACCCTGGGTAGCGCGTCCGTAGTTGAGGGCGCGGCTTGCGTCGTCCTTTACCTGAGGGAGGTTGGGTGCGTTCTTCTCAAGGCAGTCCACGAGCTTGGACCATACGGCCTGGGGCTCCATCAGCGGATCGCTTGCCTTGTCTACGAACTCCTCGAGGTAAGGAATGCGTCCGAAGCAGTCGAACAGCATATAATAGTAGTAGCTGCGCATCACCTCAAGTTCTCCGGTATACTGGGCGTATACCTGATCGGACATCGAGGTCTTATAGTCGTCAAGGGTCTTGAGCAACTTGTTACAAAGAACCGCACCGGCGATGGTGGTCTCCCAGATGTTGCGGAAGGCTCCTCCCATTTCGTTCCAGTTGTGGGTGTTGAGGTTGCGCCAGTAACCGCCGTCTGCCCAGTCCTTGTCGGGCATACGTGTAGGACACAGACCTTCGTCTGCAGTAAGGGTGACGACTCCCCAATATCCCCAGTGGTCGTGGAGCCATTTGACTTCAGCGTAGCACTGGCCGACCAGCAGAGCAACGTTCGATTCGTTGGTCATAAGGTCCGCGGTGGTGGGGTTTCCATAGTTGACCTCCTCCAGCATCTTGTCGCAGGAAGTGAAGAGGCAGCTTGCCATCGCGGCGGCTATGATAGTAATGAATATCTTTTTCATTTTTTCTCCGCTTTAAATTAGAACAGACTCAGGTTGAGACCAATAAGGAAGGTGGCTACCGGAGGATAGAATGAACAGTAGTCGATACCGCCGTTCCAGACCGAAGTCGTGTTGACCTCAGGATCCTGGCCGCTGTACGAAGTAAGGGTAAGCAGGTTCTGGCCTGTGCAGTAAACGCGGGCGGACTGAACGTACTTGTTTTCCTTTACCGGGATAGTGTATCCTATGGTAAGGTTGTCAAGTTTCAGATAGGTTCCGCTCTCGAGATAGAAGTCGGTGAACTGAGCTTTCTGTGTAAGGGTCGTGTTGGCGCCGTCGACATCCTTGATAAAGATGTTCTTGTTGTTGGCGTTCATAGGGCCGTATGCCCAGCGGGTTACGTTGAGGATCTTGTTTCCTACGACTCCGCGGACGAACAGGGTAGCGTCCCAGTTGCCCCAGCGGACGGAGTTGTTCCAGCCGAAGGTAAAGATAGGCTGGGCGCTTCCGAGAGGCTGACGGTCGCCTTCGACCGCGGTACTTTCGTCGCAGTAGCGGACGACTCCGTCGCCCTGGTCGGGTCTGGTGTAGGTCCAGATTCCGGTATTGGGGTTGATTCCGAAGAACTTGTAACCGTAGAAGGTGCCTACGGGCTGACCCTCGACGAGGATCTGGGTGTTGGTGTTCATAATACCGTTCTCACCTACTCCGCCGGAGGTAGTCTCGGTATAGTTGAAGCCAAGGCTGGGATCGGACAGGGAGGTAATCTTGTTGCGGTTGAACGAAACGGTAGGGGTCGTAGTCCAGGTGAAGCCCTCTTTCTTGATCGCTACATAGCTGAGCGAGAGTTCCGCGCCGTAGCTGTCCATCTTTCCTGCATTTGCGAGGAGGGTTGTGAACTGATAAGGAGGGGTAGGAACTTCGTAGTCCCAGAGAAGGTCGGTAGTATGTCTGAAGTACAGATCCAGGCTACCGTAGAGGCGATCCTTCAGCAGGGAGTAGTCGATACCGAGGTTGTACTCGTATTTCTTTTCCCAGCGGATATCCGGGTTGACGTTCTGGCTGACGGTGTAGGTATATACATAAGCGCCGTTGTACCAGAAGGTTCCGCCGTTGGAGAGGAGCTCGACGCTGCGGAGGTCGCTTCCGAGATCATTACCAGTAACACCGAAACCGAGACGGACCTTGAGGTCGTCTACCCAGGTGACATCTTTCATAAAGTCCTCTCCGCTTACACGCCAGCCGGCGCTGAGGGCGGGGAACAGACCCCATTTGTGGTTCGCGCCAAAGCGGGAAGAACCCTCACGGCGGATAGATGCCGAGAGGAGGTATTTCTCCTTGTAGTTGTAGTTGGCGCGGGCGAACTGGGCGATCAAAGTGTGTGAGTTACGCTCGGAGCTCATCTCCATGAACTTCTTGGTAGCGTCTCCGTCGCCCATCTTGTAATATTTCATTACATCTGGGGCGGCAAAGCCCTGGTTGGCCATACTGGATCCGTCGTAGAAGAAATTCTGATATGAAACGCCGGCGACAACCGCGATGCTGTGGCCGTCGAAACTGCGGTTCCAGTCTGCGGTAAGTTCAAACAGCTTATTGAACGAGGTGTTGTTGCCGCGACCTGCCTTTTCAGAGCCGGTAGCATCGGTGTTGATGATGCTGTTGTACCAGTAGTTATTGTTGTCTCCCTCTTCCAAGGCAGCAAATCCGCTGACCTTCAGGCCCTGGACGGGCTTGATGTTGACGGTAGCCTTGACGCTTCCGCGGAAGAAGTTCCCTGTTCCGTAAGACTCTTTCTGGTTCATATTCTCGACCGGGTTTACGAAGCCGGTTTCCTCAGAGCGCCAGAAATAGCCGTTGGGAGTTGTCTCGTCGTAGACGGGATAGGTGGGGTTCAACAGAGCTGCATTCTTGAAATCGCCGCAGAAATAATCGTTGCGGTAGTGCATATACGAGAGGTCGTACTGGAGGTCGAGCCAGCCGTCGAGGGCTTTCTGGCCTGCTGCAAGCTTAGCGCTGAGTTCGTTGCGGTTGGTAGTTTTTGCGATACCTTCCGCATTCTTGAAGTTAACAGCTGCGCGATAGTTGAACTTGCTCGAAGAACCGACTATGGCAACGTTGTGGTTGTGGGCGATGGCTACCGGACGGCAGACCTCGCTGAGCCAGTCTGTGTTGTACTCCTCGCCGTTGGGACCGGTATAGAGGTTGGGTTTGGCTACGCCGCCGGAGAGGGTCTCGAGATTACGGAACTCCTGAGGGGTAGCCATCCCGGTCTTGGCGTTGCGGACGGAGGCGGAAGCATATCCGGAGTACTCAGTCCTAATGGTTGCGGTGTCGGAGAAAGCATCTCCGCGCTTGGTGGTGATGATAATAACGCCGTTGGTACCGCGAGTTCCGTAGATAGCTGCCGCAGAACCGTCCTTAAGGACGTCCATAGAGGCGATTTCGTCGGGAGAGATGTTGTCGATGTTGCTTACAGGAACTCCGTCTACGATAAACAGAGGGCTGGTTCCGGTTCCCTTGTCGAGGGTAGAGAAACCGCGGATCTGGATGTTGTATCCAGTACTGGTCGGGTCGGAGGTAGTCTTGATGATATTAAGACCTGCCACCTTACCCTGAAGCAGTCCCATCGGGTTGGTCTTTACACCGGCGTTGAAGTCCTCGCTCTTGATCGAGGCTACAGATCCGGTCACTTCCTTTTTCTTCTGCGAGCCGTAACCGATAACGACTACATCGTCGAGGAAGATAGTGTCGGTGCCGAGAAATATTTCAGCAGGGATTTCGGAAGCTTTGTAGGTAAGAGTCGTATATCCTATGCAGGAAATCTCGATAATAGCGTCTTCAGACGAGACCTTGAGGGAGAAGACTCCGTCGAAATCCGTCGTAACGCCGTTTGAGGTACCCTGTTCGAGGACGGCGGCTCCGATAACCGGGCCGAACTCGTCTACTACGACACCTTTTACCTGATAGCTTCCTTGTGCGAACACTGAAGCGAATGCTACAAAGAGCAATGCTGCCAAGGTTAGCAATTTTTTCATAAAGGCTAGATAATAATTGTTTCTATGCGGTTGTTTTTTTCCGGCTCTCTTATGAGAGCCCGCAAATATAGTATTTATTTTTTAATAAGTCTAACGCACAGCGCACCGGCCGCCAGGAAGCCGGCGGCGACCAGGAACATCGCGCTCTGGCTGCCGCCCACGAGGCTGATGACGAGTCCGCCCGTCGCCGCCGCTACGATCTGCGGAAGGCAGATAGTGCAGTTGAACAGACCGAGGTAGCTGCCCATATACGGGCTGCCTTCGAGCGCGTTAGTGAGCAGGGTGAACGGAAGCGCGAGCATCGCAGCCCAGGCGGCGCCGATCAGAAGGAAGCTGCCGAACAGGACGTACTGGTTGGTGACGAAGAAGACGGAGGCGAAGCCTGCGGCGCCGATAAGCAGCGAGATCGCATAGGCCGCCTTGACGCTCTTGAACCTGGGCAGCACGAGCGCCCAGAGCATCGAGCCTATCGCCTGCACGGCGAAAATCACACCCACCCAGTTGCCGGCGGCCTGATACTCGGCCGAAGCGGCGTCAGTAGTCCCCCAGACATTGTTTGCAATTGCGCCGTTGGTGTAGGTCCACATATACAGGAACGCCGCCCAGCAGAAGAATTGAACAAGACCGACTGTCCAGAATGTCTTCGGAGCCTTGACCAGAAGCTTGATAAATCCGGGATTCTCAGGCTTGTCCTGAGAGGTCTCGATTCCGTGGAACTCGGCATACTCCTGCGGGTTCATCTCCTTTACCTTGAAGAAGGTGTAGAGGACACAAAGGATCAGGATGGCGGCGCCGATATAGAAGCTCCAGATTACGGAATTCGGAACTACTCCCTCGGGGGCGGTATTCGCGAGTCCTATCCAGGTGAAGAAAATAGGGAACAGATAGCCGAACAGGCTTCCTGCGTTGCAGAGGAAGCTCTGGGTGCTGTACGCGAGAGTCTTCTGCTCTTCGCTGACCATATCCCCCACCATCATCTTGAACGGCTGCATCGCGATATTGATCGAAGTGTCGAGGAAAATCAGGCTGAACAGACCAAACCACATCGCGGCATTCAGGCCGAGGAATATCCACGCCTTACTGAGATTCAGGCTTCCGGCGTTCGGCAGCAGCAGCATCACCAGCACGGCGATGATAGCGCCTACCAGCAGATACGGCTTGCGCCTGCCGAGCCTGCACCAGGTCCTGTCGGACCACTTACCGATCAGCGGCTGGACGATCATACCCATCAGCGGCGGGAGTATCCAGAAGAAGCTGAGCTGATGCGGGTCGGCGCCCAGCGTGGCGAAAATTCGTGAGATATTGGCGCTCTGAAGCGCATACGCAATCTGAACCCCGAAGAAGCCGAAGTTCAGGTTGAAAATTTCTCCAAAAGAGAGTTGTTTCTTGATGGCCATATTTTAGTGTTAACAGCCACCAAAGATAAGCATTTTTTAGAGTTTGTAGTACACGCTCATCACCCAGGCGAACCAGCGAGGAGGGAGGATGGTGCGGGCAAAGACGGAGAGCTTCTGAAGGAAGGTCGCAATGATGTAGTGATATCCGGGGCGCTTCTTGCGGATGATCTTGCTGATCTTCTTTGCGAGGAATTCGGGCTTCAGGCCGCTGTTCTCGTCGTGTTCGATAGAGGCAAGGGAGCGCGCATAGCCCGGGTAGGCCTGGTGCACGGCCGGGTTGTCGACGCTCTTGCGCTGGGCCGTGAAGGCGGTGGCGAAATCGCCGGGCTCGATCGTGGTGACGTTGATGCCGAACCCGCGGATTTCGAGCCGCAGGGCCTCGCAATAGCCTTCGATCGCGAACTTGGACGCGCTGTACATACCCTGATACGGCAGGCCTACCAGTCCGCCGATCGAGCTGAAGCAGATGATATGCCCATGGCCCTGCTTTCTCATCACCGGGACGACCTCGCGAATGTAGCGAACCATGCCCATGAAATTCACGTCCATCTGGCGCTGGCAGTCTTCGATCGGGCAGAACTCGAGCGGGCCGCCGATGCCCATTCCGGCGTTGTTGATGAACACGTCGATGCGCCCTTCGGCGTCCACGACCTGCCGGACTGCGGCCTCGACCTCCTGCTGGACGGTCGAATCGGCCTGGATGTAGGTGACGCCGGGGATGAGGTCCGTGGCCTTGCGATGTGTGCCGTAGACTTTGTGGCCGTCGGCGCTGAGACGCTCGGCCATGGCCTTGCCAAAGCCGGAGGTGATGCCGGTGATGAGGATGACCATGGGGTTAAGCTTCGATTATGCCGTACTCCTTGAAAATCTTCGTCAGGACCTCGACCGCCTGATCCACGTGTTCGCGGTTGTGGGTGGCCATCAGCGCGAAGCGGATGAGCACGTCCTTCTCGGGCACTGCCGGTGCGATGACCGGGGTGATGAACACGCCCTGGCGATAGGCTTCCTCTACGAGCGAGAGGGCCTTGATAGTGTCGCGAACCATCAGCGGGATGATAGGGGACTCGGTGAGATTGATATCGAAGCCGTTCTCCCTGAAGCACTTCCACGCGTAGCGGGTAGTGTCCCAGAGGTGTTCGCGGCGCTCGGGCTCTTCGATCATAATGTCCAGGGCCTTCGATGCGGCGGCGGTTGCGGCTGGCGTCATCGACGCGCTGAAGATGAGCGAGCGGCTGTTGTGCTTGATGAAGTTCAGCACGTCGTGGTCGCCGGCGATAAAGCCGCCGAGGGAGCCGAAGCTCTTGGAGAACGTTCCCATAATGAGGTCGGTGCGGTCTGTAAGGCCGAAGTGGCTGGCGGTGCCGCTTCCGTTCTCGCCGAAGACTCCGAGGCCGTGGGCGTCGTCAATCATCACGGATGCGCCGTACTTGTCGCAGAGGTCGCAGATCTCGGGAAGCTTGGCAAGGTCGCCGAGCATCGAGTAGACACCGTCGATGACGATGAGCTTGTAGGCGTCGGGCTCGCAGGCCTTGAGCTTTTTCTCAAGGGCCTCCATGTCGTTGTGTTTGAATTTCCAGACAGTACTCCAGCCGAGGCGGCTGCCGTCGATGATGCAGGCGTGGTCGGTGTCGTCCAGGAGGATGTAGCCGCCCTTGAATCCAAGGCAGCTGACTACTCCGAGGTTGACCTGGAATCCGGTACTGTAGGTGACGGCTTCTTCCTTGCCCACGAATTTCGCGAGCTTCTCTTCGAGCTCCTGATGGATGTCGAGGGTTCCGTTGAGGAAACGGCTGCCGGAGCAGCTTGTGCCGTATTTCTTAACAGCTGCGATTGCAGCTTCTTTGAGTCTGGGGTCATCGGAAAGTCCGAGATAGGAATTGCTTCCGAACATCAGCACTTTGTGGCCGTCTGCCATCGTAACGACGGGATCCTGGCCCGAGCTGATAGGCTTATAGTAGGGGTAAATACCCTTCGCCTTCACTTCCTGGGGAACTGTGTATCTCGCACAGATCTCATTTAGTTGACGTTTCATATCAATAGGTTTAGTACGTTTCACTTAAATCGGACCGCAAATATACGTACTTTTTTTGAAATGGTCCTTTGGACCCAGGGCGGATGGTCTTCGGAGGGAAGCGGGAGTGTTTTTCCGCCGTTTGGCCGATTATTCTCTTCTCCGGCGCTGATTCTGGCATTTTTGGCGCGGATCGGTCTTTCCTTCTGCGCCTTCGGCCGGAGACTCCCTCGCGCGGGACTCGTCTCGCAAGTCTTAGACTTGCTCGCTCGGACCCTTCCATTGCTATCTTCGTCATGCTCTTCGTGTGAGTAAACTCACCCTCATCGCATAACTCGCTATCAACGGACACCTCCCCGCTCCCCGTGGCCGCGGGTGGCCACGCCCGCTCGAGGGAGTCCCCGCTCCTACGGCGCTACTGCTAGGACAGTCGAATACGCGGTGTCCCGACCGAATACCCGCTACCGGCTTCCACTAACGCTGGAATATATATTCCCCCTGCCAGCTCGCTCCTCGCGAAGGGTAGGACATCCTTTGCGCAGTACCGCTTCACTCGCGGCGTCAGAAACAATAGGGGGACGATTTTTTCGAAGGGTTGGAAGAGGTCGCGAGCAATCTTGCGAGCGGCCTTACGAACGATCTTCGACAAAATCGTACCTGGCGGACACTCCCGCTCGCGACTTGATAATCGTCAGGAGCGGCCGCAGGTCCTTCGGGCGGTCTTTCCCGCTCGGTGCGGCGCGATCGAGGGTAGGATACTGGTGGATAAAGGCAGTGAGCGTGGCTATCACCCCTCGCGCAGGGGGTGATGGGAGCGAAAAAGGCCCAAAACGTGGCTATCACCCGAATTGCGGATGGCGATAGCCACACCCTGCAAGCGAATAGATAGGGACCTTCCGCGGCCGAAATGGGCTACAGGTACTTGTACGCGGAAATGGCTGCGGAAGGTGTTCGGGGCGTTTGCGGAAGGTGTGTTTTTAGGGGTGACACCTTCCGCACGCAAAATGCATTACAGGTTTCTGTGGGGCAACATGACTGCGGAAGGTTCCCCGCACAAAAAGGGACCTTCCGCAAACGCGTGGGTGACCTTCCGCAAATAAGGGCAGGAGACGTCCGCGGAAGGGAAAAATAGAACTACTCTGCGGGAATTTCCGCAGAGTAGTATGAAGTTTTTACACACCAAGGGGCTCGATGAGGAAAGGACCGACCCCTCGGGGGGTCTGTTGATTAACGGTTAGAGGTCCGGAGGACCGAGGGCGCCGTTTCGATTAACGGGGCGGGGAATAGGCGCATTTCGTGGGTGCTAGAGTTCCCAGCCGGGTTCGTAGTCGCGGGTGAAGAGGGCGGAGGCTTCAGGGGAAGGATTCACCAACTCACCGGTCGCGGGATTGACGGCGATGGAAGCGCCGACGCGCTGGGCGATGTTGCCGAGCTGAACCAGCTGTGTGCTGATGCAGGCGTCGCGGATGGTGGAGTTGAGTGGCGAGCCCGTGCGGATAGCTGCGAACCAATTCTTGAAATGGATCTGGTCGAGGCGCTCCGAAGGGTTGATAAGGTTGCCCGGCTCGAAAGTGAGTTCGCTCGTCTCGTGCTTGATCACTGCGCCCTTCATGTCGAGGATTTTGTACTCGTTGCCTCCGCCAAGGAGCACCGTGCCGTTCTCACCGTAGAAGGCGACTCCCACGCCGTATCCGTCGACGGGAGTGCTGTTGCAGCTGCGCCCTTCCCAGGAGCCGGCCGCCGCGGCCCCGAACTGGTAGGTGATCATCTGGGTGTCGGGCCACTCCCAATCGTCGTGGTAGCGGAAGCGTCCGCCCACAGACTCGACGAGAGTAGGGTATTCGACTCCGAGGCCCCAGCGCAGGATATCCACGAAGTGGGTTCCGTTGTTGAGCGCTTCGCCGGTGCCCCAGCGGTAGAACCAGTGCCAATTGTAGTGGATATAGTTGTCGTGGAACTCGCTCACGCGCGGAGCCGGTCCCTGCCAAAGGTCCCAGTCAAGTTCGGCGGGCACGGGCACGGCCTTGCCTCTGCCGATTGACGGTCTGTTGGCGGTGTACCACGATTTGGCGTAGCGCACACGGCCGATGCTCCCGCCCCTTACCTCGTCGATGGCGGCGATGATATTGGGCCATGAACGGCGCTGGTTGCCAGCCGTAATCACCAACTCGGGGTGCTTGGCCGCCTCCTCGAGTATTCGGTAGTTCTCTGAAGGGCAATAGCTTGAGGGTTTCTCAAGATAGACGTGCTTACCTGCCTGGAGGGCCATGATCGCAGCCTTGGCGTGCCAGTGGTCGGGCATAGCTATCACCGCGGCATCGAAGTCGCGGCTCTCCATGAACTTGCGGATGTCGGCGAAGCCCTTGGGGCGCTTGCCAGTCTGAGACTCTATCTGCGCAAGACACTTGTCGAGAGCGCGTGAGTCGCAGTCACAGATGCATGTAACCTCGCAGAGTGGCATCTTAGCGAAACTGCTCGCAAGGGCGAGACCGCGGGAGTTGACGCCCACAACGCCGACACGGATCAGATCGTTAGCCCCGATGACTTTCCCTTTTGTGCGCGACATTGCGCCTGCGCTGAAAAGACTTCCCGAGGAGAGGACTGCAGTGGCGAGAGCAGCCTGTCGGATAAATTCTCGTCTGGTACTCATATCTTGAATATTTTTCTGATTAACAAAACAAGAAGCCTAATTATCGCAATCGACACATAAAGCCCGAGCCCGAAGCACACCACATATCCTATCTGGGTGAAAAGCTCGTACCACGGGCGGTGATAAGCGATGATTGCGCCGGCGTTGACCCCTTCTGCAAGAATAAGGCAGATCAGCAGGATCCCTATCTCACGCATGACATGGTAGTCGCGTATTACTAAATCTTTCATAGGCTCTAGAATTTCATATAAGGGATCTTGTATTCTTCAGGGAAGGTTACCACCGTCTTGGTGTCCATCGCGAGGTTCCCAAGCAGGCAGAGAACCGTGGCGCAATAGGCCTCTTCCACCACGTTCTCCACCTTCTCGCCTGTGATGCACGAGGTACAGAAAGCAGAGAGAATCAGATCGGACCCGTCGTGGTCGGCTGAGACCATGTTCTGGCCGCCATTGACGCTCTGGGGCCCCTTGATGAGGGGATGGGGAGTATAGCTGTTGCGCAGTTCAGGCCGCCAGCTGGGCCCTGCCGCAGGTATCGCTCCGAAAGTCTTGTCGCGCATCTGGGCGAGCAACTGCTTCATTCCCGACACGGTGTCGTCCTCTTCGAGATAGTACACGCCTCTTGTCAGGTCAGCGGTGCCTTTCTTTCCGAGAATCTGGTCCTCCATCGCGTTGTATTTGTTGGAAATCAGCGACTCGTAGGTGATCTTGCTGCCGTCTGAGTAGCGGTAGGTGAGGCTCACGCTGTCGTAGACCTCGCGCCCGTCTTTCCAGTAGACTATGTCTCCGAGTCCGGCCACTTCGACCGGAATCTTTTCTGCCGCCCAGTTGCATATTTCGAGCTGATGGCAGGCAAGTTCGGTCATAAGGCCCGCAGAATGCTCTTTATAGAGACGCCAGTTGATCTGCCTTTCGAGCGAAGGATCCGGCACGGGGCGCCTCCAGTCTGCATTGCGGAACCAGTGGCAGCGCATTCCTACCACCTCGCCAATCAGCCCCTCGCGTATCTGTCTGATGCCTTCGATGTACTTAGGGTCGTACATGCGCTGCATGCAGTAGTAGAGCGCCTTTGGGGAACGCTGGTAGGCCTCATAGACAGCCTTGCACTCATCGAGCGTCAGGGCCATCGCCTTCTCGCAGAAGACATGCTTACCCGCCTCGAGCGCATCGAGCGTGATTCGGGCGTGAGATCCCAGCGGGGTCGCGATTATCACACCGTCTATCGAGCGGTCTTCCAGAAGGGAGCGGTAGTCGGAGAAAAGCTTGGCATCCGGGACCATCGCCGCTGCCGCCCTGAGGTTGACCTCGTAGGGGTCGCAAAGTGCCACGACCCGGGCGTGGGCGATGCCGCGGAGCATGGTCAGGTGATACTGCCCGCGCGAGCCGCATCCGATGAGCGCGACCCGTGCATGTCCCCGGGCCTGCGATGCGGCCTCGGTTTTCTCTGGCGAACAGGCTTTCAGCCAGGGCATTGCAGCAAGAAGCGCAGCTCCTGCCCCGAGCTCTTTGAGGAATTGCCGTTTGCCGTTATCTATTGTCTCTGCCATAGCTCAAATATAATCATAAGTTGTCAAAAAACTGCGCCTCGGCTCCGGGGAATTCGGCGAGCAACTTCTCGCGCCGCCCGCATTGTGCGGCCATCAGGGCCGTGCTGAGCACCTCAGCATCGGCCGGGTTCAGAGCCGTCACAACCACCACCCGAGGCGAAAGCACCCTCTCGCCGCTTTGGGTGTCGACTATTTGCCCTCCATATCCCGGGGTGTTTCCGGAGACCGAGAGAGCCGAGTCGCACAGTCGGACAGTGCATAGTGTACGGCCGCTGAAGGGGTCAGGCACATCGACCGTCCACGAATCTCCGTAGGGGTGGTGCCCCAAACCCACGATCGAGCTCCCGCCGAAGTTGAGCAGCGCGTTGTGGATCCCGCGGTCGCGAAGAGTCTCTGAAGCCCACTCGAGCTCCGCCCCCTTGGCAAGCCCGCCGAAGTCGTAGCCACCGCCGTAGCGCACGTCGAAGATGCCGCCGGTCTTGGCGCGGTAGAGCTCCGCAAGCTCGCACCACTTTGTCATTTGCTCCGAAAAGGCAAGGTCTCGTCCGGAAGCGGCAAGGGCCGAATTGAGGCGTGAAACCTCGCTCGAAGGATCGAAACGGTTCAGAAGCGAGTCGTCGGCGCTGATATGCTCTATAAGGGAGTCAACAAGGAGTTCGGCAGCGCGTTTCTCGATATCTGTGAGAAGGATTTCGAAGCGGGTGCCCATGAGTTTCTCGGCGCAGCAATATGCCGTGCGGGACTCGCTCTCGTATGTGAAATCCTTGGTAAGCATCTTATTCCGATAGACGTGCCTTTTGGACCGCCGAGGTGGTCAGACTGTACTTGGCGAGGGTGTTGGGCGCTTCCCACGCCGGCATCTTTGCGCCCCGGACATAACGCAGAAAATCGTTCATAACCAGAGAGAAATGGTCTTCGTGGGTTAGAGTGATCTGCGGAGTGATGTCCTGCCCGCAGTCAAGCAGCTTGCGCGTATAGCCGGTCGATGAGTCCTGGAGCACCCGGACCTGCCCGTTTTCGCAATTATAGACTGCGCTGAAAGTGTCGGGACCCCCCGCGAAATCCCAGCGGACATAGATCTTTACGTAGAGATCGCGTATGCGAAGGAGCACCGTACCGTTGGAGTATACCTGAAGGGAACCATCTTCCACCCGGTCAGCGAGGAAAGAGGGAAAAGCCTTTGCTCCAGTCGAAGCGCTGAACTGTTCGGCCGTGATCTCGGTAGGGAAGTGCGATGCGCTTACTACTTCCACCTCACCGGAGTTTATGGCCTCATCCGGGAAGCACTGCCACATCACAAGGTCGATAAGATGGGTGGTCACATCTGCGATACCCTCGCCCTGACGGCGTACGTCGTAGTACCATGCCGGGCGCCTGAGCGGCACTCCGTCGACTTCCTTGTAGAAATGGTGGATGCTTTCCATCACTATGCCGGGATTCTCAGGGCTGCCGCCGCAAAGAGTGTGATTCGCCAGGGCCCTGCGAGTTGCGATATTGACTTCGTCGTGACGCTCAGTCATTAGATCCAGAATTACGAGACCCTTTCTGGAAGCCAGCCTGTAGGCTTGGCTGAGAGAGGCCATGTCGGCAGAGTCCAGCGCCATGGGCTTGTCTGAAAGCACGTTGTAGCCAAGTTCTACGCAATGGAGTATCGCCTTAGCCTTGAAGGAGTTGTCGCCTGCAAGGACGGCGACCTCACGGGGCGACGAGGCTTTCGGAAGAGGGTTCACCTCCTCGACGGTCCAGTGAGTGGGGGAGTTTTCGCGCGAGTTGAAACGCTGCACGGAAGCGGTCCACGAATCGATTCCTTCTCCTCTGGGAGAGCACACGCTCACCGTCTTGTCTACTCCAGGGAGGTCTTCGCGCAGCACCATGGCGGCATGGAAATGTCCCGGGTTGACGACCGTGATCCTGACTTGCTGCGAGCAGCAGCAAAGACAAAGCAGGGCACTTACCCCAAGAACCAGCCGTGATGCTCTCATCGTCCCAGCGAAAAAAGAAGTTTGGCTGCTTCCTTCTGCCCCTCGTCCATAGCCTCTTTGATCGTGACCGGCTTGCCGCCGCGCTCGAGGCTCATATTGGAGGCTTTCATGAAAGCGTAAATCTCGATAGTTTCTTCGGGCGCTACTGGAGGCACTCCGGTCTGGAAGAAGGTCAGAATCTGGTCGAGCAGCACCTTGTAGCCGGCGTAGCCTCCGGCGGGCACTGCCCCCTCCGGGGTAAGCGCCGTGCCGCCGTAGACGGCCGGCCCTTCCACTATTGCCCTGAAAGTGCCCAGACGTCCGTCTCCCCATACTCCCGTAACTACGTCTCCTTGAGGCGAATGGGCGCGGCTGACGCTCACGCATCCGGGGCCCATGAGGGTATAGAGGGTCTCGACCCCATGTATGCCGTAGAAGCCGAAATCGGGGTGCGTGGGCTCTGTCTTGTGGGGAGAATAGCAGTCGGCGGCAAGTATCTTGCCGTATTCGCCCGCACGCAGCTTCGCGTTCTCAGGAGAGAAGCGGAGTGCCGATGAAGAGAAGATCGGGATTCCGTATTCGGCTGCAAGCTGGTAGATGGCGAGAGTCTCGCCGAGAGTCGCACCTATCGGCTTGTCGATGTAGCAGGTTTTTCCGGTCTTGAACACCTCGAGAGCCTGCTCGAGGTGGGGATGTCCGTCGTTGGTCTCCAGAAGCACGAAATCCACTTTCGAGCACAGATCGGCGATTGATTCAACGATTTCCACTCCATACTTGCGCACTTCTTCAATGTAGCCGGGGATGCGCTTGTAGCTCGACTCAATATCCTTCGAGCCATAGGGATAGGCGGCTACCACCTCAAACTCGCGAACGAAAGGCTCATCGGAGTCGGAGTTCAAGAGCTCTGTGAAGGCAGTGGAATGTGAGGTGTCAAGGCCGATGATACCGAGTTTGACGGGCTCGGCGGAGGCCTCTGATGCGGGCTTCGGGCCGCCGCAGGCCGCAACCATGACGGCCAGAGCAGCGATTGCAATTATCTTCTTCATAGTAATGATGCGCTGTCTGAATCAAGATAAAGGTAAGATTTGGCGTGGGTGCGGAGCACGCTCGCGGGGCATGATTCCGTGACGGGACCCTGCACTGCGGCGCGAACTGCCGCCGCTTTGGTGGGGCAGGGAACGATGCAATACATGCTCTCGGCAGCCGTCAGAGCCGGGATAGTAAGCGTGAGCGCATGGGTCGGGACCTGCTCGACCGAATCGAAACATCCGTCGTGGACCTGCTGCATCCTGCAGACATCGTCCAGAGGGACAACCTTCACGAGAGCCGGGTCGTCAAAATCGGCGACTCCCGGATCGTTGAATGCGATATGGCCGTTTTCGCCTATGCCCAGGCAGACGATATCGACAGGGTACTTGCGAAGCAGCTCGGAATAGCGCCGGCATTCCTCCGAAGCGTCGGGCGCGTCACAACTGATGTAGTACACCTCGCCGAACGGGACAAGCCCGAAGATATGCCTGTCGAGGAAATTCCCGAAGCCTTGGGGGGCATCGCAGGGCAGTCCGATGTACTCGTCCATGTGGAATGCTCTGATCCTCTCCCAGGGAATCCCGGGAGTTGCAACCAGCGAAGCCAGAAAGGCCGACTGCGAGGGCGCCGCGGCAAATATCATATTGATCATTTCCTTGCGTGAGAGCGCCTCATGAATCGCTGCGGCAACATCTGCCGCAGCGGCGGCTCCCATCTCGGGCTTTGTAGGGTAAATTTTAATTTCCATTATATATCAATCTTCCGCCAATCAAGGTTTTGTACACTTTTATGTCGTCGTCGAATATTACTATGTCGGCATCGTATCCGCTTGCAAGCGATCCCTTCCTGCCTTCGAGTCCGAGGATCCTGGCCGGATTGCGGGTCATCATAGCTACGCTCTCTTCGAGAGTGGCACCCGAGAGGGCGTGCATGGTGCGGACTAGCCTGTCGGCAGTAGCAACGCTGCCCGCAAATGCCGAACGGTCGGGGAGTTTGGCGACTCCGTCTTCCACTATGACGTCCTGTCCGCGCTTGAGACTGCCGAGAAGGTAGTGGCCGTCAGGCATTCCGGCCCCGCGCATCGCATCCGTACAGAGGGTGATGCGCTCAGGCCCTTTGATCTTATAGATGAGGCGCAGGAGCGATCCTGGCAGATGAACTCCGTCGGCGATGATCTCCACATCGACCTCGTCGTGGAGATAGCCTGCCTCCACTGCGCCCGCATAACGGAAGGCATTGCGCCTGACGACGGTCGACATGGCGCAGTAGAAATGGGTCATAAGACTGTAGCCTACTTCGAAGGCGGCTTCACACTGCTCGCTGGTAGCGGCTGTGTGGGCGATGGAAGCGACTATCCCGCGCCGACGCAGTTCCTTGCCCAGTTCGAGCGCGCCTTCCAGTTCGGGCGCAACGCTCACGCGAACTATGTCGTCGAAGCCGTCGAGCATGGGGAGATAATTGTCCGGAGTGGGAAGCTTGAGGTATTGCGGGTCCTGGGCTCCGGCCATCTGGGCCGAGAAAAAGGGGCCCTCGAGGTGAAGGCCGGCGAATTCGGCGCCTTCTGTATTGACTTCCACAGCCTGCTTGTAGATGCGGAAAGTGTTCTGGAGTTCCTCATCGGAGCAGGTCAGGGTGGTGGGCGTCATACAGGTGGTACCATGCTCAGCATGGATGCGCGCCGCGCCGAGAAAGGCATCCAGAGTGCCGTCCATAAAGTCGTGGCCGCCTCCGCCATGGACGTGGATATCAATAAAACCGGGTGAGATATAGCGTCCTCCGGCGTCAATATCCGGCTTGCCAGCCTGGGAAGCAGGTATCACTGCCTCGATCTTGCTGCCGCTCACAATCAGCGAGACATCGTCCCTGATGCCGCTGGGGAGCATTACGCGGCCTCCGCCGATTATTGTCTTTTTGTCCATCTTTCTATCTTATAACCGTAAGTCGCATAGAATATGAGGTAAATGAAGCAGGGGATAAGCACCCAATAGCCCGCCGCGAGCGAGACTTTGTCTGCCACGAGCCCGTAGATCTGAGGCATGATGGCATTGCCGCAAAGGCCCATGATCAGCAGCGAAGAGCCGGTCTTGGTGTGCCTGCCTAATCCGCGGATGGCGTGCGGCCAGATGCCCGCATAGATGAGGGCGTTGGGAAAGCCGAGCGCATTGAGAAGCAGGAGCGACAGGGTCACCTTATGCCCGAAGAATGTCACCGGGGTGTGTAGGAATATGACTCCGAGCGAGAGCAGAAGCCCGAGCACCGTACACACTATCAGAGCGTTTTTCTGAGATATTACTCGCGGGATAAGGATGATGCCCAGGATGTAGCCCAGCATCGTGCAGGTGAGAGTGTACGACGGGAATACCTTTGCCTCAAGCATATCCAGCCCCATCGAACCTGCATATTGGATGAGAGTGTCGATTGCGATGACCTGCGCCCCGACGTGGAAGAAGATGGCAAGCGCGCCGAGCACCAGATAGGGGTAGCTGAAGATGCTCTTGCGGTCCTCGCCGCCGCCAGCCGAAGTGTTGTCGGAGGTAGTGTCGATCTCGGGTAGCACGGAATGCCTTATAAAAATGCCGAAGGCGAGCAGCGCTGCGCCTAGAATGCTATAGGGCACGATAACTCGCCTGATAAGTTCGTCGAGCACTGCGGCCTTTGTCGCAGGGTCGAATGCTCCCTGCTCAATGAGCCTGAAAGTCTCAGCGTCGGAAGCCTTAAGGATCACTGCAGCGAACACGAGAGGCGAGATGATGCCTGCGAGTTTGTTGCAAATGCCGACTATGCTTATACGCCTCGCGGCGCTCTCGATGGGCCCCACGATGGTTACATAGGGATTGGCTGCGGTCTGAAGTATCGCCAGGCCGGTCCCTATCATGAACAGCCCGGCAAGGAAGATTCCGAAGGTGCGAGTGAGCGCAGCGGGCACGAACACGCCCATCCCGGCCGCCATGAACATGAAGCCATACATGATTCCGCGCTTGAAGCCGACCCGGTCGAGGAGTCTGCCCGAAGGAATCGCCATCACGAAATATGCGATGTAGAAGGCGAAGGTGACGAAGTATGACTGGAAGTGGGTGAGTTCACACGCTATCCTGAAGTAGGGGATCAGGATCGAGTTGACCCATGATACGAAGCCGAAGATGAAGAACATCGCGGCCAGGATCACCATCGAGATAACGGTCTGTTTGCGAGTAAGGGTTGTCATAGGCTGCTAGTGGCTGTCTCTGATAGGTCGGGTGATCACCCAGTTGCAGAATTCGTGGTAGAGCTCCTTGTCGAGGGAGTTAGAGGAGTCACGAAGCCACTTCACAGCCCAGGCGCCCTGGTAGTACGCCAGGCGGCTCTTTTCCCATGCGCCGTAGTCTTTGAAGGCGTTCATATAGTCGCGCAGCCTGCCTGTCCTGGTTCCCCATCCCTGAATGACGTTGCCGTCAAACTCGACTTCGAGCCCCATATTCTGGGCAATTACGTCGTTTATGGCCCGAAGCATCTGACTCTGGCCCCTTACAGCATAGTCGGAATCGGACAGCCATGCGGTATTGGGCTGCATGAAGGCGTAGGTGAAGCCATAGTCGCGCCATTTGTTCCAGCCTTCGGCCTCGAAATAAGGTATCCAGTTGAAACTGTAGTTCATCCCCTTGAGATAGCTTCCGACGTCGCTGATAATGGCTGAAGTATGCGTAGACTTTTCGGCTACCCAGTAGAAGCCCGCAAGCTCGACATTGGTGTAGTCCTGCTTGTAGAACTCCTCACGCACACGGTCGATGTACCATTTGACGGCAGTTACGCGGTCGTTGGGAAGGTTGAAGTCGAGCGTGCGGCCGTCGACCTTTCCCCAATACGTGGTGCTCGAGCTGTTGTCGTAGGGATTGGCGTGGGTGATGGGCTCCGGTATGCCCACGATGATCTGCCGTTTGTGGGGAGGCTCACCGAGGATGGCTTTTGCCTTCTCGACGCTCTGGTCGATAGCATGGACAGCGGTATTGCGCACGAAATAGTACTTCGCAAGCTTGTCCCAGTCGTCCTGCGTGGCGCTTTTATTTATCCTTTCTTCGTTGTATGAGTATCCTGTTATGAAGGTTACTCCCGCTCCACCGTTAGTCGCCGGATCCATGAACTCCAGGAACAGGAACGAATCGAACAGCCAGTGGGCATAGCCTTCCTTGTCTTTGTACACGACATAGGCATCGGTATAGTCGGTTCCCCAGACGATAGGTGAACGATGGTGACCATAGCCGTAGAGCAGCACCATGTCGGTGTAGTCGGCAATCTCGGTCCGTTCCGGCTTGTCTGCGGGGGTCTGCGTGGTGTCTGGAGGATTCACTGTGGTCGTGTCAGTATCACTGTTACCATTGTCATGCTTCCCCCATTGAGGTATGTCTTTGGCGGGTTTCTCTGAGCAGGAGAAAACGAGCAGGAGGGAAGTCAGAAGTATGAGCGTTTTTTTCATTATTTCTTATAGAATCCTATAGTTGAAACAACAGGACGGTTTTCGGTGTTGCCGTTCATGTCTTTTTCGAGAGAGTTAAGGCGCGATCCGCCTGCCCACATTGCAGTGGAGCCGCCGCCGTCCATATTGACGGCATAGCTGCATCCCAGGCCCTTCATCACGCGGGCGAGCTGTACAAGATCGAGTCCGGTGGAAGTCTTGATGCGGCCGTCACACACGAAGAGGATGATCTTGCCGTCGGGCAGGATACCTACTGCTGTACGATCTGCCAGCGAGCCGGGGCCGAAGATGTCGTAGGGCATGATCTCGAAGTTGTTGCGGTAGTACTCGGTGCCTTTCGCTGTTTCTGTGAAATTGAAGGGGATCTGGCCGTCGTAGAGCAGCACGGGGCCCGCTCCAAGAGCCGCCGCAGGCTTCAGTCCCGTCTCTTTTTCGGGCAGCAGGGCATTGGGCTGGGCATAGCGCGCTTCACCGCATACGGAAGCGAGAGGCCTGCTGTAGTAGTGGGTGGCATTCTGGTTGTCCGTCCCGGCCCACACGATGGAAGGCTTGCCGTCGGATCCAAGCGCGAAGGTGCCTCGCGTGACAAAGTACATCACATTGTACTCTGGCGAAGAGCTCCTCAGCGAACCGCGCACCGAAGGAACCGGATTGAGCTGGCTGCCGTTCAATACCGCATGACCTGTGTGCTTTCCGTTGTAGAAGTATCCTCCGTTGACCATGACCAGGGTCGAAGCATCGGCCGAAGCCTGATTCTCGAGAGTAGCCGCAGCGCCCGGGACCTTGATCTTCACATCGACTGCCGAAGGGTCTGCGAGGGCATACCAGGCTTCGAAATTCTTGCCTTCCACCTGAGTTTTGGCGTGATAGACGGTGGCGGCATCGGGAAGTCCGGCTATCGTCAGCTTTTCCCAGTCGAGCTTGATAGGCTCGGGCTGAGCAGGCACTGCAACCGTTGCCCCTTGGCTATAGACCGTCCCCTCGGAGTTCTTCAGGTAGACATTGACCGTGGCTTCGGTATTCTGCTTAGGCAGCGGGATAACCTGCATCAGGGATGCTCCTCCATCGGGAAGAGCCGGGCCCGGATAGTAAGTTCCTTCATAGAAAAGTCCGTAGGAGTCGGATCCGCTCACGGCGGCACTGATCGAATAAGTGACGGCGATGCCGCAGTAATCAGCCTCAGCGGCCGATATGGACAGGTCTTCGGAATAGTTGAGAGTATCTTCGACCGGTTCGGGAGGAGTCGGAGGAAGAGGCGGGGTAGCAGTGTCTGCGGGTTCAGTGCCGTGCTTGCCCCACTCGGGAATAGCCTTAGGAGTTTTATCTTCGCATCCTGCCAGTGCGATAACAGAGGCAAGGACGAGCGCTATGCGTCTTATTTCCATATCTTGAGAGCTTTTCTTGCGTCTATGACTACATCTCTGCCGTCGGGCAGGCTTACTTTATGGGACTTGAAGTCCATGTTGACAAGTACGTATACGTCGCGGCCTTTGGTCGTAGTCCATCTTGCCCCCATCACGAGATTGGTCGGCTGATAGCCGGGAATATCCTTCTCGGGATTGTCGCCTCCCGGGACAAATTCACCCATAAAGCGGCCGCCTTCGAAGATATCGTGATGCCCTTTGCGGAATGCGCCGAGTTCGCCCAGGAACTCAGCCTGGGCTGCGTTTTCTTCCCTGAAGAGGGTAATCGGATCGATCCAGCCCAGCTGCGAACCCCATAGCAGACTCTTCATCGTGATATAGTCGAACGTGCCGTCGTTGATCTTGCCGGGAATGTAGGTGAAGCCGCTGTAGATGCACCTGTCGGAGTAGATGAGAGGGAAGAGCGGCACCATTCTCATATAGTGTACGTGAGGCGAATTGACTACGAGCATCATATCGAAAAGGTCGATGTAGCACTCTGCATTTTCCTCGGTAGTCACTGCCTGCCCGGGCTTGTAGACATTGCTGCGCATATTCTCCATCATCTGGCGGTAGGAGAGATGCCACCAGGCTCCGCCGCCCAATGCGTGTGAATGGTTGGGGGCATAGCAGGCCTCGCCTTTGGCGGCGCCTATCTGGTCGATGTACACGCCGTGGGTACCCAACTCGTTGAGAATCCTGTAGTTGAGACTGTCCTGGAAATGCTGCCAGATGGGGGAAGACGGGCACGTGACGGTATTGATCACCTTCGAGCCGTATACCTCGGTGTAGAGGGTGCCGTCGCGCTTGCGGCAGCTGGCGTCCTTACCGTTCATCTCGTCGTAGGTGTGGTTGCCGGTGTCCCAGAGGCGTCCGTTGATATAGGGAGTAACGTGGGCGCCGAGCTTCTGCGATTCGGCTACCATCTCCCTGAACCCTTCTTTCTCGGGGAAATAGTCGGGGTAGTCGGTGTCGAATGCGTTGTGGTGCCACTGATACCAGTGGAGTCCGATGCCCTTGCCGAAGAACTCGATGCCCTTGCGCACGGCGGCCATAGTCTGTTCTGTGACCCCCACAGGCCTTAGCCACACGTCGCTCTTCTTCATCCAGGGAGCTATTTCGCGCTCCTTGAGGTCCTTGGCGCCCCATCTGGTGCTGAGGGCAAAGGGCCTGTACCACTTAAGAGCGGTATCTTCCCAGCCGTCGCGGGTGAAGCCCATCACCGTGCTCCAAGGGAGCTCGAAGATGCCGAATTCGTCGGTCCAGGCGACAGAAGCTATAGTCTTCTGGCGGAAGATGCATCCGTCTCCCTCGCCTCCGACGGAGAACACTTTCTGGGAGGCGTCCTTGTCGCGGGTCGAGAAGAACACCGTACCCTGGCTGCTTGTCATCATCGTCATCTGCATACTTCCCGTGCAGGACGGATACTCCGAACTCAGCCATCCGGAAGTAGGGGCGGAATACATTGTACCGAAGGCCGCCGAAAGTATCACTTGTGCCCATTCGGGGCGCCCCACTGCGATGCGCGGATATTCGGCCGTCATCACCGTCCAACCCTCAGGCAGCGTAACTTCGAAATCAAACTCCGGCATCTCCATCTCGGGCTTCAGGCTGACGCTCATAAACACGCAATAGTCGGTGCTGCCTTCGAGTAGAAGCTTCCAGGTGAACTGTGCGGTGTCATTCTTCTTCTCTCCACCATCGTAGACCGACATCCAGGACTTCAGAACCGGATTCTCGCCGCGGGGACCGAGAAGCTCGATCTCCCAGGGCGGAGTGGTCTTGGAGGCGGCGAAATCGACTCCCTCCATAACGAAACTCTTGATCTGGAATTGATTTCCCCCGTCGAACACAATCCTGGCGTGCTCGTTCTCGAGTACTATGTCCTGCTGGGCATAAGCCAAACCGCAGGTAAGGGTAAGGGCAAGAATTAACAATCCCTTCATTACTTTCTGTGGGTAAATTCACGGCACTTTTCAGCGCCTTTGATTATCGTCATAGGGACATTCTCGTCGAAGATGTCCCAGTATACTATTGCTGGTTCTCCGTCCAGCGTGAATGAGAACGCACGGACAGGACCCTCACTGATGAGTTTCCATTCGTAGAGTTTGCCTCCGTAGAGGAACCACTCGCGGTCGGGATCGCGCAGCAGCATCTTCTGCTTATCGCTCAAAGTGCCCTCATTCTTGAGGGTTTCCCACTCACGGATAACCCTGAAATTGTCTTCAGAACGGGCGTTCTGGGCTATTTGATCGAGTTTGCCCATTACGCTCACCGGAGCATCCCAGGCGAGGGCCTTGGAGAATACGTAGGAGAAGTGGTCGGGCTGCATGCCCACGGTGGTATTGTCCGGAGCAAGGTAGTCCATCCACCCGAAGTCGACCGAAGTAAAGTCGTCGGCGATCCGCTCGGCGCAGCGAAGGGTGTATTTTTTCATCGCGGGGCGAAGCTTCTCCGGCCGGAAAAGGTCGAAGGCGTTGCCGCGGCTGAGAATATGCCAGCCGTAGTGCGATTTGAGTGCGCCTTCGGCAAATATGGGGGCAGGGGAGAGCTGATCGTAGACGGCAAGCTGCGAACGGCTGACGTTGTACCAGTAGGGCATCGGCACATCTTCAGCGCCGTCGAAGTAGACAAAACGGAAACCGCATTCGCGGTAGATCTCGCCTAGACGCTCAGCTATCTCGCGCTGAATCGAGCTGTCCTGGTCGATGCGGATGAAGCGCGGCCAATCGTCCATATCTGGCTGCCTCAGGTGTTCACCGGCCTTGTACGCCGCCGGCTTGCTGCCCCACAGCCCGCGCTCGCAGCCGGTGAGTTTCCAGCTGCCGTCGGGCAGCTGCTCATACTCTCCGTAGCTCACGAATTCGTCGCGAATGCGCAGAATCCGGCGGCCCTTCTCGATGCGCAGCACCTCGGGCGTGCCTTCGATACAGATTTCGGTATCGGCAGGCCCGATCGGGCGGGCAAGCACTCTTTCCGCCACATAATTCAGGCGGCTGTCGGGCGACTCGCCGCGCACATAAGGATCGTCCACGGACACCTTGCTATAATGGATATGCAATCCCGGGATTAGCCCTGCTGCATAGATGCGCTCGCAAATCTTGCGGAGCGTTGCCATATCCCAGCCGTCTCTCCATAGGAAATGGCCGCATGTCCACGCAAAATCGGGATAATAGACTACCATAGTGCGGAATCCGCCCTTGAGGGCCCACTCTATATGCTGGTCGATGTTGTCGAGAGTCACGTCGCGCAGTTCATAGTACGACCACTTATACTCCGGCTCCCGGCGGCTCTGCACTCCGCGGGGCATGCCGAAATACTTCTCGACCCCATCAATATTGTCGAGCAATGCCTTGGTCGGGCAGGCGAGAAGCACCGCCCCTGCGCCCGACATCCCAACTTCGTGTTCATATCCGGCGTACATCGTCAGGGTCTTCCCCTCAGGGTAAGCATCAATGCGGGTCTTTTCGTCTGCGCCCATCAGGCATACTGCCGTATGATTGTCCCAGGTAACGTTGAGCCACTCTCCGAAATGCTTCCTGCGATGCACGGGCATTTGCAGAAGAGCGAACTGATCGATCTCGGTCTGGCGCTTCACTCCCATATCGTCGATCCTGTAGTCGACCCTCTCCAGCCTGAAATTCATGTGGTGCGGCTGCACGTCTGCAACTATCACGGCTATGTCCCACGTATCCCTGAAGGTCACAAAAAGGGTATCGCCCCTGCGCTCGATATGATCGGAAGGAAAACGCCTTGGCTTAGCCGGGAACATCAGGAAGTTTTCGTTGTCGTAGGGGCGCTCCTGCATTATTTCGCAAAGCGGCACCTTCCTTTCCCAATCCAGACATTCTTCGCCATGGGCCTTAAGGCTCACCGCATACCCGTCCGGACTTATAGTCAGCGTGCAGTCTTCATTGCTGAAAACGATATTATTGTTCGAAGAGCATGAAAGAGCGATAAAGATCAGAAGCAGCACAGCAGTCCGACAGACCCTGTCCACCCGTGGTCGAAACGTTCTACTACTTATCATATCCAAACACACATATCAGTTGTTAAACGGACCGGCGGGCTCGGGGTGATGCGCCGGATCGCGGTAGTCGTAGTAGTAAATACCCTCGGCATCGAGCTGCGAGTAAACAGCTTCGAGCCGCTGCGAGAAAGATTCATAGTCCTTCGCCTCCGGCTTGGTCCATGCGGCCTCGGCGAGAGCATAGATGCGAGGGAAGATCATGAAATCGACTCTGTCTGTATTGTGGGTAAGCTCGCTCCAGAGATTGGCCTGGATGCCGAGCACGCTGCCAAGATCATCCTCGCCAAGTCCCCATGAGGAATAGAGATAGTCCGGGAACGCGTAGACATCTTCGATAGGACAGAATCCGTCCCATTTGCGGCCTACGTTGTGGCTATCGTGCTGCACGAAATCGAAATACATGGGCTTTCGCGGGCAGAGGATGAGCGGCACTCCTGCCTTCGCCGCCCTGACGAGCTTGTCCGGACGGTCGTGACGCCACCAGCCGATGAGCTGATCCTGGCCGCCGATACCCACGTTGAAGGCATCGTCCCAGCAGATGAGGGTCTTGCCCAGCACGGCGACACTGTCTGCCATACGATGGAGGAAATACCCCTCGACATCCTCGAGCGTCGAAAGTTTCTCGCGCTTCATCAGACGCCTCACATGATAGTTGGAGAGCCATGCTTCGCTGCCGTAATTGACTTCGTCCCCTCCGAGATGGAGATACTCTCCGGGGAAGAGCTCCGCTACTTCCCGAAGTATGGCCGTGAGATAGGCGTAAGTGCTTTCCTTGCCGGGATTGAAGGTAAAATCGGGCTGGGTAGGGCTGCCTCCGCCATTGAACTCAGGGTAGGAACGGTTGGCCGCCGTAGCGTGCCCCGGCATATCGATTTCGGGGATAACGGTAATGTGGCGCTCTGCGGCGTAAGCAACGATCTCACGGATATCGTCCTGAGTATAGTATGCTCGGGGTGCATTGGGATCGCTGTGGGTGCCGATCGCGCCGATTTCGGTGAGTTTAGGATAGGCCTTGATCTCGATGCGCCAGCCCTGGGCATCGGTAAGATGCCAGTGGAAGCGGTTCATCTTAAGGGCGGCCATGTGGTCGAGCAGCATCTTCACCCGCTCCTTGCCGGAGAAATGCCGGGCTTCGTCAAGCATGAAACCGCGCCAGGCGTAACGCGGAGAGTCGGAGATGAATCCCGTGCGGACTCCGCCATTCTCTTTCATCTGATTAACTGTCTGAAGACCGTAGAACACCCCTGCTTCAGATCCGCCCGTAACCTTGATCAGCTTTCGACCGGCTTCGATAGTATACCCTTCGGCGGGAAGAGTCCCGTCGATCGCCGTCTCGATACGGGCATCGGATGCGGCCAGCCGGCCGTCAAGCTCGGCGTGATTGGGAGCCGGGATCACGGGGAGAGGCCCTTGCGGAGCTTTGGGTGCGCAGGAAGCAAAAAGGGCGGTGGCGGATAGCAGTATCAGTGTTATTCTTCTCATAATCAGTTTATTTCTACGCTGAAATCTCCCCAAGTGTCGCTCTGGGATATCCAGGCCGAAAGGATTTTTGTCTCTCCCGGGAATAAAGTTACGAAATTATCGTCCCAAAACACAGGCCCAGCGGGTGTTCCGCTGCTAAGAAGCACTATTTCGTTAAAGAAACTCAGGGTCTGGGAGTCGTTCTTAAGGGTGACCTCGAGCCTGTAGCCGTCGCCTTCTTCGCGGACAACCTTCACGCTTGGATGGAGATCGACCTTGGGGAGAGTCACCAGCCAGTAGTAGTTCTGGTGCTGGGTGTAGTACCAGTAGAAGTTTTCGGAAACGACGGCGCCCGATGCATCCTCCAGACTCATCCTGACAAGGGCTACAGCGGTGATGTCCTTCAGGTAGGGGATAGCCTCGAGTTCGGTAAAGGTCTGGGCAGGGGCGTCAAGCGTCCGATCCATGCTCCAGTGCTCTTTCATGTCGTTACCCCAGACGCTGACCTTTGCTTTCAGGCCGCTGAGGGCGGTCGGAGTCGTGTTGATAATGCTGATCATCCGGGTATCGGCGTTCATCTGAATATGGACTGGCTCAAGGGCCTTCTTTGCGAAGTAGTATGCCGCTGTCGGGGTCAGCGACCAGTCATAGAACTGCCAGCAGACGTCGGGCCAGCAGGAATTGAGTTTCCAGAGCATCACGCCGGTGGTGATGTCCCACATACGGTGGTTGGCGGCTTCGAACATTGCCCTGTAGCCTTCGGCGCTGACTATCTGCCCCTTGCGTACGTAGTCGCGGGCGGAGACAGGGTCGCTGTAGAGGGTGCGAATAGCATTGTCGTAGGCG
>JAEEGG010004667.1_pt1 | contig 33056 bp, 20 predicted proteins | sample 9134161 | NCBI WGS metagenome assembly JAEEGG01 (sample SAMN16246543, study PRJNA631951) | gut metagenome | biome: gut microbiome; feature: rumen; material: CR-attached | host: Bos | place: Iran: Karaj | collected 2018-10 | reverse complement strand
ACATCCGCAACATCGACTGGAACGTCACCGCCCGCTTCAACAAGCCTTTCGTCAAGATCTTTGAGGAAGAGCGTGAGATGACGGTCATGCTGCTCATCGACGTGTCGGGTTCCAACGACTTCGGCTCGCAGAGTCAGTCGAAGCGTGACCTGACTGCCGAATTGGCAGCCGTCTTGGCATTTTCTGCCATCCAGAACAACGACAAGGTGGGCGTGATTTTTTTCAGCAGCAAGATTGAAAAGTTCATTCCGCCCAAGAAGGGTAGTTCACACATCCTGCGCATCATCCGCGAGATCGTTGACTTCAAGCCGACGGAACGTGGTACTGACATCGGTGAGGGCTTGCGCTTCCTGACCTCGGCCATCAAGCGCCGCACCACGGCCTTCCTCATCTCCGACTTCATGACGGACAAGAGTTTTGAGAAGGAGATGCAGATTGCGGCTAATAAGCACGACCTCGTCGCCTTGCGTATCACCGACCGCCGTGAGATTGACATCCCTAAGGTGGGTCTGGTGAAGTTTCGCGACTCGGAGACGGGCAAGGAACGCTGGGTTGACACCTCGAGCCGCGCCTGGCACAACGCCTACCAACAGATGATTCAATACAAATCGTTGGAGTTGAACCGCGAGTTCACCAAACACGGTATCGACAACTCGCTGATTTACACCGATGAAGATTATGTGAAACCTTTGATGCAACTCTTTAAGAAAAGGGAGGCAAGAAGATGAAGAAATATGTTTTGTTTTTGATGGCGACATTCGCCCTGTTCGGCGGACTCAAGGCACAACAGGTGGAGGTGGACGGCAAGGTTGAAAGCACGGACGTGCAGGTGGGCAAACCGTTCACGCTCGATTTGAGCCTCAAGGTGCCCTACGGCTGGTTTGTGGAATGGAACGACTTTGCCACCGACACGCTGTCGGAGCAGCTTGACATCATCAAGCGCAGCGAGGTGGAACGCACCGCCGACGCTGACAGCAATGTCATCGTGAAGCAACAATTGACCCTAATGACCTTCGATACAGGTCAAGTGCAGGTGCCACCTATCGCCTTGAAATATGCCCGTTCGTTCGACGACCCCAATCGCCTGAATGCCTATACCGACCCCATTCGTCTTTATTCGACCACTATGGCGGTCGACACCACTTTGGCTTACAAGCCCATTGTGGAACCCATCGACGCACCGGTAAAGTTTAAAGAGGTGTTCCCGTGGATTTTGGGTGCCTTGCTGTTGGTGCTGCTCGTTATTGGCATTTGGTATTGGCGCAAGCACCGAAAACCCAAGGTGGATGCCGAGGGTAACATCGTCCGTGGTCCTGTCATCCCGCCTTACGACAAGGCGGTGGGCGACTTGGAAAACTTGCGTCAGCAGAAGCTTTGGCAGTCGGGCAAGGTGAAGGAATATTTTTCCTCGCTCACTGATATCGCCCGAGAGTACATAGAAGGTCAGTTCGGTGTGAACGCTGTCGAAATGACCACTGACGACATCCTCGAGGAAGTCAAGCCGTTGCATTTCTCGCAAGAGACCTACAACAAGTTGAAAGACACCATGGAAGTCGCCGACTTGGTGAAGTTCGCCAAGTATTCGAGCTCCAATCTGGAAAGCGAGAACGCTATGAACAGCATGACGGAATTCGTCAACGAGAGTTATGCGCAATACAAGCAGCGCAAAGCAGAGGAAGAAGCGAGACTCGCTGAGATGAAGAAGCAGAAACAAGAAGAACCTGCAGTAAAGGAGGAGGTGACAAATGTTTGAAAACATTGAATTTGCAAATCCCAAGTTGCTGTGGCTTTTGCTGCTAGTGCCGTTGGCCATCGTATGGTACATCCTGCGCCACAAGAAACAGGAAGCATCGATGAACTTCTCCGACCTAAAGGGGATGGTCAAGCTGCCGAGGACATGGAAAGCATGGTTCCGTCATTCGCTTTTTGGCTTGAAGATGGCAGCCTTGGCCTTACTTATCGTGGCTTTGGCGCGTCCACAGAGTTCGTCAACCAATTCGACCTCGAATATCGAAGGTATTGATATCGTGATGGCAATGGACGTTTCAGGCTCAATGCTGGCACGCGACCTCAAGCCCGACCGTCTGACAGCAGCGAAACAGGTGGCCTCCGAGTTCGTACAAGGCCGTCCTGGCGATCGTATGGGTTTAGTTATCTTCTCGGGTGAGTCGTTCACTCAGGTGCCGCTGACCACCGACCATGGTGTAATGCTCAACATGCTGGCTGAGATGAAAAACGGCCTCATTGATGACGGCACCGCTATTGGCGACGGTTTGGCGACGGCCATCAGCCGACTCAAGGACAGTGAAGCCATCTCGAAAGTGGTCATCTTGCTCACTGATGGTATGAACAATGCAGGCTCCGTTGACCCATATACTGCTGCCGAGATTGCCAAGTTATACGGTATTCGCGTCTACACCATCGGCGTAGGCACTTACGGTATGGCACCTTATCCTGCAAAGACTCCATTTGGTAATACGGTTATGCAACAGATTAAGGTTGAAATCGACGAGAAGTTGCTAACTACTATCGCCAATTCGACGGGCGGCAAATATTTCCGTGCCGCTAACAATAAAAAGCTGGACGAAATCTATCAGGAAATCGACAAGCTGGAGCGTTCTAAAATTGAGGTGACGGAGTTCCGTCGCCTTCACGAGGAGTTCTATCCTTTGGTGGCGTGGGCTTTGGCATTGTTGTTGCTTGAATTCCTCTTGCGTAAAACCATTTTCAGGACTTTAACGGACTAAGACTATGGAAAACGTATTGCGATTTGAACACCCTGAATACCTTTACTGGTTGGCTATCATTCCAATATTGGTTATCATCTATATTTTGTTCCGCCTCGGTCAAAAGCGTCGTTTCGAGCGTTTTGCCCGCATTGAGATGCGTGAACAACTGGTGCCGAGTTATTCTTCCCGTCGTTCTACCTTCAAGTTCATCGTTTTCCTACTTGTCATCGCGTGCTCCATCTTGGCCTTGGCCAACTTGCAGAGTGGCAGTAAGATGGAGGAGGTGAAGCGTGAGGGTATCGACCTTTACATTGCTGTCGACGTATCCAATTCGATGAATGCCGAGGATATCGTTCCAAGCCGTTTGGAGCGCTCGAAGCAGGCCATCAACAAGCTCATTGGCGAGATGCGCGGCGACCGCATCGGAGTCATCGTCTTTGCGGATAAGGCTTTCGTGCAGCTGCCCATCACCACCGACTATTCGGCGGCGAAGATGTTCCTTTCGACCATTAATACAAGCCTTGTGGCTTCACAGGGTACTGCCATTGCTGAAGCTATCAATTTGGCACTCAAGTCGTTTCCTGATGAAGCCCACAGCCGTGCCATCGTCATTATTTCGGATGGTGAAGATCATGAGAATGATGCCGCTCTCAAAGCGGCTCAAGAAGCTGCCAAGCAAGGCGTGCACATCTATACCATCGGTATGGGTCTCGCTGAAGGCGCCCCCATTCCGGAATACAACAAATACGGTCATCAGACGGGCTATCGCAAAGACAGCAATGGCAACACCATCATCACCCGATTGGATGAGCAGATGCTGCAAAAGATTGCCTCTGCAGGCAATGGACTTTATGTCCGCGCCAGCAACTCCAATGTGGGTTTGAGCAAGATTTACGATGACATCAGCAAGTTGGACAAGACGGAAATCGATGCCAAGGTCTTCACTGATTATGAAGATCAGTTCCAATGGTTTGTAGCTGCTGCCATTGTCTTTATGCTGATTGAGATTTTCATTTCTTCGGGTAAAAAAGCCTGGGAGAGGAAGTTTAATATTTTTGAGAAGAAAAATGAATAAATTCATTAAATATCTAATAATCATCGTTTTCCTGTTTTCTTCGTTGGCGGTCTCGGCGCAGAGCGATGAAAAAGCCATCCGTAAAGGCAATCGCAACTATAAAAGTGCGAATTACGAGCAGGCCATTGCTTATTATAAGAAAGCCTTGGAAATTAGGCCAAACAATGCGAAGGCGCAGTTTAATTTGGGTGATGTGTATTATGCCAAGCAGTCATACGACACCGCGTATACTGAGTTTCAGAAGGTGCTTGATTTGTCGCCAGATGCCAAGTTGAAGTCGAACGCCGTTTACAACATGGGCAACTGCCTTTTGGCGCAGAACAAATACTATGATGCTTTTAATATATATAAGGTATCGTTGAAGCTGAACCCTGAGAACGAAAACGCCTTGTACAACTTGGAGTATTGCCGCGCCCATTTGGTGAAAAGCAAGGTCTGGGTAGTGCAGCCCGAACATGGTAGGGTAGAGGCCAAAGAAAAAGAAGCTTTCAACGGACAGCGCGTTACCCTGACGGCTCAACCCGACGAGGATTATGCCTTGTCACAGTACTTAGTGGTGCGGGCCGACAATCAGCAGGTTACGGTGGATGTGAGCGGCAGTAGCTTTGTCATGCCTAAGTTTGATGTGTTGGTTTCGGCTGAGTTCAAACAGGCCCATAAGATCGAGATCGATAAAAACATCAAGAACGGTACGGTGAAGGCCGACCGCAATAAGGCCGTCGAAGGCCAGCAGGTAACCCTTGAGGCACAAGGTGAAAACGACTTTGTGCTCGATAAGTTCATCGTGTATCGTACGGGCAACCGCAACGATACGGTACCGGTCAACAAGACGACCTTCCAAATGCCCAACTTTGATGTGACGGTGACCGCTACCTTCCGCAATGCATTGAGAGTCAGTGTTGATAGTGTTGCTAACGGTACCATTAAGGTGACCGATAGTTTGGTCAAGCCGGGCGACAATGTTGGCATCATCGTAAAGCCTGATAAAGGTTATCAACTGGGCGATCTTCATGTGGTTAGCGACAGAGATGCCACAGATTCGGCTCCTGTTTCTGATGACAACATGTTCCAGATGCTCGACACTGATGTGACAGTAAAGGCCGATTTTGTGGAAGCCACTGATTACTACAAGGTGGAGGCTGATTCCGCTATCGAAGGTGGTCATGTGCTCCTTGACCAGACCGAGGCAACACGCCGCGAGACAGTGAAGTTAGATAACGCTCCTGAACCTGGCTATCAATTCAAGGAATATGTCATCCATCAGGTGGGCGACACGGCTGTGAAGGTACAACCATTAGGCAATTTCTTTACCATGCCCGACTTTGATGTGGAGGTCTCGGCTGTCTTCGAGAAGAGTGAAGGAGAGAACCAAGACCAGCAACAGCAGCAACAGGATCAGCAACAAGACCAACAAGATCAAGAGCAACAGCAAGACCAACAGCAGAATCAAGACCAGCAACAGCAGCAACAAAATCAGCAGCAACAGAACCAGCAGATGTCAAAAGAAGATGCCCAGCGTATGCTTGATGCTCTTGAAAACCAAGAAAAAAAGACCATGGAAAAGGTCAACGAACAAAAAGTCAGACAACAACCCAAAAAGAAGAGCGATAAAGATTGGTAAATATGAATAAACGAATCATTTTGTTATTGATGCTATGCCCTTTGTGGCTTTGGGCGCAAGACACCCCCACTTTGACTGTCTCTGCCAAGAAACAAGTCGTTGTGGGTGAGCGTTTCCAAGTGGTGTTTGAGGCCAATGCTGAGGGAAGGAATTTTCAGGCGCCTTCGTTCGAGGGCTTTAACGTGGTGGGTGGTCCATTCACCTCGACCAGCTCGAGCATTCAAGTGGTCAACGGCTCTATATCACGTACTACGCGCAATTCCTATACATTTGCTTTGCAGGCTATTCAGGAAGGCACTTTCCGTATCGGTTCTGCCTCACTGACTGTCAGCGGCGATAAAGTCAGCAGCGAGCCTTTCGAAATCAAGGTGCTACCCGATGACGGTAGTCATGTTCCATCAGGTGGTGGCGGAGGGCCGTCCAATCAGGGACAGTCGCAGCAAAACACCAACGACCCTCAAGTCAGTGGCAAGGATTTGTTCTTGAGGTGCATTCCATCCAAAAAAACGGCCTATGTAGGTGAACAAATTGTATTGACTTACAAGCTTTACACCAAGGTGCCAGTGTCGTCAGTTTCCCTCTCAAAGATGCCTTCCTATGCTGGCTTTTGGACAAAGGACATTTCCGACAATAACGGTACGTTGAAGCAGTCGAGTGAATATGTCAATGGTATCGAGTATACAACGGCCGAAATCCAAAAGATGCTTATTGTACCACAACGTTCGGGCAAGTTCACCATCGACCCGATGACGATGGAATGCGTCGCTCAGATTCGAACCCAGCGCAACAACAGTCGTAGCATGGATCCCTTCGAGGCTTTCTTCAACGATCCCTTCTTCAATCGCAACATCACCAATGTGCAGAAGGAACTTTCTTCGCAATCGTTCGGCCTTGAAGTGAAGAATCTTCCCGAGAACGGCAAACCTGCCTCTTTCGCAGGTGCTGTGGGCAATTATAAGTTTACTTCGTCAATAGACAAGACGGATTTGAGCACCAATGAGGCCGTTACTGTCACGTTGACGGTTTCGGGTTCGGGCAACATTGAATTGTTGCAGATGCCAGAGCCTATGTTCCCCCCCGACTTTGAAGTTTACGACCCGAAAATCACGACTTCGACGGATGTCAATTCCCAAGGTATGACGGGAACAAAAAAAGCTGAATATCTGGCTATTCCTCGTCGCGCAGGCAACTTTTCCGTTGCGCCAGTCGAGTTCTCCTACTTCAATCCTAGTACGGAGTCATATCAGACCTTGCTCTCTGAGCCATACGAACTTTCGGTGGTGAAAGGCAAGGATACGGAAGGAGAAGGTGGCGTGTATGCCTCCAATCAGGAAGACATCAAATATTTGGGCAGCGACGTGCGTCACATTATGAATGATGGTGCCCAATTGAAGCCCACGCATACCACCTTCTTTGCTTCTTCCACTTATTTCTCCATTCTGTTGGGACTATTGGTGGTTTTCGTTGCCTTGCTCTTCATCTTGAAGAAGCGTGCCGAAATGGCCAAAGATACGGCAGCCAACCGTAACCGTAAGGCCGATAAGGTAGCACGTGGTCGTTTGAAGAATGCCTATCAACACCTGAAAGCCAAGGACCAGGATAAGTTCTATGTGGAGATGTCGCAGGCCTTGTGGGGTTACATTGCCGACAAGTTGGGCATAGAGCGTTCCAAATTGTCAATGGATACAGTGAGTGAAACGATGAAAGACAAGAATGTACCCGATGAGCTGACCCAACAGTTTGTCGACACGCTTAACAGTTGCGAATTTGCCCGTTTTGCTCCTGGCAGTGCTGAGGAAAAGATGGACGACCTTTACCAGCGTGGCATTGACGTTATTTCTAAAGCGGAAAAAGTCTTGTAATCAATGAAAGGAAAAACAACAATGAAAAGATACACCTTATTAATATATATGATAGCCTTGATGGGTTGGGCGTTTGCCCAGAACCCTGCCGAAGAATGGTTCAACCAAGCTAATGCGGCTTATAATTCAGGCAATTATGAGAGCGCAGTGGAGCTTTATGAGAAGATCCTTGCCACGGATTTGGAATCGGTTCCGGTTTATTACAACATGGGCAATGCCTATTATAAAATGCGTGAATACCCCAAGGCCATTTATTCTTACGAAAAGGCCTTGAAGCTTGATCCGTCGAATGAAGAGGTGCGAACCAACCTTGAAATCGCTAATCTTGCCATTGTCGACAAAATTGAGCCTGTACCACAGTCGTTTGTCGAACGTTGGTGGCGAAGTTTGAGGGCGATGTGCTCGGGAGATCGTTGGGCTTGGTGGTCGTTGGCAGCATTCGCACTACTGCTCGTTTCAGCCTTTTTGTTCTTGCGTTCGCGTCGTGTTGGGTTACGAAAGTTAGGCTTTTTCACAGGCATTGTCTTTCTTATTGTTTTCGGCTTTTCGGTGGTCTTTGCGGCTCAGCTCAAGCATGCTGCCGCTGTGCAAGACCAAGCCATCATCATGACACCTACGGTGACCGTGAAAAGCTCGCCAAGTGAAGATGGTGTCGACCTCTTTGTACTTCACGAAGGCACTAAAGTATCTGTTTTGGAATCCTCAAACGGATGGAACAAGGTTCGAATCGCCAATGGTAGCGTTGGATGGCTTGAAGTGGATAAAATGCTTTCTTTCTGACCTTTTCGGGGTACTGAATGAATTTTTTTGAGAAAAAAATGAATTTTTTTTCCTCAAAATGTAATTTCTTTGAAAGAATGTCCTATATTTGCAGACCATATTAAAGTGAAAAAGTGTCAAAACACGTGTAAAATAGAGGATTAATTAAAATTTCGTGATATGAAAAAGAGATTTTTACCTTTCAGTTTACTTCTGGTAATCATGATCTTAGGTCAGTCAGTTATCGCTGACCAAGGTGGGCACTATGTCCCTCGCAAGCAAATCAACAATGCGGAAAGCTTTATGGGCAGTCTCCGCGCTAACCAAAAGACGGGCTTGATCGATCCTGCTGATATGCTTAAGGCTATGCAGGCTCCGGCAACGAGAAATGCCTCTGATAAGCCGCTTTATTGGATTAACATGGGTCCTGACAATATGGGTGGTCAGACTACAGCTATCCTGTACGACAATAGGCTGGTCAATGGTCATACCAATGGCGTGGTCTATATCGGCGCCAAAGGCGGTGGTGTATACAAGACCTATAATTACGGAGTCACGTGGCATCAAGTTGGTGGCCTCAATCTGATGGTCAGCTGCATGGTTCAGGATGCCAATGGTGTCATTTATGTTGGTACTGGTGATTGTGACGATGCTGCTGCACATAATGGTCTTAGTCAACAAGGCTATGATAACAGTTTCGTGGGTACAGGTCTTTACACCCTTACCGATGACGAGTTCCAACAAATTGTGGCTCCTACCGAGGAAGGATGGCAGTTCATCAACGACCTTGCTATCTCTGATGGTAAACTGTTGGCTGCTACTAACGAAGGTTTGATGTGCTCAAATGATGGCGGTCATCATTGGTCTGCTGTTGTTGAAGGCAATGCCGTTTCAGTGAAAGTTGGAAGCGACAATTCGATCATTGCCGCTGTTGACGGTCATGTCTACATTGGCGAAGACGTGAATCATTTAGAGGATCATTCGGGTACAACCGAGACTCTTGTGGACAACACGCTTTTGCCTCAAGGTGCTGATGGTGGCATGATTGACCTCGCCATCGCTCCTTCGGATGTTAACGTTATGTATGCCAGCTTCATTGGTGCGGATGGTGTTCATACGGGTGTTTATGTCTCTAGAGATAAAGGTGAGACCTGGAATGTGGCTCTTCCTAACGTGACCAGCATCCAAGGCCATAACATCTATGACGGTCAAGGCCTTTACAATCATGGTATTGTTGTTGATCCTGAGAATGCCGACATCGTCTACGTGCTCGGATACAACCTTTGGTCACTGACGGCCACTTCAGGTAATGGATACTATATTGCCAACCAATTGACTAGCCAATCATACTACTATCTGCCGGATTACATTCACGTCGGTATCCATGCTTTGGTCTTTAACCCACGCAATTCGCAAGAATGCTATGTGGGTACTGATGGCGGCATCTACAAGGCTAATGGCAGATTCTCTTTCAGCTATTGCAACCGTAACTATGTCACCACCCGTATGTTCAGTGTGGCCTATTCTGGCAAGGATACTAAAGTCTTGGCCGCTGGTCTCGATCACGGTACGGTGTACATCCCCGGCGATGTCGATGGTAATACTCTAGGAACAGGTTATTGGATCAATCCGAGAGGTGACAACATGGGAGTTTTCTCTGAAGGTTCGAATGCCGGTCCTTGCGCTTTTTCCATGATTAATTCGAATACGGTTTTCGTGACTTATCGTTATAGAGATGACACGGATAATAAGAGAACTTGGGTCGCTCGTTCCGAGACCCTTGGTGATGACTGGGTGTCATCTAACTTCACATCTGCACTCAGCTCCTCTATGTTCCCCAACACCACCTCGTTCCGTATTCCTGTCCTGTTGTTTGAAAACTACAACAACCAACTGAATCCCGAGACCACTTGGTACTTGAACAATACTGAAAGCACTCAGCATGCTGGTACCACCGTTCAGGTCATGAGTAACAACGATTATCCGTTTGACTATAAACTGACGACCAATGTCGCTGCTGGTGACTCTATCGAAGTGCATGACCCCATCACTTCATACTTCTTCATCGCTTCTACCGAAACTTTCCTTATGACCCGTACCCCGTTGCAGTTCGACAAGGAAGCTGTTTGGTTCAAGTTGGCAGATAAGACCCACTCTGGCTTTAAGGGCGATCCTCTCTGCATGGACATCACCGCTGATGGTGACAACATGTTCGTTGGCTTCAAGGATGGTAAGTTCTTCCGTATCTCAGGCTTGAACAGTGTTGTTGATTCCCATACGGGCTCCATCACTGACTCGTTGTATGCTGCCACTGTCACTCAGATTACACTGCCCATTGATGGTCAGTGCGTCACTTCCGTCGCCGTTGACCCGCGCGATAAAAACAAGGTTCTCATCACCTGCGGTAACTATGGTAACACTGACTACGTGTTCTATACCACCAATGCTTTGGCCGATGAGCCGACCTTCGTCTCCAAGCAAGGCAACCTGCCCAAGATGCCTGTCTATTCCTCAATAATCGATATGGAAACGGGTGATGTCATTATTGGCACCGAGCGTGGTATCTATAGAACGAAGAACCTCAGCTCTTGGACGTTTGATGGCGATGCTATGGGTGAGGTTCCTGTCATGGAACTTAAACAACAACGTGCCTATAGAGAAGATGCTATCACGGTGAATCATACTGATGAAGGCGATTTCGTGACGGAGTATCCTGGTGTACACAACACAGGTATTATCTATGCCGCTACTTACGGCCGTGGCGTCTTCCGCTGCGAGAACTATAAGAAAGACTTCGCCAACGTTACTGAAAACCCGAGCGTCAACAACGTCAACGTGAGCATGTATCCTAACCCAGTCAGCAGCCAAGCCACCCTTAGCTTCGATCTTAAGGAAAGCTGCAGCGTCAGCTATCAAGTGTTCGATATGTCGGGTCGTATGGTGATGAACCAGAACATGGGTCGTCTCGCCGAAGGCGAACACCAAATCAACATCAACGCTGAGAGCCTCAGCTCAGGTTCCTACATCCTGCGTCTCAACCAGGGTGCCAAGAACAACAGCGTGAAGTTCATGGTGTACTAATGTTGTTAGTAGAGACGTTGCGTGCAACGTCTTTGCAAACAATTACAAAAAAGAAAGACAATCTGAAAAGATTGTCTTTCTTTTTGTATTTTTGCGCTATCATTTCGAATTCTATGAACAGCAAAAGAATCAATAAGGTGTTGGTTGCCAATCGGGGCGAAATTGCAGTGCGCATTATGAAAACCTTGCGAAGACTGCATATTGCTTCGGTCGCGATTTTTGCCGACAACGACGCCAATGCCTTGCACCGTCGCATGGCCGACGAGGCCTATCCTTTGGGCAATGGAACGCTGAAAGACACCTATCTCAATGTCCGAAAAATCATTGACGCTGCCTTGGACTCGGGAGCCGATGCCATCCATCCTGGATATGGCTTCCTTTCCGAGAGTCCCGATTTGGTTGAAGCCTGCGATGCCAACAACTTGATTTTTATTGGTCCTGACGCAAAATCGATGCGACTGATGGGCAATAAGATTGAAGCCCGCAAGGTAGCTGTCAAAAATGGCATCCCTGTCACTTTCGGAATGATGGGTGATCACGAAGAGATCATGCAAGTGGCTGATACGTTGCCCTATCCCGTTCTCATCAAAGCGGCTGCCGGCGGTGGCGGCAAGGGCATGCACATCGTATGGCAAAAAGTGGACTTGAAGCTTGAGTTGGAACGCGCCTCACGTGAAGCAGAGAAGTATTTCGGCGACGGTACGGTTTTTATTGAGCAGTATATCGAAAACCCTCGCCATATTGAAGTTCAAGTTTTGGCCGACCATCACGAAAACATCATTCACCTGCATGAACGTGAATGTACAATACAACGTCGCTATCAGAAAATCATTGAGGAATCGCCATCACCCACATTGACCGAGGAGAAACGACAACAGATTTGTGAAACCGCAGTCAAGTTGTGTAAGGCCATCGGTTACCGCAACGCGGGCACGGTTGAGTTTTTGGTCGACAAGGACCTGAATTTCTATTTCTTGGAGATGAACACCCGTATTCAGGTGGAACATCCTGTCACTGAGATGCGCACGGGCATCGACATTGTGGAGGAACAAATCCGCATTGCGAGAGGGAAGGAGATGGGCTGGACACAAGAAGCCATCCAACCTCAAGGTCACGCCATAGAACTGCGTATCTACGCCGAAGATCCTGCCAACGGATTCCTTCCTACTCCTGGTAAGGTGACGGCATACCATAAACCGCAAGTGCGTGGCGCAAGGGTGGATAGTAGCATTGATGGCCCCTGCTCCATATCAGAAGCTTACGACCCGATGATCGCCAAACTGACTTGTCATGCCAAAGACCGTCAAAGTGCTATAGAAACAGCTCGTCGTGCCTTGAAGGAATTCATCATTCAAGGTTTGACGACCAATAAGGCCTATCTTTGGGAAGTGATTAAGAATGAAGATTTTATCGATAATAAAATTGATACTTCATTTTGTGCCACACATCAAGAAAACTTAATCAAAGCTCTTGAGAATAGTCGAAATGTACAAAACATCAATGATATAGTGCTCTCTTTCTTGATGTTTGACTTCTGCAAAAAGCAGATAGAACAGCATCCTGAGAACGTTTGGGAAGAAATCGGTTATTGGCGTTACCACATGCAAATTACCGTCGATGTGGAAGGAAAGAGAGTGCCAGTCAGCATCAGCGCCGCCGAAGCGGGCAAGATTAAAGGAACGGTGGGGGAGACACCTTTCGCAGTGGAGTTTATCCAATACGACAACCGACAAATGAAGATCATGCTCAATGGCCGTACTGAGACGGTTTATTGCTCGGTAAACGACGAACAAAAAACCATTATCAATTTCCATGGACTTAACTTTACCTGTTTCCGTACCGACCAACTGAACGATACTACGGACTATGCCTGCAAAGAGTCGGTGAACGACAAGACCAAATTGGTGTCGCCTATGCCTGGTAAAGTAGTGAAGATCAATGTAAAGGAAGGAGATGAGGTGGCTGATGGAACGATAATGATTGTGGTGGAGGCGATGAAGATGGAAAACAACATTACAGCCTCGGGCAAGGCCAAAGTGAAGAGAATTCTTGTCGCTGAAGGCCAAATGGTGGACAATAAAATGCAGTTGATAGAGTTGGAATAAAAAAATACTACTAATATGAACTTTGACCTCACAAAAGAACAGGAAGCCCTCCGCCAACGGGTGCGTGACTTCGCTGAACAGGAAGTGAAACCCGTCGCCCGCCAAAACGATGAAGACCAACATTTTGATGTTGAACTAACCCTTAAAATGGCCGAACTTGGTTTTTTGGGTATGACTGTACCCAAGGAATATGGCGGTCAGGGATTTGATAACTTGAGCTACATCATTGCCGTGGAGGAGCTTGCTCGTGTGGACGGCTCTACCGCTGCCACCATCGCTGCCGACAACTCTTTGGGCATCGGCCCCATCAAGGACTATGGCACCGATGAGCAGAAACAACGTTACCTGCCTCGTCTCTGCAAAGATCGCCTTTGGGGCTTTGGCTTGACGGAAGAGGATGCGGGCAGCGACTCGCGCGGTACCAAGACTACGGCCGAGTTTGATGGTAATTTTTGGCACCTTAACGGCTCCAAGATTTTCATCACCAACAGTGCGACACCTATCAGCCTAGGCACCACTGTGCAAGCCGTTTCGGGTGAAAAGGACGGCAAACCTGAATTCACGGCGTTGCTCGTTGAGAACAAAAAGGACGGCTTCACCCAGACACCCATGCACGACAAGATGATGTGGCGCGCCTCCAACACAGGCAAACTCATCTTCAACGATGTACGTCTCTCCGAAGACTGCATTCTTGGTAAACCGGGTGAAGGCTCACACATTATGCTCGCCACTTTGGATTCAGGCCGTCTTTCAATTGCCGCTATGGGATTGGGCTGTGCACAAGGTGCCTACGAGATGGCCTTGGCCTATTCCAAGAAGCGTGTGCAGTTTGGCAAGCCCGTTTGCAAGTTCCAAGCAGTCAGTTTCAAGCTAGCTGACATGGCTATGAAGATTGAGGCGGCACGCGGGTTGCTCTACCATGCTTGCTGGCTCAAAGACCAGCACCGTCCCTTCGGCAAGGAGGCTGCTATGGCCAAGTTGTATTGCTCCGAAGTGGCTGCCGAGGTGTGCGACAAGGCTGTGCAGGTGATGGGTGGCCATGGTTTGCTGAAGGAGTTCGACATGGAACGCTTCTACCGTGATCAGCGTATCCTCCAAATCGGAGAAGGCACCTCGGAAATCCTCCGTTTGGTGATTTCGAGAGCCATCGGATGCTGATGATGATTCCCTTCGGGAATGGAGGTGGTTCATGCGTTGAATTGCGGCGGTTTGTGACGCTTACAAATTGAAAACATGACCTACCGCCACAGTTTACACAACAAATGTCTTTCCATTCCCGCAGGGAAACTCTACAAACGAAACAATTCTATTAATTAAACCAAATAATAATGAAAATCAAGTACTTTGCATTAGTCGCTATGGTAGCCGTTGCGTTTACCGCCTGCGACAACAAGAAGCCTGAACCGGTTCAAGAGCCTGTTCAAGAAACCACCCACATGTCAGACAAGTACGCCGAGTACACCCTGACGACCGACATCAGCCATCTCAGCGACAACGAGCGTGAGATGCTACAATTGCTTTTCGAAGCCGCCGATATCATGGACGGCCTCTTCTGGAACGAGAACTATGGTGACAAGAACGAGCTGATGACCCGTATCGGTGACAATGCCGACATCAAGAAACTGGCCACCATCGCCTATGGCCCTTGGGATGGCCTTGATGGTAACAAGCCTTTCGTGGAAGGCATTGGAGAGAAGCCTGCTGGTGCACGTTTCTATCCTGCCGACATGACCGAGGAGGAATGGAACGCGTTCGCTGATCCAAACAAGACCAGCCAATACACTATGATTGTCCGTGATGAGAACGGCAATCTGAAGTGTGTGTGGTATCACGACTATTTTGAACAGCAGATCAAGAAAGCCGCTTCATTGTTGGATGATGCATCGGAACTCGCTGGCGATGAGGAATTTGCAGAATACCTGCGCCTCCGTGCCAAAGCCCTTCGCACGGATGACTATTTCGAGAGCGATATGCAGTGGATGGACGTGCGCAACAACAACATCGACCTTGTGATTGGCCCCATCGAGAACTACACCGATGCCCGTTATGGCATCAAGGCCTCGCACGAAGCCTTCATCCTCATCAAAGACCAGGAGTGGACCAAGCAATTGGCTCGCTATGCTTCGTTTGTACCTAAATTGCAGAAGCAGTTGCCTGTACCAGCACAGTACAAGAAAGAAGTGCCTGGCTCTGATGTTGACTTGGCAGCCTATGACGTGGTCTACTATGCTGGTGACTGCAATGCCAACAGCAAGACCATTGCCATTAATCTGCCTAATGACGAGCGTGTTCAATTGCAACGTGGCACCCGTAAGCTTCAACTTAAGAACGCCATGCAGGCCAAGTTTGACAAGATCTTGGAACCCATCTCTGAAGAACTGATGACCCCCGAGTCTATGGAGCATATCAAGTTTGACGCCTTCTTCGCCAATGTGATGTTCCACGAGACCGCTCACGGCATGGGCATCAAGAACACCATCACAGGCAAGGGGACAGTCCGCGAGGCTTTGGGCAACCAATACAACGCCCTTGAGGAAGCCAAGGCTGACGTTTTGGGTCTCTATCTCGTGACCAAACTGGCCGAGATGGGTGAATACACCAACACCACCATGGAAGACAACTACACCACCTTCATGGCGGGCATTTTCCGCTCGGTGCGTTTCGGTGCTGCTAGTGCCCATGGCAAGGCCAATATGCTTACTTTCAACTACTTCCAAAACGAAGGTGCTTTTGTCCGTAATGAAGATGGCCGTTATGCCATCGACTTTGAGAAGATGAAAGTGGCTGTTGAGAAACTGGCAGGCGACATCCTCCAGCACCAAGGCAACGGCGACTATGAAGCCACAAAGGCTTGGATGGGTGAGATGAGTGTCATCAAGCCTGAACTGCAAGCCGACCTCGACCGTGTGAATGCCGCTGGCATCCCCACCGACATCTATTTCAACATGGGGCCCAATGTACTTCTGAAGTAAGTATATCATACACAACTATTTATTCCATCAGAGACGGTGCGCTGCGCCGTCTCTGTTTTTTTTGGTATAAAGCCTAGAAAAAAGTTATCAACACTGTTGATAAAACGTTGATAAAAAAACGGAAAAAGCGTCTTTCTCTGCTTCTATTCTATCCAATTAATGCCTATATTTGCGCTCGTTAAATTGCATAATTGTAGACACTTGTGAAATACAAACAATCAATTAAATATCAATTCATTAAAACATTCAACACAATGAAAAAAAGATTTACAATCCTAGCAGCGGTTTTCGCGTTGCTAGCGTTCCTCGCCATTCCAATGGGGATGAGGGGACAAACGACGGTAACTTTTACCGCGGGAACTGACACAGGTGAGACCTCTGTCACAAAAGACGGCGTCACGGTTTCAATGTCAACGATGAGCCGTACAGACAATTATCGTTGCTATGCCAATACTGCCATGACTATTGTATCATCGGTGGGCAATATTACAAGTGTTGAGTTGACTTGTACTGGAAATGGTGATTCGAACTATGGTCCTGGCAAGTTTAGTTTGACAGAAGGATATACTGGCTCATATTCGTATTCTGGCAATATTGGAACTTGGATTGGAAGCGCAGCAGACATATCACTGTCAGCAAGCTCCCAAGTTCGTATGACTGAAATAGTAGTTACTATAGGAGGTTCTGTCCCTACCACCTATACAGTTACCTACGACTGCAACGGTGGCACCAGTGGTTGCCCTGAGAATGTGACGGGCATTGAAATAGGTACACAGATTCAATTGGCTCCTGCACCAACCAAGACCGATTATACTTTTGACGGTTGGAACGATGGAAGCACCACCTATCAAGCTGGTGCCAATTACACCGTGAATGGCAATGTCACCTTCACTGCCCAATGGACTGAAATCGTTTCAGGCGATGAACATTGGGTAATTGCCAACCTCACCGAACTCACCGAGGATGATGTCTTCGTTATTGTGGGTAACAATGGCAGCAACTATGCCATGTCGAATAACAACGGCACAGGTAGTGCTCCTTCAGCAGTTGCAGTGACCGTAACTGGTAACGAAATCACTAGCACTGTGGCTTCAACTATCCAATGGACTGTCAGTGGTGATGCCACTAATGGATATACTTTCTATCCGAATGGTTCTAACGATACTTGGCTGTATTGCACCAACTCCAATAATGGTGTTCGCATAGGTACCAATACGGACAACATTTTTGAGATGGATGCCACTTCAGGTTATTTAGTGCATCAAGGGACTTCTCGTTATATTGGTATTTACAATTCCCAAGACTGGAGATGCTATACTTCCATCAACAATAATATCAGCGGTCAAACTTTCGCTTTCTACAAGAAAATGGTTGGCGGTACTGTTCCTCCGAGCATCTCTGCAAACAATGTATCCGTTGAATACGATGCCGTGTCTGGTTCGATTGCCTACACCGTTAACAATGCTGTTACTGGTGGCACGATGAGCGCAGCCGTTACCGAAGGTGATTGGCTCACCCTTGGTCAAGGCACCACCAGCCCGATTTCATTTACCTGCACTGCAAACCAAACTTCAACTGCTCGTACGGCTACGGTTACCCTAACCTACACATACAACCGCGAAACCACTACCGCTAATGTTACTGTGACACAAGCAGCTAACCCCAATGCGATTAACAATATTTCTGAAATTACCGCAGCTGGTACCTATACTGTGCAGGGCACCATCGTTGCCAAGAGTGCAAGAGGCTTCATCGTTGGCGACGGTACTGGCTATGTGTATTATTACAACGTGAATTACGCCCAAGCTGACTACAACATCGGTGACATGGTGAAATTGGCAGGCTCTGTGATTGTTTATGGTGGCGTGTATGAGTTCAATAACACAACTACTGTTACCGCTGCGACAAGCTCTAATTACGTTGCAGAAGATCCCACCGTACTTACTGGTGAGCAGATGGATGCCCGAGTGGCTTCTACTACACCTCCACAATTGTCGAGCTATGTCCAGTATGAAGGCACACTTTCCGTCAATGATACCCACTATAACATTACAGACATTGTAGGCGCAACAACTGCCATAGGTAGCGTTTCCTATCCTCTCAATGTTGATGAAATCACGGCTTTGGACGGTAAGCATGTCAAGGTTACTGGATACTATGTTGGCATTTCCTCCAGCACCTATTACAACACGATGCTGGGTAGCATTGAAGAAATCGCTAGCAGCAATCCTTCTATTACTGCTGAAGATGTCAACATTGAATATAATGCCACAAACGGTGCTATCACATATACCATCAACAATCCAGTGAATGGAGGCGTCCTGACCGCTGCTACGGAAAGTGAATGGCTTACTTTAGGTACAGTTGGCGCAACAGTTCCTTTCACCTGCGCGGCCAATACCACTGCTTCACCTCGCACTGCTACTGTTACCCTTACCTATACATACAACACAGACCAAATTGTCACCAAGAATGTTACAGTGACACAAGCTGGCAATCCCAATACGATTGACAACATTTCTGATATCACCGCTGCTGGCACTTATACGGTGCAAGGCACTATCGTGGCTAAGAGCATGAGAGGCTTCATCGTTGGTGATGGCACTGGTTATGTCTATTATTACAATCAGAATTATGATCAAGCTGAATATGAAGTTGGTGACATGGTGAAGCTCTCAGGTTCCGTTGTTGTATTTGGCGGTGTGTTTGAGTTTAACAACACCACTGAAATCACTTACGTGTCAGAGTCGAACTATGTGACAGAAGAACCCACTGTGCTGAGTGGTGCCGACATGGATGCTAGAGTGGCTTCCACCACACCTGCCCAACTTTCAGACTTCGTCCAATATGAAGGTATGCTTTCAGTCAATGGTACACATTATAACATCACCGCTATCGAAGGCGCGACAACTGCCCAGGGTAGCATCTCTTATCCCATCGACACTGATGAAATCACAGCTATGGACGGCAAGATGGTCAAGGTGACGGGTTACTATGTTGGCATTTCCTCCAGCACCTATTATAACACCATGCTGGGTAGCATAGAAGAATTGGCTGGCGCCACTCCTTCCATCGCTGCCGCTGACGTTGACATTGAAGCAGCTGCCACTTCTGGTGCCATTGAGTACACCATCAACAACCCAGTTGAAGGTGGGGTGTTGACTGCCAACACAACTGCCGATTGGCTTACGTTAGGCACGGTTGGCAATACCGTTCCCTTCACTTGCACAGCCAATGAAGTTACCGCTGCTCGCACGGCTATTGTTACGTTGACTTACACTTACGATCGCGCCACCGTCACCAAGGACGTGACCGTGACACAAGCTGCCTATGTGGCTCCGTTTGAGCCTGCCACTTATACCTTGGCTACGACTATCGAATCGGGTAAGACCTACATCATTGTGGGTACTAAGACCGTCAATGATACGATCAGATACTACGCCATGGGTGAGCAGAGAAGCGCCAATCGCGGTGGCGTTGCCATCAGCGTTGACGGCACTACGGCTACAGTAGACACCGAAGATGTTTATGAGTTTGTCATTACCGCTTTGGACGAGAACGGGTTCTATTCCATCTATGACAATAGGACACCTGGTTATCTCTATGCTGCCGGTAACAATGCAAACCAACTGAAGACCGAAGCTGAACTTGATGTTAATGGTCATTGGGAAATCACTATAGATTCGCTATTCTCCATTGTTGCTTCAAACAGCAATAATCGCAATGTGATGCAGTTCAATTACAACAACAATAACCCGACGATTTTCTCCTGCTATGCTACAGCCAGTCAGGCTCCTGTTTATCTCTATGTGAAGGATGAAGCATCGACTACCGTCACTCAGACGATTGCCTTGTCGACGAACTGGAACTGGTTCTCGACCAACGTCGAAATCACCTTGGACGACCTGAAGGCAGCACTCCTTGAGGCCATGCCGGGCGCCACAAACATCACGATCAAGTCGCAGAACAACGGCAATAGCACCTATAATGGTAGCAGATGGAGAGGTACGCTGACCACGCTGGATGTGACCCAGATGTACAGGATCAAGGTCGAAGCCGATTGTGAGATAACCCTGACGGGCATGCCTATCGACCCTGTCGAGCACCCCATCACCATCGCCAATGGCGCCAACTGGATCGGGTTCCCGTTCAGCGAGAGCATGACCCTCACCAACGCCTTTGCCGGATTCGCCATCAGCGGTGACAAGGTCACGTCCCAGGAGGGCCTGTCCACCTACACCAACCGCTGGAGAGGGGCGTTCAGCACGCTTGAGCCTGGAAAGGGCTACATCTACAATTCGAATGTACAGGAAGACAGGACCCTCGTCTTCCCCACAAGCGCAAAATAAAACAATAGTCTATCGTAAACCAAAAGAATAGAAAAAAGAACAAACAACACAAAATTAACGCACTATGAAAAGAGTATTATTGACATTGATCGCAGCATTCGCATTCTGCGGGGCGATCTTCGCACAAACCACTCATTGGCCGGAATTCAACTACCACGACTATGAGAACAACGACGGCATCGTCGCATTTATCCAGATCAACGGCGAGTTCGTCACCGCAAACGACGACTGGGCCAACTTGGAAATCGGCGCTTTCGTCGGTGACGTGATCAGGGGACACGGTTTCCTGAACGACTACACGGATGAAGGTGACCCGTACCCGATTGTTGAGATGTCCTTTTACTACGACGCCACGGGCGAGGCAGTGACCTTCATGCTGTATGACCACGGTACTGGGACTTTGTACGACGCCTGCACCGCCAACATGGAAGTCGCCACCGGTGAAGACCACAACGAGCTGTACTTCGACTACGATGACGCACTGGTCCTCGACTTCTCCATTTCCTCCATCACCAAGGACATCATCGGCTACGGCGAGGGAGACAACCGCTGGTACCTCATCGCCACCCCCGTCGGGACGGTGAGCCCCGAGAACGTGGAGAACATGCTGGAGAACGACTACGACCTCTACTCCTTCGACCAGAGCGAGGAGCTGGAGTGGCGCCAGTACGGATACGACGACCTCTCCTTCTTCGACCTCGAACCCGGCAAGGGCTACCTCTATGCCAACAGCCAGGACGTCACCCTCACCTTCCCCGGCACGGCCTACACGGAGGGTGTCACCGTCACCCTCGTCAAGGACGAGGATGCCGTCCTCCAGGGATGGAACCTCGTGGGTAACCCCTTCAACCTCGACGCCTACATCGACCGCCCGTTCTACACCATGAACGAGGACGGCTCCGACCTCATCTCCGAGGCGACCACCGGTGCCATCGCCCCCATGGAGGGCGTCTTCGTCCTGGCCGCTGAGGACGGCGAGGAGATGGCCTTCTCCGCCGAGCCCGTCTCCGGCGGATCCATGCTCGCCCTCAACCTCACCAACGGCCGCGCCGTCGTCGACCGCGCCGTCGTACGCTTCAGCGAAGGACGCACCCTGCCCAAGTTCCAGCTCAACCCCAACAGCACCAAGCTCTACATCCCCGTCGACAACGAGGACTACGCCGTCGTACGCAGCGACGCCAACGGCGAGGTGCCCGTCAGCTTCAAGGCGGCCAAGAGCGGCAGCTACACCCTGAACTTCACCAGCGAGGAGGTCTCCTTCGGCTACCTCCACCTCATCGACAACCTCACCGGCAATGACGTCGACCTGCTCGCCAACCCGAGCTACACCTTCGACGCCAGCTCCACCGACTACGCCAGCCGCTTCCGCCTCGTCTTCGCCACGGGCAGCAACGACGACAGCTTCGCCTTCTTCAGCAACGGCAGCCTCATCGTCAACAACGACGGCAACGCCACGCTGCAGGTGGTCGACGTCACCGGACGCATCCTCAGCTCCGAGACCGTCAACGGCTGCGCCAGCGTCAACCTGAACGCCGCACCTGGCGTCTACATGATCCGCCTCATCAACGGCGACAACGTGAAGGTCCAGAAAGTGGTTGTGGAATAATCCTATTGTCTAACCTTTAAAACGATACATAACGATGAAAAAATTAGCATTGACAATCGCAATCGTCCTCGGACTGAGCTTGACGACCTTTGCAAACCACAATGACGGCGGCCTGTTCCAACGCGGCGCCTCCGAACCTGCCGCCTCCGGCATCTACGGCGACCGTACCATGGGCAACCCCATGCTCCCTGACCACAACGCGACCGGACACCAGGACGCTCCTCTGGGCAGCGGCATCGCCGTCCTCCTCGGACTCGGCGCTGCCTACATGGTTGCCAAAAAGCACAAGGAAGACTAATAATAATATTCCCTTTATTTCAAAAACGAGCCGACGAAACCGTCGGCTCGTTTTTGGTTTTTTGAAAACCAAATTTCCCTACTTGCGCCCAGGTAAGGCCGCGATCAGTTTCTTCGTGTAATCGTTCTGGGGATGCTCAAACAATTCGTCAGCGTCATTCGTCTCAACGGGTTTCCCGTTATACATCACCACCACGCGGTCGCTCATGAAACGCACCACGCTCAAGTCATGGGAAATGAAGATGTAAGTGAGGTGCCGCTCTTCCTTCAGCTTTTTCAGCAAGTTCAAGACCTGGGCCTGCACCGACACGTCCAGGGCCGACACCGATTCGTCGCAGATAACCAAACGAGGGTTGACCGCCAAAGCGCGGGCGATGCAGATGCGCTGCCGCTGGCCACCCGAAAATTCATGTGGGTAACGGTCGTAATGTTCAGCTTGCAAACCCACTTGTTCCAACAAGTCGCAAACCATAACGCGACTCTTTTTTCTGTCTTTTTCAATGCCATGCACAAGCATCGGTTCGGCGATGGCTTCGCCAATGGTAAGTCGTGGGTTGAGGGAAGAGTAGGGGTCTTGAAATACGATTTGAGCCTGCTTGCGGAAGTCACGTAAGGCTTGACCTTTCAGGGCAGTCACCTCAATGCCATCGAACCACACCTTACCACTTGTGGGTTCGGCCAAGCGCAGGATGCTGCGCCCCAACGTGGTTTTGCCGCAGCCCGACTCGCCCACGAGCCCAAGGGTCTCTCCTTCATAGACTTCGAGACTTACATCGTCGACGGCTTTCACATGGTCGTAGACACGGCCGAACACACCTTTTCTTAACGGATACCAGGTCTTTAGGTTATCCACACGCAAAAGCGGCTGCTGGCTGTAGAGTTGCTCAAGATGTGCTTGCCGTTCTTCGGGCGTGATTTGCAAGTCGTGCAGGATTTGTTCTTTGCCGCCCTGCCATTGTCCGTCGAGAAACTCCTTGACAATGGGCAAACGCTTGAGTCTCACATTTATAGGAGGCCGGCAGGCCAAAAGTCCTTGAGTGTAAGGCTGCTGCGGATGGTTGAGGATGTCTTGCACCGTGCCGCGTTCCATGATTTTCCCGTTGTGCATCACGGCCACGTCGTCGGCAATCTCGGCCACTACGCCAAGGTCGTGGGTGATGAAGATCATGCCCATGCCTGTCTCGGCCTGCAGCTGACGCAAAAGCTTCAAAATCTCTTTTTGAACAGTCACGTCAAGGGCTGTGGTGGGCTCGTCGGCGATGAGCAACTTGGGATGGCAGGCGATGGCCATGGCAATCATCACGCGCTGTTTCTGACCACCAGATAGTTCGTGTGGATAGCTGTCGTAGATGGCTTCAGGCCGAGGCAGCATCACCTGCTTGAACAGCTCAATGACCCGTGTTTTGGCTTCGGCCTTGCTAACAGTTTCGTGTTGGAGTATCATCTCGCTGACCTGATAGCCGCATTTGTAGACGGGATTGAGCGAGGTCATCGGCTCTTGGAAAATCATGGCAATGCGCTTGCCGCGCACTTCGGCCATCTGGCTCTCGCTGAAGCCTTTGATTTCCTCGCCTTCAATCTGTATGCTGTCGGCTTCGATGCGGCTCATCTTCTCGTTGAGCAGGCGCATCACCGCCAAAGAGCTCACCGACTTGCCTGAACCCGACTCGCCCACCAAACCTAACGTCTTGCCGGCATACACATCCATGTCGATGCCATGCACGGCTTCAACCCATTGGTTTTCGTGCTTGAAAGCAACTTTAAGGTTACGAATAGTTAGCAGTTTGGAGGGCATCTGACGAATTTTAGGGCAAAAATAGTGCTTTTTTTTATGGTTTATTGGTTTTTTACTACTTTTGTGGTATCAATCATCAATAAACGATGCATTTTGAAGCACATATTAATCCCTAAATTCATACAATCATGAAACACATTAAACTATTACTGGCAGTATGCGTGATGGCCCTCTTTGTCTTCGGCTCATGTGACAACAGCCAAAACAAGAATGCAAAAGAAGACGCAAAAGAAGTCGCGAAGGTGACTACTACGCCTGATTTGACCTATTGGGAACTGCAAGGTCCAGTGAAGCATTGCGACGAAGTGGAATTCGACCGCGAAGGCAATATGGTGAGTATCGGTGACTTTGATCCTTTCTCCATCGACCAGGCATACCGTGACTTGGATGGTGAAAACGGATATGTGGAATACGCCAAATGGGAACGTGATGAAGAAGGTCGCATTGCGTCCATCACGTTTATGGAAGGCATGTCGGAACTCACATGGGACGGCGGCCGTGTGGTAAGCGCCGAAGGCTTCGAAGAAGGTACGGTGTGGAGGAGCGATTACGAGTATGATGACGAAGGCCGCTTAGTGAAGCTCATCGATTATATTGGTGGTTTTGAAGACGAAGACGACGAGTTGCCCCTCTGGTCGACCACGGAATACAGCTATCTCGAGTTCGACGAACATGGCAACTGGATCCGTCGTGCGGTTAAGGTCATCATCGCCGACATGGACAGCGCCGAAGAATACGAGGAGGCCCGCACCATCGAGTATTACGAATAAAGTCTGCGCCTGTTTTTCAGGTTAATATCGTCCCCCATTCCATTATGAAGAAACAACTTTTGTTTTTATTGTTTCTAGGCTTGGTCTTGCCTGTGCTGGCCCAGAACAAAGCGGAAGACCGCATCCAACTTGCCCGCAAACTATACGCCGAGGGCAAAGATAAAATTGCCTATAACGCGAATAAGGACACGCCTTACAACTTTGCCACCGTGGTCAGGAAACAAAACTGGCCGGCTACGGGACAACGTACCGAAACGACGGAATTCTATTACGACGAAATCGAAGTCGAAGAAGACCCCTATCCCGTCGGCTATGCCCTTTGCATGGTGTGCAATTCCTATAACGTGACCGTGCGCAATCACCAGGAAGAGTATGTCTATGACGACAAGGGCAACCCGCTGTTCTATTACATACGCTATGATGAGATCCTGACCGATGAGCTTGACAAATTGGCCAAAATCGAGTTGCGACAGTATTATGGTGAAGACGGCGATGTCATCCGCACCATCTACAAAATGTCGGACAATAGCGGCAAGATGATGGAAATCAACGAAAAAAGCCATCCTGAGGTGGTGAAAGGCTGCCAGTTCTTGCTGCAATTTGCCAAGGACAACTTCGCCCATTTCAAGGCGGTGTTTGATGCCATCTATAACTTTGAATTCAGCAAATAATCCATGAAAAAAAGCCTCCTTTTCCTGTTTGCCTTCCTGCCGATGATGGCATGGGCCCAATTTGATGCCTATTTTACAGCATCTTCGTTGCGTGTCGACTATTGTCTGACGGGCAACAGCAAAGAAACCACATTCTCCCTCAAGGAGCTCATCCGTGAGCCCTATTGGAGCGGCTCCAAGACCAACCTCATTGACAATCTGGAGTTTGGCAGCTATATCGTCAAGGTATTTGAAGCGGGTACTGACCATCTGCTGTTTTCGAAAGGTTACCAAAACCTTTACGGCGAATGGCAGACCACCGACGAGGCCAAAGATGTCACGAAGACCTTCGACGAGTCGGTCATCGTGCCTTTTCCCAAAGTGAAGGTTGATATCGTCTTGTGCCACAAGACCTGGGAAGGCCAACTCGTGGAAGGGATGCGCCTCACCGTCAGCCCCGACGACTATTTCATCCGCGACTACGACAAACTCGACCTGCCCGTCTACGAGGCTTGGATTGGCAACAAGGACATTACTAAAGCCGTTGACATTGTGATACTTCCCGAGGGCTACACCCAAGCCGAGATGGGCAAGTTCATCAAGGATTGCGACTTCTTCGTGGAGAGCATGTTCGACTATGCGCCATACGACCGCTACCGCGAGAGCTTCAACATCCGTGGCGTGATGGCTCCTTCGGCAGAAAGCGGTTGTACCATGCCGGGCGATCACATCTACAAGAACACCGTCATGCGGTTCAGCTTCTGGACCTTTGATTCGGAACGCTACTGCATGAGCACCGATAACCGCGACATCCGCGACCTCGCTGGACAAGTGCCTTACGACCAAATCTATATCCTCGTCAACACGGAGAAATACGGTGGGGGAGGCATCTATAACTTCTATTGCTCCAGCGCGAGCAGCAACGGTTTCTCGAGCGATGTCATCATCCACGAGTTCGGTCACGGCTTTGCAGGCCTGGCCGATGAATACTACAACGACGACACCTATGGCGACATGTACAACAACGACCTGGAGCCGTGGGAGCCTAACCTGACCACACTCGTCAACTTCGACGCGAAGTGGAAGGACATGATGGACAAGAAAACGCCCGTGCCTACGCCACGTGAGAAGAAATACGAGAACACCATTGGCGTCTTCGAGGGCGGTGGCTACGAGCCCGAAGGTGTTTATAGTCCCCGCATGGACTGCCTGATGAAGACCTTCAACGGCCATGAGTTCTGTCCTGTCTGCCAACGCGCCATCGAGCGAATGATACTTTATTATAGTAAATAGTTAATAGTTGTTCAGTTGTTCAGTTGTTAGTTAAAAGGAATAACGCTATGGAAAATTTTGGTGATTATATTAGAGAAAAATGTTTGGATTTTGCTGTTGATATTGTTAACACATACAAACACCTGTGCGAGGACAAAAAAGAATATGTTATGTCAAAACAACTGCTTCGTAGTGGTACAAGTATTGGGGCAAATCTTGTTGAAGCACAAAACGGCATTAGCCATAGGGATTTTGTAGCAAAAATCTACATATCGCTAAAAGAATGTGCAGAAACAAACTATTGGCTTAAGCTTCTATACAGAACAGATTATCTGACCCTAGACGAATACGATGACATCAACGAAAAATGTCAGGAGCTAAACAAAATATTCAACAGCATAACCAAAAACTCAGGCAACAAAACCTAAACAACTGAACAACTGAACAACTGAACAACTGAAAACCCAACCCTAGATTGCTTCGTCGTTCCTCCTCGCAATGACGCGAAGCGGCAACTGAACAACTGAACAACTGAACAACTGAAAACCCAACCCTAGATTGCTTCGTCGTTCCTCCTCGCAATGACGCGAAGCGGCAATTGAACAACTGAACAACTGAACAACTAATGAACTACCTCGACATCATCATCGCCATCATCCTCTTTCTCTTCGGATGGAAAGGCTTGCGCAAGGGTCTCATCATTGAGGTGGTCACCTTGTTGGCTTTTGGTGTGGGCATCTATGGTGCCATGCATTTCTCCGATTTCACCGCAAGCCATTTGCAGGATTTCATGGAAATCAAGCCGCAATACCTCAATACCATCGCTTTTGTGTTGACTTTCATCATATTGGTTGTCTTGGTCAACCTCATTGGTAGGCTTGTCTCGAAATTGGTGGAATCCATGAACTTGGGCTTTTTCGACAAGTTGGGTGGATTCTTGTTCGGCCTCATTAAAGGTGTCCTATTATGCAGTGTCCTGCTGATGGTGCTCAACAATTTCCAGCTGTTGGGTGTGGTGAAGCCCGAGGCAAAGGAAAAGTCGAAGTTGTATCCTTACATTGAGCGGACGGTGCCTTACGTATACCGTGGTTTCGATTTGGTGAAGGACTATGCCCGAGAGGTGTTGCCCAACCAGGAGGCCGAGGAGGCTGTTTCCGAGTCTTCTACAAGCTGGTAGATGAATTTTTAAGGTTTTGATATCTTTTTTTCATCCCTATCGTTAAATTTTTTATCTTTGCACGCTCTAAGGGTATTTTATGCCCTTGGATTAACTCCTTGTTCTATTATTAAACTACTGAAAATCAATTAACTGACAAACAAAACGGCAAGCTATGCCGACAAATGCAAACATAGAAGACGTAACGCTCTCCCTGCCCAATGCCGATTTGGCGATGCTTGGGTTGTTTTTGCGAAGCTCTTTTAATCTTTAAATTTTGAATCTTTGAATCTTTGAATTTTGAATTTTTGAATTTTGAATCTTTAAATTTTGAATGCATAACTTAAACAATTAACAATTAACCAATTAAATTAAAAAAAAGTATGAAAAGAAAATCATTACTTTTCGCGCTGCTAGTGGCATTGCTGATGCCTTGGGCAGCGAACGCACAGTCCCCGCTGACAATCGGCACGGGAACGGATTATGCAGGACATGTCAGTCCTTATGGACAAGGTTCTGCTATGGGTGATCCTTACAACTACTACGCTGCAACGCAGTTTATTTACACTGCGGACGAATTGGCCAGTATGGGACGTCCCGTGCAAATTAATTCCATGGCATTCTACCACAACGAAAATTCATTCGGTGGAACGGTAAGAATTTATCTTGCCCACACAACAGCTGCCACAATAGATGTCAGTAACCCTGCCACTACTGGAACCTTGGTCTACACTGGAACAGACATCACTCTCGGCTCCAGCAGTGCCGAATGGCAGACTTTCGTATTTGACGATCCTTTTATCTATAACGGAGAAGACAATCTTTTGGTTATAGTGTCCAGATCAAAACGTTCAAGTGGCACTCCTGCTTACAATTCCAGTCAAAAGTGGCAGTATACCGAGACCACGAACAATATGTTTATGCAGAGAAGTTCTGACTCCAATGGTTATGACGATATCGCCAATACTACCTACAGCTACACTGCATCTAACAAACGCCCCAACATCCAAATTGCATACCAAGCTCCTGCCACCTGCCCCAAGCCTACGCTGCTTGAGGTGGCAGAGGAAGATATAGAGGCCAACGCCGCCACCATCCGTTGGACGGCCAGCAACGAGGACCAAAGATATTTCGACATATACTGGTCAACCACCAACACGGCTCCCGATGAGAACACTACACCATCGGCTGCTAACCAACAAGGCGATTCTTACCAGATTACAGGTCTCAGCGCCGCCACCCGATATTATGTTTGGATTCGCGGCAACTGCGGAACACCACAAGATCCGGATATCAGCGGCGGCTGGACTTCGGCTGTTTCCTTCGCCACCGCCTGCGATGTGATTGCTGCCCTGGGCTACACCGAGAACTTCGACAGCTATACGGCGGGTAACAATGTGCTGCCCAATTGCTGGAGCTACATTAACACGACCACCTATAGCTCTTATCAGGTCTATCCGTGTGTTTATGCCAATGGCTCATACAGCACATACGCCAACTCAGCTCCCAACTGCCTGTATCTTTATTCGTATTATTCGAGCTGGACCGACTACAACCCACAACCGCAATATGCCATCCTGCCCGAAATGACGGGCTTGGCCGGCAAGCAAGTTTCGATGATGGTTAAAGGCTACAACGCCAGCAGCACCTTCAAAGTGGGCACAATGAGCGACCCAACCGATGCCAGCACTTTCGTTGAGATTACCAATAGCTCTAATCCTTCTGTTTCCAATACCTATCAGGAATTCACCTATATTATTCCTGCCAATACAACGGCTAAATACCTCGCCATCATGATTGACGCCGCCAACTCAAGCAATAACTCCAACGGCGCCTATATCGACGACATCACCATCACCGAGGCTCCCACCTGCTTCCAGCCGCAGAACTTGTCTGTGACAGAGGGCAGCGTTACCGCCCACGAAGCCACGCTGACTTGGACACCCAACGTCAACGGCAATGAAACCGCTTGGGTGCTTCAAATCGCTACCAAAAACGACTTCTCTGAGAATCTTCAAACCTTCGATGTAATCACCACTCCTAGCAAGGCCCTTACTGAACTTACCGACGGTACTCAGTATTTCGCCCGCGTGAAGCCCGACTGCGACACCGAGGGTACCCTCTGGAGCACTACGTACACCTTCACCACACCTATCGCCTGCCCCGCTCCTACGGGCCTTGCCGTTAGCAACACCACAGGAAGCCAAACCATATTGAATTGGACTGGCAACAGCGACAGTTACGATGTGATGTACAGAACGGCTGCCTACGTGGATGGCGTATATGAGGAGTTCGACGCAGGTGTTCCCTCTGGCTGGACGAGATACAGCGGCTTGGTTGATGCTGTCATTGCTGGCACCGCCACTTTGTCAACAGTTACTAGCTATTGGACCACGAACACCAATGCCTTGGGTACTTATAACATGGCACTCAACATCTATGGCACTTCCTGCAAGTATTGGCTTGTGACACCTGAATTCAACCTTAGCCAGAACCTGAGTTTCGACCTTGCCTTGACTGACTTCGACAACGCGAATCCTATTGAAGATAACACCGTTCAAGCCGACGACAGGTTCGTTGTCCTGATTTATGCCGATGAAGAATGGCATATCCTGCGCGAATGGAACAACACTGGCTCTGAATACGTTTATAATACCATTTCTTCTACGGGTGAAAATGTCGCCATCAACCTTTCGGCCTACCAAGGAAAGGATGTGAAGATTGCCTTCTACGGCGAATCCACGAATCCATCAACTATGCAAAATACCGGCGGCGACAACCACCTTCACATCGACAATGTACACTGCGGAATTCCTTATGAGGCTGGCCAATGGATAACGCACAATCAGGATCCTGTTATAGGTACCACCTACACCCTTGACGGCCTCAGCCCAGAGACAGATTACGAGGTGAAGGTGTTGAGCAATTGTGATGGTGAAACGAGCCACGAAACTGCTGCTGTAAGTTTCACCACCGAAGCAGCTTGCATGGTGCCTAATACCGTGACCTATACTAATGTGACTGCTCACACCGCACAATTGAGCTGGAATTCCGATGCTTCCGCATGGGAAATCTGCGTCAACGGCGACGAAGCCAACCCCGTTCCTGCCAACACCAATACTAATTTCGAACTCACTGGACTTACCGATGGTGAAACCTACACCGCCAAGGTGCGTGCTGTCTGCAACGGCACCCCTGGAGACTGGAGCAGCGAAGTGAGCTTCACTACACCTATTGCCTGCCCCGCTCCTACTGGTCTTGCCGTCAGCGGCACCACTGGAAGCCAAACCACATTGAATTGGACTGGCGAAAGCGACAGCTACGAGGTATACTATGGCGAAGAAGAGAGTGCTACTGTGGCAGCTGCCGACTTTGAGACAGGCGATTTCAGTCAAGCTTCATTTACCAATAGCACTACTTATCCTTGGACTGTGGTTGAAAATGAAGGTGCCCATTATGCCAAGAGCGGAGGATATCACACGGCATACGCAACTTCTGACTTGACCCTTCAAGTGGTCGGTCCTGGCACGGTCCAATTTAGGGCAAAAGTTTCGTCAGAAAGCGGTTATGATTATGGCCGTTTCCTCATCAATGGTACACAAAAAGTTAATGTTTCAGGAGCTGGCTCTTGGATAGACTACGAATTTGAACTTGCCGCTGGCAACAACACTCTTATTTGGAGATATTACAAAGATTCCGGTACGGATTCCAACGATGACTGCTTCTATGTGGACGACATCAACATCACTGGTATGGTGGTTAACACTTGGAATTTACATGGTACCACAGATGAACTCACCTATACCCTCGATGGCCTTGATCCAGAAACCGACTATCAGGTGAAGGTGAAGAGTGCTTGTACAAATGAAACGGGGCACGAGACGGCTGCTGTCAGCTTCACCACCGAAGCAGCCTGCATGGTGCCTAACGAGTTGGCTGCTGTCCCGGCCGCCACTACAGCCAACCTGAGCTGGACGAGTGATGCCTCAGCTTGGCAAATCAGCACCGGCGACGATACCAACCCCATCAGTCTTACCTCTGAAACAACAGGTGTCACCATCAATGGAACCACCGTCAGCTACACATTGACCGGTTTAACACCTGCAACGACCTACACTGTAAAGGTGCGTTCTGTCTGTAATGGTACTCCTAGCGAATGGAGTGAAACAATGAGCTTCACCACCGAATGTGAAGCACAAACCATCACTGCTGCAACTCCATTCACAGAAGGCTTTGAGGGAATTACTGACACTCATGTCTATAGTGAAACCAACGGCATCATTCCTACTTGCTGGGACAGCTATTCCGAAGGTTCGGTATATCCGCATATCATCAACAGCGGTTCATATTATTACGTCCATGAAGGTACCGGAACAATGTATTTCAAAGGTGAAGCCAGCACTAACTCCTACCTCGCTCTGCCTATCTTCACCAACGACCTCAGCACATTGATTGTCAGCTTCTGGATGCAGACCGAAAATGCTTCCTCCGGAACCCTCAGCTTGGGCTACATCACCGATACAGACGTGAATTACAACACCTATCAGGTGATTAAGACCTACGACAACTATTCTACTAGCATGATAGAGCGCCAGACCTACCTTGGAAGCAATACCATCCCCAGCAACGCCACCCGTTTGGTGTTCAGATGGCAATACACTGGCAGCAGCTGGTATGGTGCCTGCATTGATGACGTAACGGTTGAGATTGTTCCTACCTTCACCAAGCCCATCGCTGGCTACGGCGAAGGCGACGGCAACTGGTACCTCATCGCTTCACCTTTGGCCGATGACGTCGATCCCACCACTGTAGGTATGATTACCGATGAATTGGGTGAAACTGCCACTTCTGAGACCAGCACCTACGACCTCTACCGTTTCGACCAGACGCAATCGGACGAATGGCTGAACTACAGAAAGACCAGCTTTAACCTCGCCAACGGCACGGGTTACCTCTA
>JAEEGG010004664.1_pt1 | contig 33069 bp, 18 predicted proteins | sample 9134161 | NCBI WGS metagenome assembly JAEEGG01 (sample SAMN16246543, study PRJNA631951) | gut metagenome | biome: gut microbiome; feature: rumen; material: CR-attached | host: Bos | place: Iran: Karaj | collected 2018-10 | reverse complement strand
TTTGCGGTCCTCAGGACTTTGCAGCATGATGCTACCATAAACCGAAGCGAAGACGCCCCCACGATCAATATCGCCCACCAGTATGACATCTGCCTTTGCATGTTGAGCCATCGACATGTTGACCAAGTCGCGGTCCTTCAGGTTAATCTCCGCAATGCTGCCAGCGCCCTCCATCACAATAGGATTATAGCGCGAGGCCAAACGGTCGAAAGCATTGCACACCTCTTTTCTGTAATCAATCTCCGATGAACCTCTTCGCCAATAGTCATACGCATCTTTATTGCCTATCGGCTTACCATTCAGCACGACCTGCGAGGTATGGTCGGAGTTCGGCTTTAGTAGCAAGGGGTTCATATCCGTATGACAGGGGATGCCAGCCGCCTCGGCCTGTACAGCCTGCGCACGACCAATCTCCAGTCCATCGGGTGTGGCGTAGGAGTTCAGTGCCATGTTCTGTGCCTTGAACGGGGCAGGATGGTAGCCGTCCTGCTTGAAGATGCGACAGAACGCTGCAGCCACGATGCTCTTGCCGACATCGCTGCCTGTACCTGCGAACATGATGGGGTGGAGACCCTCCCCCTGCCCCCTTCTCCCACCTAAAGGTAGGAGTGTGGCACGCAATCCTGTATGGAGGGGAGTAGTCACTTCTTTGCTTGAAGCAATATGTGTGTAACTAGCTAAAACATTCTTGTACTTGAAAACGGGGGTGTCGACAGGCTCGCCTTTGGCATTATAAACCTGTGTGGCGGATGCAGGTTTCTCGCCTAAGAATTGCGTATAGTGGAACTCATGACCACGATATTCTTTGCCATCAAGGACAAAGCGACGATAGCCAAGAGACAGTTTGCGCTCTGTCTTGCGAGCCGTGATGGAGTAGGGCAGTACGCCACACATGGGGTAGCTGCCATCATCTGTCACGATGGCTTGGCAGAGATACATCATGCCACCACACTCAGCGACGATGCGTCCACCCTGTTCGGCATAGTCCTTGATGGCTTTGCGGCAGGCCTCATTTTGCACCAATGCCTCCAAATGCTTCTCTGGATAGCCGCCAGGCAGATAAAGCAAGTCGATATCTTTAAGCGATGGCACCTCCGTCTCAGGGTCGAAATAGCGAACTGTGCTAAACGAGTCTATTGTCTCCTGATAGAGGAAACTGAAGCTCTCAGTGTTTGAAGCGCAGCAAACTCTTAGTCCGACGCCTTCGGACTTGTTGTCCGACGCCTTCGGACTTGTTGTCCGACGCCTTCGGACTGACAGCGAACTGAGTCCTCTCCAATCGACCTGTGTCTCTATCAGTTTGATGAGTTCCTTGCTTTCTGCCTTTTCTGAGAAATCCAAGCCCAAATAGCGTGAACCTTGTTCCAGCGAAGCATCTTTGGGTACATAGCCGAAACACTCAATATGCAGGTCGTCGCACACCTGACGAAGCATCTCGAAGTGGCGCTTCGAGCCCACCTTGTTAAATATTACTCCTGCGATGCTGACATCTTTGCGGAAATTGAGGAACCCCTGTAAGAGTGGGGCCATTGAGTAGGCTGCACTCTTGGCATCGACGACCAGCACGACGGGAATGTCCAATACACGTGCAATCTCAGCAGAAGAACCCTTGTCGCGATCGTAGCCATCGAAAAGTCCCATCATACCCTCAACAATGCTGATGTCAGCATCCTGTCCGTAGTCTTCAAAGAGCTCACGAACGTGCGCTGGCGTTGCCATAAACGTGTCGAGGTTAATGCTGGGCCGTCCGCAAACCACCTTGTGGAACTTCGTGTCGATATAGTCAGGTCCACATTTAAAGGGTTGTACCTTGTAGCCTTTCTCTGTGAACAATGCCATCAGTCCTCTGGCAATCGTTGTCTTGCCAGAGCCGCTGGTGGGTGCTGCGATGAGAAAAGCGCTTTTCATGGGGACAAAGATACAAAAAATCCTGCAAAGTCAAGCAGGAAAGAGGATGCAAAGTGAGAAATAAGGGATTTGACGTGACAGAATCACGTCACACACAGATGTATGGAAGGTCTCTGCGGTACCTACATTCTCGAAATAATGACAAGTAACGGTAGGATGCTGGCGCAGGAAATCCTTCAGGGCCTCAGCACATTGCGACAGTTTCATAATGACCACCACGTGGTTGCTGGCTAATAGCCGTTCTAGCGTCTCGTCATCAGCATCGCCAGGCAAAACTACCAGACGTTGTTGTCCGCTGACCAGCGAGAGGTCTGCCATTGCTGCAGCAGCAATAAACGAGGGAATTCCTGGTTGTTGGATGACAGGAATGTCCATCCGCTTCAGTTCGTCCTGCACGTAGTGGATAGACGCATAGATGCTGACGTCGCCCTCGACAACGATGGCGATGCGTCGTCCTTCGTTGTACCACGCAACAACCTGCTGACGGATGTCGTCATAGACTTTACGGACTGCCGAGCGGTCTTTCTGCATGGGCAGTTCGTAGCGATATATCTTGTCTCCGTCGCACCACTCTCGGATTATCTCTGCTGCCCTCGACCTTCCTGCTGTACTGGGAATCACCACGATATCAGCCTCCCGCAAGGTCTTGATGACCTTGAGCGTTAACAACTCAGGGTCGCCAGGACCAAGCGAGAGGAATGATACGGGCTTTTTCATAGTAAATAGAAAGTTATTTGAACGTTACTTTCAGACTAGCCACAAGCATGCGGCCTGGTGAATAAAGGGCGTATTTTCGCAATGACGAGTCGATACGACGATCCACTCGATCGAAGATGTTGTCAACACCGATACCAGGCTCTATGAAGAACCACTTGGAGATATCCAGTGAATGGGTGGTATTCAAGTTCCAGATGCCATATCCTGGGGCATCCTCATAGCCTGTATAGTATGTCTTTGACTGTAGTCGTCCGTTCAGATTGACATTCAGTCCGTAGCGTCCCCATGAGTGATGGTAGTTGGCAGCAATGGTGGCAGCATGGCGAATGCTGCGATCCATTAGAATCCACTCATCTTCTGTATAAGTGCGAGCATAGGTGTAAACATAGTTGGCAGACAGGTTGAAACCATCGAAGAGGTTGGCAGAAACATTCAGCTGTACTCCCTTCACATCGCCTTTGTCGCTATTCTGGTAGAGTGCATAGCTAACCATCTTGTCTGCCTGATCTTTCGTCATCTCAGGAAACTCAGTCATCAGTTTTACTCTGGTAGCATCATCTACGGGCACGTTCTGCTTCACCACCATATCATTGATGCGATTCAGAAAACCTGTCACGCTTACTGCCAAAATATCGCTACGATACTCAGCGTTCAGTGAGAAGTAGTTACTCTTCTCTGGTTTAAGGTCCTTGTTACCAAAACTGATTTGAGCCTTGCCACGATTCACAGAGAAATAATGGTAGTACAACTCGTCAAGACCAGGAGCACGGAATCCTGCTGAATAGGTTGCGCGGAATCGGAAATTTCCTGGTGCGTACATGACGGTAACCTTAGGAGTTAGCTGACCGCCAAAGGTCTTATGATTGGTATAGCGCAGACCAATGGTTGCAGTCAGTTGACGCACAATCTGCTGCTCGTGTTGTGCATAGCCAGCCAGCGTATAGACGTTCTGATCAATATTGCCCGATGTAGCCGTCAACCACTCCTTTCGCCAATCAGCACCAAAGATAGTCGTTCCATTGTTGACTAATCCGAGAATAGCTTTTAGTTCGCCCTCCATTGTGCGTTGTTTCTTCGACTGTACGTAGTCACCCGTTTGTTGTGTTTTCGTATCCAGTACATATTCTTTACCGTAACGGAAACGGTCAACGGTAAAGTCGGCTTGCAGCGAGTTCTTGCTGTCGAACTTATAGATACTACCCACATTCCAGCGGAAACCCTTATAGCGCATCTCGTAGTCTGTACCTCCTGTGACGTTGGGGTCTGTATGCGGACGGTCTGTTATCTTGTAACTATAGTCCAAACCGGCATTCATTGCCAAGTGTCCGTTAGGACTATAGGTAAATTTCTGTCCAAGGATGTTAGAGCGATAGCCAGTAAAGTAAGGGGCTATCGTCTTCTGTGTCTCGGTTTCGCTACCCTTCACATATTCCAGGTCGTTGTTTTGATAACTGTCTGCACGATCATGTGTGAAAGTGGTATAGGATCCAAAGCCCTTATGGAAAATGTTCAAATTGACACTCTCCGTCAGTTGGCCTGCTCCACTGATACGTGTATTGCTAGTTACGCTGACCAACTGCTGTGTGGGCTGGTCGGTAATGATATTGATGACCCCTGTAATGGCATCTGAACCATAAAGTGACGATGCCGCTCCGTCAAGAATCTCAATGCGCTTCACTCTCGACATGTTGATACGGTTCAGGTCAACGTTACCAGAGATGTCACCTGTCAGTTTCTGACCATTAATCAGAATAAGAATGTATTTGTTGCCCAGTCCGTTTAGTCTTAGGAAGGTTCCCATGGAGTTGGGGGCCATAGATACCTGTGGCATCATGCGTGTCAAAGCACCATCGAGTGTAGTAATACCTTGTTCCTTAATTTCCTGTTGTGACAGCACGTGAACAGGGGTGGCTGTGCTTTTCAGACGCTGATGGTGACCAGAACCCGTTACTACGACGGGGTTCAGGTTATAAGTGCGACTGGTCATTGACGAGTCGCGATGTTCCATGCGGTGAACTTGGGAGAAAGCAGCGCTCCCGCATGAGAGCGCTGCTATCAATACTAATTGTCTAATATTCATATTTTACTCCTCAGGGTACATTGAGTGGTAAGCATCTTCGAAGAACTCGGCATCCTTCGTGTGGTTAATCCATACATTGCGGACACCCTCCAGTTCCAATAGACCCAATGGGTGCTTATTGGTAACAGGAACAACTGATGTATAGCCTGCGTGATTGAAGAATTCATACCAACTGTTTTCCTCGTTTTCAGGATCGTTGGGGTGGCTCCAGTACTCTTCACCTTCACCAGCCATATCGTTGTGAGCGTGGTCACCAGCAATAGACATCAGAGCGTGCAGATAAACCTTACCCGTATTGAAACCCTTCTCCTGCATACGAGCCATCACGTCCTGCTTGAAGTTGCCGTCCATATCAACGGTACCAACGAAATATTTAGGATTCAGCTTTTGCAGTTCCTCTTCGAGCTGTTCGTAACGAACGTTAGCCTTGAAGGTGTCGTACTTGTCAGGGTTACCGTGACCCATGAAGGCAACAACGCCATCAGCAGCCTCAGGAGCATACAGGGCATTCAGCTGCTTGGCAACTTCCTTGACGTCCACCTCAGGTTTGTCCAGCAGAGGCATACCAAAGAAGATGGCCTCGTCGTCAGCCAGCTTAGCCAGATATTTGTCGTCGAGGTGTGCCTTGCCGATATAGCCGTTGTTCATGAACTTCTTGACAGAAGCAACAACAGCAGCAAACTCCTCACCAGGAATGACCTGCAGAGACTGTACGTAGATCTTGCTGTACTGGGCAGCACCGATGGCGTGCAACAGGTAGCGGGGCTCGTAGTAGTCGCGCTTTACGATGTTACCATTGTCGTCAACATTCTCACCTACGCTGGCGCGGTTGATACAGATGTCGCTGGAGAAACTCATATAAACATCTGCCTCTGGGAAAGCCTTCTCGTAGGCGGCTATCGTCTTGTCGAAAGCCTTGAAAGCGTTGTCCCATGTAGAACCAAAGGCCACGAGCAGAACGGCAACATCCTTCTTCGATGCAGCCTTCTTGGCAGCAACGGCCTTGTCGTTGATGTCATACTCTGAAATCAGGTTCGTAACGGTGCTGTCTGAGTCGTCATCGCCACAAGCAGTCAGTACTGGGGCTACCATAGCCATTGCTACGAGAGCCAGCATGAATGATTTAATCTTCTTCATAGTAATTTTTTTGTTTTGTTGATAAATTATGTTGTTTAACACTCTTTCCGTAATTCAACTTGATGACAACCTTGCCATAGATCGTAGTGCCTGAGGTGTTGTTGCCTAAATGGTAGGGACGCATAGTGCGATCCACATAGTTGAAGATGTTGTCAATGCCCGCCTCCAACCTGAAACTTGCAATCTTGACACTTGAAACCTGAAAGTCATGCGTGGTGTTGATGCGCCACAACTGGTAGGCACGTCCGTTGCCGTTGTTTTCATAGTAGCGTTTGCTGCTGCCTCGTGTCGACAGGTTCACGCCCAACTTGTAGGCGTTGCTGAATGCATGGTTGTACATCACGGCGGCATTCCATTTGTGGTGTGCCATTCCGTCAATCACCACTGTCTTCATCTGGTCTGTGTCAGCATCATAGAGGTGTGCTTCTGTGTCGAGATAGCTGTAGGCTGCTGTCAGCGACAGTTCCTTGGTGAACTTGTAGGATAGCGTCACGTCCACGCCACAGGTGCGAGCATCGTCCATATTCTTATACATGCGAGCCTGTACATTATTGCTTCCGTCGCCCATATATGCTGTTGTTATACCAGCAGGAATCTCACCCACAGGCACATTCACCAACGCTATCATATTGTCGAGCTTATTGATGTAGCCCGTTACTGATGCAGTCAACTTGTCGCCTCGATACTCGATGTTGGCTGACCAGTAATTGCTGGTCTGTGGGTCCAACTTAGTATTGCCCAGATTGAAGAACGTGCTGCTGCCCATGACGTGCAGATAGCGGTAGTAGAGTTCCTTGACGGTAGGAGTTTTGAAACCCTGACTCCATCCCAGTCTGAAGCGCCAGTCGCCCCATGAGGCCATCGCACTGATTTTGGGCGTCAGCCTAAAGCCAAAGTTCTGATTATCAACCAGTCGCAAGCCTGCCGTAATGTTCAACCACGACAGTTTGTTAAACTCGTCCTGCACATACACAGCTGTTGTCCAGTCGCTGGCAGTTCCTTTCTCTGTGCGCTCTGGCGCCTTTAGGTGGTCGTAGCGGTATTCCACTCCTGTATTGATGGTATTGTTGTAGGGCAGATGAAAGATTCCCTTCAGTTGTCCCATCACGCGCTGCTGGTTACTCTGCAACTTCCGCTGACCTGGATACATGGCTACAGAGAACCACTCACCGTTCTGCTCGCCATACTCTTCGCCCTCCAGCAACACATAATCGTAGTGTTTGGCAGTATATTTGTAATAGTATGCGTGCATGTTCCAGTCTACATCGAGTGTGATATAGTCTTGTAGTGAACCCTTGCCTCCCAGTTTCCATTTGCCACCCACAGATGCTGAGGCGTTGTTGTAGTGCAGGTCGTAGGTATAGACGTCGCAACTGGCGTGCTTGCCGTCGCGAGGACGTATAATGTCCTTCTTGTAGTAAGTGCCGTCAGCATATAGCTCTATCTTCTTCGTAGGCTGAAATGTCAGGCGCTCGGCTATCTGCCAATTGCGGAACTTATTGACTGTCTTGTTCTTGCTGTCTGTCAGTACCATCGCCTCAGCCCATTCTTCGGTAGTATTCTGCCAACCGTCGTTACGCTGCAGTTGGAAATTGGTCTGGCTACTCCATTTGCCATAGTTCAGTGCCAGCGTGTTGTGCTGTCGCAGGTCGTTGTGAGTGCCGTACTGGGTACTGTTGTCGACATAGAGTCCCTTCTGCGTGTGTTTCTTGGTGATGATGTTGATGACGCCAGCCATTGCGTCCGAGCCGTACAGGGCACTCTGTGCACCCTTCACGATTTCTATCTTTTCGATGTTCTGTGGGTCAATGAGCCCTAAATCGTTCTCGCCTCCCACATCGCCATGAATGCGCTTGCCGTCTATCAGTATGAGGATGTACGAGTTGCCCAGACCACCTAACTGCATCTGACTACCCATATCGCCTTCGCTGAAGGCAAACGAGGCTGTTAGTCCGCTGAGGATCTCCTCCAGACTCTTGCCACCATAGCTGTCGAGCATTTTGCGTGAGATGACCTCGGTCTGTACGGGCGCATCTTTCAGCAGGTGCTGAGTGCCAGTACCTGTCACGACAACCTCTTGCACTTGCTGTTCAAGGTCTGACACGCTTTTCTTTAAGCGTGCCTCTTTGTCTGTCGTCTGTGCCTGTAGTGCAGTCAGCGAACAAATCATCGCCACTGTCACCAGCCATCGTTTCCTCATCAGTTTTCTCTTAATTCTCAATTTAAAAAGTGGGAGACCCTTGTCTCACGACATAAGCCTCCCTGAGACTTATATAATAATACACGTATCGCACCTTGCAGTCTAACCCCAGAAACTGGCAGTGGTGCATTTGTTTGAAGAGGCAGGTATTCTGACTTGCAACCCGGTGGCGAACGTCTTCCCAAAAATATCAGTGACATCGTGTTCGCACCAGCTCTTGGCTGCTTACAGCTGCGGGACAGTTGAGGACTTGCACCTCATTCCCTGACCAATTCGCCTGCAAAATTACTAATAAGCGAGGACAATACAAAATAAATAGACAATTATTTTTGTTTTTCTTTATCAACTTTCACGTAAACCTTTGCGACGATAAAAATCGTTTTTTGTTCCTTTTATTTGGAACTTTCAGTTTAATTGCCTATCTTTGCAGGGTAATTGTACTACGAAACAAGTTCAAACATATAATTTATAAACCAAAACAAAAATGCTTATGAAGAAAATTTTTACGCTTATTGCTATGGCCGTAATGGCTATGGGTGTTAATGCACAAACTTACAATCTGGGTGGTCTTGCTGTTGCAGACTTTACACTTGGTGATGGTTTTGTTGCTGGTAGTGATTGGACAGATGCTGATGGCGGCTATGGAGAAGTAGGTAAGGGTTATGCAACCATCAGTTACACCAAGCAAGACAAAACGAACTGGTCTGATCTTGTGCTGACAGGTAAGCCCATCGTGTTCCAGTATAAGAACAGTAGTACAAAAGATCAGTTCTACAGACTGCTTGGTAATTTCTTCTATGCTAACGGTAAGCCATCACGTATCAAGGTGACTGGTCTGACTGCTGGTCAGGTTGTAACATTTAAGGCTGCTGGTAAGAATGATACAGGTTGTGTGTTTGCAGCTGTTGATAACTGTACAGCTGATGCCAACAACCCCACTGCTGCAGTAGGTAAACAGACAAATGTAGAGAACTTTGTTGACTTCAAATTCGTTGTTACTGCAAATGGTGACATTACGATTGAGGAAACTAGTGCAGGCTATCACCTCGCTTCTATCACTGTTTCGACAGGTGAAGGTGGTGAACAAGGTGGTGGTGAACAAGGTGGTGGCGAGCAGTCTACTGCTGCTATCAACTATCCTACATCACAAGATGGCATTACCTTGAATGCTGCTGCAGATGCAGCACAAGTTGCTTTTGCTACTGTTAAGATTCACGAAAATGCCGATGCTGTTAATTGTATTAAGTTCGGCAAGTCTTATAAATATGCCGAGAGTGATGAGTATTACTATGCAACACTTGAGATTGAAGGCGGTTTCAAGAGTGGTGATGTAATTACGATTGCTGGTGCATATAACAATGCTGATGAAAAGAACGCTGCCATCGCTTTCCGTTCAGATCCAGCAAGTACCGATCCCCTTTGGTTAACCGAAAACTTTATCAATGGTAGAACGAGTGCAAGTGAACCCGTTGAGCAGACTTATACTCTGACAGCTGATGCTGAAAAGTTGTATTTTGGTCGTAGCGGTAACACAGGTACTTGCGTTACTTTGCTGAAGGTTGCTCGTGGTGGTGCTACTGGTATCAGCGAGAAGCTTAACGTGAAGATTACTGATGGTGCTGTTTATAACCTCGCAGGTCAGAAGGTTGGTAACGACTTCAAGGGTATTGTGATTAAGAATGGCAAAAAGATGCTGCAGAAGTAATCGCTTGTAGCTTACTTATATAAATAGGTGGAGCCCCAATGGGTTCCACCTATTGTTTTTCTGTATTTTCATAACTACCATTTAGTAGTAAACAGACTGGGCGATACGACCAGTGAGAACCAACCCCAGCGGGCAGTCTTGCTGCCCTCGCCTTGTTTAAGGCGGTCCATCGTCTCAGTGCCTTGCATCTGAGTGTATCCTGCCTCTAGGGAAATATCCTTCGAGAAACGGTAACTGGCCTGAAGCTCGATGCTATGGCCGAGCGTGCGGTTTAGATTGGAAAGTTCAGTGGCAGTAGCCAGATAGTGATAGGTGGCACTACATTTAAACTTGGCAGAAGGCTTGCAGTACGCTCCGATGTAAGCATTCTGTAATCCAGGAGTGAAACTGTTGATATAGGCACTCTCATAGAAATAATCCATGATGCCATAGAATTTGGCTCGAGAACCATACATAGGAGCGAAGCCTTTTTCAACATCGTGTAAAGGCATGCCAAATTGACCACCATAGGGAACAGGCACATAGTCGTCGCCACTCAGATAGTCATAGCCCGCAACGCAGCCATATTGGTCCGTTAAATCAACGGTAGCTTTGGCACTGGCCATCCATGCCTTGATAGTTCCAGCGTATTTTTCTGTGTTCACCGTCTTTCCCGTCTGTCGGTAGTACGACCCTTCGAACGTCACATTCTTGGGATGGATGTTGAGATAACCACCCCACATCTGCTGATATTCTGTGCGTGGCGGATTGATCTTATACTCCACCTTCTGTCCATTGACAGTATTGTAAGTACCAGCCTGCTGACCAATGTTCATAAAAAGCAGCGAAACGCCTACTGGAATCTTGGGTACGTCGTAGTGATACCACACCGTCTGCATGGTCTTGTAGAGTTGTGAACCACCATCGTAATAGGTGTTGTTATAGACATTGTCACCAACCTGATTGTAGCCAAGGATGACATGTACCTTGTGCCCATGCCCTTCGTAGCCCACTCGCAACACATCGTGTGACTTCGCTGCCATTGCAAAGTCGTTGGGACCAATGATACGCTCGTCATCGTATGACAAGGCTATACGTCCTACTTGTGCAAAGAGACCGTTTTTGGCAGTCATCTTCACCCAGCCTTCATATAAGTTAAGTGCCTGATTACCATTCGCACCCCAGACGGATTTGTTTTGAATCACGGCATGTGCCTGAAGACCAGGACGCTCATAGTCAACATTCATGCGCAGTCGTCCCAACAGGAAATATGACTTGTCTTCTACTGCCCCCTTGGGCAATCCGCCTCCACAGGCCTCACCGTGGGTTAGGAAGTTAAGGCCGATGCTCAGCGCATTAGCCCTGTTCGTGGAATCACTCTGAGCCCAACTGGTCTGTGACAGCAACGTCATGGCGGCTGCAGCAATCATGACAGTTCTTCTTTTCATACGCTTATCCTTTAGATTTCAATTGCAAAGTTACAACTTTTTATTCATATATTCTCACTTTATTCTTTTTTTTACATCAGCCCTCAGCTATCATTCTTCTTCGACCTTGGTCGAAGAAGGAAGAGGTAAGAAGGAAGATGTAAGAGAGAGGGGACTGACAGACGATGATGAAGTGCTGTCGGTTCCCTCTATATTTAATCACGTATGGATGTCAGGAGTAACTTTTACTCGAAGATTTTGAAGGCATAGCCTTCGGCAAGTAGCCACTCGATGGCGGCGGGTAGGGCAATGCGCAACTTCTCGATGCTCTTCAGCGAGTCGTGGAAGGTGATGATGCTACCATTGCGGGCATAGCGCTTTACGTTGTTCAACACGTCGGTAGCCGTCAGCCATTTAGAGTAGTCACGCGTCACAAGGTCCCACATGACAATCTTGAACTTGCGACTGAGCCATGCATACTGGTCGTGACGCATCCATCCGTGAGGCGGACGCACCAGATTGGTATGCAGATAGGCGTTGGCCTTCTCCACATTGTAGCTGTATTCGCGGACGGAATGGCGCAAACCACCCATGTGGTTGTGGGTATGGTTACCGATGCGGTGGCCCTCGGCAACGACGCGCTGGTGCAACTCTGGGTATTTGCGGACGTTGTCACCCACCATGAAGAAGGTGGCCTTGACGCCATACTTCGCCAGCGTGTCGAGGATGAAGGGTGTAGCCTCAGGGATGGGCCCGTCGTCGAAGGTCAGATAGACGGCCTTCTCGTTGGGGTCCATACGCCAGAGTGCCTTGGGGTACATCCAGCGCAGCCATTTGGATGGTTGCTCAATAAACATTAATCTTCGTATAGTTTGCCACCACGCTGCTCGAAGATGTTGCCAAGGAGCGTGAGTTCCTTCATCTGCTGTTCGTAGGTGTTCTTATCGACAATCTCAGTGAGTGATGCCAGCTGCTCGAGGATGTAGAAGTTGATGAGGCAGTCGTGCTTGGCAGCATCGAAACGATATTGCTCCAGCGAACAGAACCACTTCATGTACTGCACGGAGTTCTTCCACATCTGGTTGATGATGTTCAGAGCCTCTTTCTTGTTGCCCAGCGAAGCCCATGTGCGAGCCATATCGAGCGAGCCAGAGCTGTAGTTGTGGCCCACGTTGTACGCAGGAATCATCTTCTCTGTATAGCGCAGTACCTCTTCAGCTTTCTTGTCCTTGCCTTCGTACATCAGTTCAAGGGCCAGTTTAGACATGGTGCGACGATGGGTGTAGCACATGCGCATGACCGTTTCGTCAAGATAGATGCCTGGTTTGTCGATGCCACCAAACTTGAAGCGATGCATCACGTTGTCGTAGGTCTTCTCCGTATCGAAGTTCTTGACACCTGGGATAGGCTTGCCATCGTGTGTCGTCGTAAACGGCGTGATGCGGTAGGCCAGACCCTCGGTGATAACGTTGTCGCCCAGATTGATGTAGTTGTCGTCGCCAACAGAGACAGCCACATAGATAGGACGCTCCCAGTTGCACTGGGCGAGCATCTCCAGAATCATGAGGTCGCCCTTATACAGTGCACGCTTGCCTTTCAGCGAGATAACCATCTTGTCGGGGATGGAGTCGGTAGCCATCAGCATACCACTGCGGCGTACGGCTTCCTTGTCGATGGTCATATAGAGCGTGTCGGTAGGTATCAGGTGCAGGTCTGCATTCTTAGAACGTACCCAGTACTTCAGGACGTTCTTCAGTTCGAAGGGCTCGTCGCCAAACTGCTGACGGGCCTCGTCAGGATGCTGGCGGTAGTGCTCGAGTACGGCCTCCTTCATCTCTGGTTCAATGCTGACATACTCGTTGGTGCCTGCGCAGTACTCAATGCGCTCCCACGAGATGGGCACGCTGGGAGAGTCGTAGGCAGGACGACGCATCTGGTCGATGTACCAGTCAGTCTGCAGGTAGCTCAGGTTGCACACGCGGGTATCGGTACGTACCCCTTCTACGTCCTGATTGTACCACAAGGGGAAGGTGTCGTTGTCGCCATTGGTGAAGATAATCGGATTGCCTTTATCCTGCAATGTCATCAAGTAGTTCTGTCCGAAGTCACGGCAGGTGTAACGGCCTGAGCGGTCGTGGTCGTCCCAAGTCTGAGTGGCCATCTGAACAGGAACGGCCAGGGTGACCAGTGATACCAGTGAGGCGAGAACAACCATATTGACTCTCTTGAGTTTTTGGCTTAGCAATTCGATAATACCTGCCACACCGATACCACACCAGATGGCGTAGGCATAGAACGAGCCAGCGTAGGCGTAGTCACGCTCACGGGGCTGTGAAGGTGTCTGGTTCAGGTAGATAACGATGGCCAGACCTGTCATGAAGAACAGGAAGAAGACCACCCAGAACTGACGGATACCCGTCTGGTCCTTGATATTGTTATGGTGCTTGCCCAATGACTGCCAGAAGAGTCCGATAAGACCCAGGATGAGCGGCAGACAGTAGAAGACGTTATGTCCCTTGTTCTCTTTCAGTTCATCAGGCAGTTTGCTCTGGTCGCCTAAGCGCCAGTTGTCGAACCAGTCAAAGCCTGACAGCCAGTTGCCGTGCTCCAGTTCGCCATTACCCTGCAGGTCGTTCTGGCGGCCTGCAAAGTTCCACATGAAGTAGCGCCAGTACATCCAGTTGCACTGGTAGCTGATGAAGAAGCGCAGATTCTCGAACTGTGAGGGCACCTTGACGCTGACCATCTCACCACAACGGTCGTACATCTCTTCGCGACCACTGATCTCGCCCATCCAACTCTCATAGTTGCCACGATGGGCAGAGCTGTACATGCGGGGGAAGAACATGTTCTGTGCATACTGGTACTCGTCCTTGGTGCGTACTACGAAATACTCATCCTTCTCGTCAGGCGAGGCCTTTTCCTTTCGCTGCCAGACGGGGTCGCCCTTCTTCATGACAGGCTTGCAGTATTCACCGTCTTTCTCCAAAGCGACTTGTGAGGTGTAGGCCTGACCATAGAATAGGGGACGCTGGCCATACTGCTCACGACCCAGATATTCGCCTAAGGTGAAGATGTCCTCTGGTGAGTTCTGGTCCATCGGCGGATTAGCTGACGAACGGATAACGATGAGGGCGTATGAGGAGTAGCCAATCATCAGCATCAGCATGCAGAGCAGCGAGGTGTTCTTGATGCGGGCGCTGACAAGGGCTTTAGGCTTCTGGCCATTGACCTTGACCTGATAGCCAAGAATGAACCACATAACGACGAGTACCACGATGCCGATGATGGCTGCTGAGTAGCCGTGTCCGTAGAACGGAATACCCAGCATGGCAACAGCCAACAGGAAAGCTGCGTTCTGACGCTTGGGAGCCTTGTCGTTGTAGGTCTCGTAGATAGCCCAGATGATGACTGCTACAAGGAGGAAGATATAGACGATCTCACCCGTATTGAACGGACAACCCAGTACGTTGACGAAGAACAACTCAAACCATCCACCGACCTGTACGATGCCTGGTACAACACCATAGAGCACAGCAGCCAGGATGACTACTGAGATGAACAGGGCAATGAGTGAACCCTTCAGGTCGCGCTTGGGGTCGTCGATGGGGAATTTGCGGTAGTAATAAACCAGTACGATGGCTGGCAGACACAGCAGGTTCAACAGGTGAACGCCAATAGAAAGACCTGTCATGTACATAATCAGCACCAGCCAACGGTCTGCATGGGGCTGGTCGGCCTGGTCTTCCCATTTCAGAATCAGCCAGAAGACAACAGCGGTGAAAGCCGATGAGTAGGCATACACCTCACCCTCGACAGCCGAGAACCAGAAAGTGTCGCTGAAGGTGTAGATGAGTGCGCCCACCATGGCTGATGCCTCGATGGCTATCCACTTGTACATAGGGATATCCTTCAGTGTAACGGCATTGCGGAAATCTTCCTGCTTGATGAGCAGACGACGCACCAAGTGGCTGATGGTCCAGAACAGGAACAGGATGGTTGCTGCAGACAACAATGCACTCATCATGTTCACCATGATGGCTACTTGTGACGGGTCGCTGGCAAACTGAGAGAACAGATTGGCTGTCAGCATGAAGAACGGTGCCCCGGGCGGGTGACCGATTTCCAGTTTGTAACCTGTGGAGATGAATTCCGGACAGTCCCAAAATGATGCTGTCGGTTCGACGGTGGAACAGTACACGATGGCAGCAATGGCAAAGGCCAGCCAGCCCATGATGTTGTCCACGATTCTGAATTGTTTCATTATTTGATGGTCTATTAATTTTCTATTCCAACCTGCAAAGGTAATATATATAATCGAGAAAGGAGAATTTTACGAAAGAAATTAGTGGAAATTAAGGGAAATTATTAGATAAGCAGTTGTGCACCATAGATGAGTAGCACATAACGCAGGAATTTACCCAATGCGATACTGGTCAGTGAAATGGGGATATTGGCACGCATCAGTCCAAGGACGATGGTAATGGCCGAACCCAGCAGCGGTACAAAGGCAAAGAAGCCCATCCAGGCCCCGCGACCGCCCATGAAACGGGTGGCTTTGTCAAGGTCTTTCTGCTTGACATGCAGGTATTTCTCTATCCATTCCAGCTTACCCATACGTCCTACGAAATAGTTGAACATACCGCCTGCCACATTGCCGATGGTACCATAGATAATCAGTCCCCAAGGGTCCAGACCTGCAGCCAGCAGTCCCGTCATTACCGCCTCGCTGGAGAACGGGAAGAAGGAACCGGCGACGAAGGCTGTGACGAGCATGCCCCAATAGCCGTAGCTTATGAGAAGAGAGATGATGTAATCCATATATTATATACTGTCAGCAGGAATGTGATGGCGCTAAGCACCAGAAAGGCGATGTTGGTTATCTTGGTGGATGTTAGCGCCACGAAGTGTGCTATCAGCGGTGAGGTGTTCACTATCATGATGAGCAACATGGCATTGAAATGCTGTGGTTGCAGCAGTAAGAACACCAAAGCAGCCAAGTCCATCCACATAAAGAACCCGTAGTACATTCGGATGCGTATCTTGTCAAGGAAGTCCTTGTGGATGAAGTGTATGGCACCGATAATGGCCAGCAGAATGACTAGTGCTAATGTCGCCTTCTGACTGTCTGTGATGCCATAGAGGTTGAAGGGTTCTTCAAAGACGGTAAGTGCCGAGAAGTGTTCTATGGCTAATGTGTAGCTCTTCTGGTAGAGCAACCAGATGCTGCCAAACCAGTAAGGTGTCACCAGTCCTAAGAGTGATGCTACCCATGTGCGCCATGACATCGACATGATGTTGGTAATCATCAGCAGCCAGATGAGTGGCAGGAAGAAAAGCACGTGGACATAGGCTATTGATGCCACTCCGAAGAGGAGGAAGGCATAATAGGTAAGTCCTACGGCCTTTTTGTCCTGATAGGTGTGGAACAGCAATAGGGTGAAGGCTGTCAGAAAGGTAATCATGACAGCTTCGCGCAAGACAGGGAAGAGGAAGCAGGCCGTACACGACAAGGCCAGAAACGCACTGCTCACCATGCGTGAGAAGATGCGTATCAGGACATTGGTGTTGTTTAGTTGTACCATCAGGTAGGTGGTGACGGCAAAGCAGCCTATCTGCCACCACCAGTGGTTGGTCAGCATGCCACATAAAAGCCACACCACCAGCGCATAGATGGTGGTGGCGGGCATGGTCATCTTGCTTTCCGCAATCCTATTTTGCAGTCGCTTCCTCACCTCTCACTTCTTACCTCTTACTTCTTACTTTTTACCTCTTACAGGTCTGCACCAATGTCACGACGGAAATACTTGTCGGTGAACTGTATCTTCTGAGCCTCGGTGAAAGATTTCTTGAGAGCCTCTTCCTTGTTGGCTCCATAGGAAGAAACGGCAATGACACGACCGCCGTTGGTGACTATCTGTCCATCTTTCAATGCTGTTCCTGCGTGGAAGACGATGCTCCCCTCTACATTCTCGATACCCGTAATAGGATAACCTTTCTTGTATGCTTCAGGATAACCACCGCTGACCAGCATGACGCAGACAGCAGCACGCTCGTCGAATGTAATTGGATGCTGGTTGAGGTTGCCTGCAGCAACACCCTCGAAAAGGTCAACAATGTCTGATTTCAAGCGCAGCATGACGCTCTCAGTTTCTGGGTCACCCATACGGCAGTTGTACTCGATGACGTAGGGCTCTGGCGAGCCAGTGGGAGTGTTTGTTCTATTGATAAGACCAAAGAAGATAAAACCTTTATAGTCGATGCCATCAGCTTTCAGACCCTCTACGGTAGGACGGATGATGCGGTCCTCCACCTTCTTCATCCACTCCTTGGTAGCAAAGGGAACGGGACTGACAGAACCCATACCACCAGTATTCAGACCGGTATCGTGCTCGCCAATACGCTTATAGTCCTTGGCTTCAGGGAGTATCTGATAGTGTTCGCCATCTGTCAGGACGAAGACAGAGCACTCGATACCGCTCATAAACTCCTCAATGACCACACGACTGCTGGCATTGCCAAACATGCCGCCCAGCATCTCCTGCAGCTCCTTCTTGGCTTCGTCGAGGGTGGGGAGGATGAGAACGCCCTTGCCGGCACAAAGACCATCTGCCTTTAGCACGTAGGGAGCCTGAAGTGTCTCCAAGAAGGCTAAACCCTCCTGCACGTGTTCGCCGTCAAAAGTCTCATAGCGCGCTGTGGGGATGTTGTGGCGTACCATGAAGGCTTTGGCGAAATCCTTGGAACCTTCCAATACGGCACCAGCCTTAGAAGGACCGATAACGGGGATGCCTTTTGTGCGCTCGTCAGTCTTCATGTCGTCGTAGATGCCTTTCACCAGCGGGTCTTCCGGACCAACGACTACCATGTCGATGGCTTTGTCAACGCAGAACTGCTTGATGGCTTCGAAGTCATCAGCCTTGATAGCCACATTCTCTCCGCAATTGCCCGTACCGCCGTTACCTGGTGCGATGTACAGTTTCTCACATTTCTCACTCTGTGCAATCTTCCATGCTAAGGCGTGCTCACGGCCGCCACTGCCTAAAAGTAGTATTTTCATTGTGTCGTTATTACGTTATATCGTTATTTTAAAGTTTGCCTTGGTCGCCGAGATAGCTGTCCTTGAAGCCCAGGAAATAGAGTACACCATCTAGTCCAATGGTGTTGATGCTCTGCTTGGCGTTGGCCACCACACGAGGCTTAGCGTGGAAAGCAATACCCAGACCGGCCTCAGAGATCATGGGCAGGTCGTTGGCACCATCACCTACGGCAATGGTCTGGGCGAGGTTCACCTTCTCGACCTGAGCAATGAGCTTCAGCAACTCTGCCTTACGGTGTCCGTCGACTATTTCACCCACATAGCGGCCTGTCAGTTTGCCGTCTTCTCCAATCTCCAGTTCGTTAGCATAGACATAGTCGATGCCGTAGCGGCGCTGGAGGTATTCGCCAAAATAGGTGAATCCACCACTGAGGATGGCAATTTTATAACCGCAGGTCTTGAGGATGTTCATGAGACGGTCTACACCCTCAGTGATGGGCAGATGCTCGGCAATATCCTGCATGACGCTGACATCAAGACCCTTCAGCAGGGACACGCGACGGGTGAAACTTTCCTTGAAATCGATTTCACCACGCATGGCACTCTCCGTGATGGCACGGACCTCGGCACCTACACCGTTGCGCTCAGCCAGTTCGTCGATGCACTCTGTCTGGATGAGTGTCGAGTCCATATCGAAGCAGATGAGTCGGCGCATACGTCGGAACATGTCGTCCTTCTGGAACGAGAAGTCTATCTCCATCTGTTGTGACAACTTCATCAGTTTCGACTGCATCTCCTGACGGTTGGTGGGCTCGCCACGTAGTGAGAACTGAATACAGGCACGTGTGTGCTTGTCTAGTTGCTTGATGCTCTTACGACCTGTGAGGCGGAGGATGGAGTCGATGTTCAGCCCTTGGTCTGCCAGAATCTGCGTAGCGGCCTGTATCTGACGGGCTTCCAACTGTCGTCCCAACATCATGAGGATGTAGCGGTTCTTGCCTTGATGGCCCACCCAGTCCTCATACTCGTCGTCGCTAATGGGTGCGAATCCAATGTTGACCCCTAACTCAGTAGCTTTGAACAATAGTTCCTTCATAGCCAGTCCTGACTTCATCTCGTCCATACGAATCAGGATACCGAGTGATAGCGTACTGTGGATGTCTGCCTGACCAATGTCAAGTACCTGTGCATCGTACTTCGCAAGAATAGCCATAACGGCTGCTGTCAGTCCAGGACGGTCTTGTCCTGTGATGCGAACTAATATCTGCTCCTCTTTCATAACTCTTACTTCTTATTTCAGGTAGTCTTCGAAATATTGTGTGATGCGTTCGTGCAGATGAACGCTGGCGTGCCCTCGCATGTTGTGTTCTTCGCCGGGATAGGCAAAGAAGTCCGGCTGGGTACCTGCCTTGATACAGGCATCGAGGAACGACAGGCAGTGCTGTGGCACGACTGTGTTGTCATTATAACCCGTGATAATCTGGAGCTTTCCTTTCAGGTTGCCTGCCTTGTTGATGAGGCTGGTCTTTTCGTAACCCTCAGGATTCTGCTGGGGCGTATCCATATAGCGCTCACCGTACATTACCTCATACCATTTCCAGTCGATGACAGGACCACCGGCCACGCCCACCTTAAATACATCAGGATAGTTGAGCATGAGTGAGATGGTCATGAAACCACCAAACGACCACCCGTGAACGCCGAGTTTGTCAGCATTGACATAGGGGAGGCTCTTCAAATACTCCACACCTTTTATCTGGTCTTGCATCTCTATCTGTCCCAACTGGCGGAAAGTGGCCTGCTCGAAGTCGCGGCCACGATACTCCGAACCACGATTGTCGAGAATAAAGACGATATAGCCTTTCTGTGCCATATACGTTTCCCACGAACGACTGGCCCAATGCCAGCCAGCCTCCACGTTATGAGCGTGAGGACCACCATAGACATAAACTACGGTTGGATATTTCTTGTTGGGGTTGAAGTCGTGAGGCTTCACCATGCGATAGTAGAGGTCGGTCACACCATCTGCAGCCTTGATGCTACCGCACTCGAAGATGGGCTGTTCATAGTCCTTCCAAGGATCATCGGCTGTAAATAAGCGGGTGGCTCTGGCGGTTTTGCCGCTACAGATATCAATCACGCTGATATTGCGAGGCTGATTAGGTGCCGAATGACGGTCAATCAGGAAAGCCCCTGATGCTGACAACTCACCATGATGTATACCATCTTCCGTCGTCAATTGTGTCATCTTGCCATTATTGACATTAACGCTGTATATCTGGCGATGTAATGGGTGGTATTTGTTGCCCTCGATGATGATGCTCTTCTGTTTGGCGTTGAAGCCAAGAACATTCTGAACAACCCAGGAGCCACTGGTCAACTGCTTTAATAGTTTCCCCTCCTTATTATATAAATATAGGTGGTTATAGCCGTCGCGCTGACTCTGCATGATAAACTGATTGTTGTCCCAAGGCAGGAACTGGATGGGATGCAGGGGTTCTACGTATTTGTCGCTGGTTTCACGATAGAGTTCAGCAATGCGCTCGCCTGTTGTAGCGTCGTACGACACAAGGCGGCAGTCATTCTGGTCGCGATTCAGTTCGAACATATAGATGGTCTTGCCATCGGGACTCCAGGCAATGTTGGTGAAGTAGATGGGGGTAGAGGTGGCGACAGAGTCACCACATACGGAACCGACATGGGTCTTGAGGTAGATGGTCTTGTCGGTGTTGATGTCATAGACGCCAATCGTCACCACGTGAGCGTTCATGCCCGCCATGGGGTATTTGTCAGGCTCGTAGGTAGCTGCACGTGGGAAGATGTTCACCTGCGGATAGTCCGTCACCATGCTTTGGTCCATGCGGTAGAAAGCCAGTTTTCCGCTGTCAGGACTCCAGAACGTACCTTTATTGATGCCGAACTCATTGCGGTGTACGGCAGAACCATAGACAATACTACGGCTACCATCGGTGGTCAGCTGGCGCTCCTTGCCTTGGGCGTCAATGACATACAGCTGATGGTCCTTGATAATGGTTGTGGCTTTCGCACCCTCCTTCCGATTGCTGTTCTCGTCATCGGTAAGGGGACGGATGTCTTTGCCTGTCTTCTTGTCAACGATGAAACACTGTTCCTTGTCGATGCGTACCAGTTCATCACCCCACCAAGCATACCATTTATTCTCTGGCTGCAGATTACGGTAGTTGCGTCCACCGAAGTTCAGGTCCTCGAGGGAGAATAGCTTCTGCATTTTATCAAATAGCATGTCAATGATTTCCTCAGCCTTTTTGTCTTCCTGTTTGCCCTCTTGAGCATTTATTGCGAGAGGAAATACGAGGAAGGTGAAGATGAGTAGGTGCTTAATCTTCATCATCATTGTCGAAACGTCGGTTGTTTTTCTTAAAAGACTTTTTGAAATCGCGAGAGTTCCTGAAATCTTTCGAGTTTCTGGAGTCTCTAGAAAATCTAGAATCTCTAGAGCCTCTTGAGTTTCTGGCATCTCTAGAACCTCTATCTTCTCTAGGCTCTCTACGCTCCTTGTTCTCCTTGCGCTCCAGCGAGCGGAACTTAAATGAGCGGATGTCGGCCTCGGCATTCTCTTGTTCTTCGTCGAGACGCTTTTTGAACTCACGGTTCTGCTTGAAACGACGCTTCTCTGCCATCTGACGCTTTTCTTCGTCCGTTTTGACGACGCCACCCTCTTCACGGAAGACACTCATCTTACCGTCGAACATCTGGTATTTACGGAACTCACACTCCAGGGAACCATTGAATACAGGAATCTTGATGCTGGGCTTCAAACCAATCTGGGCAAAGCACTCCTCGCGATAAGAAAGAATCCATGCCTCGTTGCCTGTGAACTGATGCTTCAGTCGTTCGCCAATCATCTTATAAGTTCCCAGCAAGTCGGGCGTAGAGATACGCTCGCCGTAGGGTGGGTTAGTGACCATGATGCTCTTGTTCTTGGGCTGGGTAAAATCCTTGAAATCGCGTTCCTCAACCGTAATGTCACTGGTCAGACCAGCAGCTTTTGCATTCAGACGGGCTGTGTTAACAGCCTTGATGTCGACATCGTAACCATAGATGTGGTGGGTGAACTCACGCTCCTGAGAGTCGTCGTTGTAAATCTTGTCGAAAAGGTCGGCATCGAAGTCGGGCCATTTTTCAAAAGCGAATTCCTTGCGGAAAAGACCTGGAGCCATATTGCGAGCAATAAGGGCTGCCTCAATGAGTAGGGTGCCCGAGCCGCACATGGGGTCGATGAAGTCCGTTTCACCATGCCAACCTGTCATGAGAATCATACCTGCAGCCAGTACTTCATTGAGGGGAGCCTCTACAGACTCCTGACGATAACCGCGGCGGTGCAGTGATTCACCGCTGGAGTCAAGGCAGAGTGTGCACTGGTCTTCTGCAATGTGGATATGTAGGCGAATGTCAGGATTAGTGATACTGATATTAGGTCGCTTGCCAGTACGCTCACGGAACTGATCAACGATAGCATCCTTGACCTTATAGGCAACAAATTTGGAGTGACGGAACTCTTCAGAGAATACTACCGAGTCGACGGCAAAGGTCTTGTCAAGAGCAATGTACTCGCTCCAGTCGATATCTTTTATGCCTTCATATACGTCGTCAGCGGATAACGCGCGGAAATGCTTGATGGGTTTAAGAATACGTATTGCGGTGTGCAGTTGGAAATTAGCGCGATACAAGAGCTCTTTATCACCCTTGAATGATACCATTCGGCGTCCTACTTGTACGTCGCTTGCGCCCAGTTGCGCTAACTCTTTCGCTAAGACGGGTTCTAAGCCCATAAAGGTCTTGGCGATGATTTCAAATTGCTGTGCCATTATGTAATTATATATATAAATATGGTGCAAAGGTAGTGTAAACAGAGCAAAAAACCAAAGAAATTTGGATTTTTCTTTGGTTTTCTGAATCTTTTTCGTAACTTTGCGCATTCATAAGTGCTTAGCCGAATGAATGCGATAGAATTGCTTCCACTCATAGCTCTTGCCGACCTGATGCAGATAGACATTCTGTTCTGGTTGATAGCACTCCTAGTGGTGCTACTGTTGCTGATGTATCTGATTTGGCAGCAACAGCAGTATAAGATACTTGACTCTGAACTGACCATGTTGAATGGTGTCAAGCGTCGTACAATTGAGTATGATCTGGTGTTAAAGGCTATGAAATTGGCTGTATGGCATATCGATGTTCAAGAGCGTACCATTACTTATGATAGCGACTATCGTGAAGCGCTGGATATCCCCTCCGTACCACCAGGCACTGATGTGGAATTGTTCTGTGATAACTTATTGCCTGAGGATAAGAAACGTATCGCTGAACGTATGAGGGATTTGGTGGAAGGACGCGTCGATTTGGTTCATGAACAGTATCAGTCACGTTCTACGTTGGGCGACTCCATAAACTGGGGCGAGACCTATGCCGTTGTGGATAAACGTGATGCTAATGGTCGGCCATTGACCATTGTGGGCACTTCCATGCGTATTGATAAACAGAAAGAGATAGAAATGGCACTAATCAAAGCCCGTAACCAGGCTGAAGAGAGTGACCGCTTGAAGACAGCTTTCCTTGCCAATATCAGTCATGAGGTACGTACTCCGCTTAATGCTATCGTCGGCTTTAGTGAAGTGCTGACAGAAACGGCTTCAGAGAGCGAACGCCAACAGCTATCAGACTTGATTCGACAGAATAATACCCACCTGTTGCAACTTTTCGATGATATGGTAAATATGTCTAAGTTGGATGCTGGTGTTGAATCCGTTCAAAAGACACGTTTCCAAATGGATGAATTCTTGCAGGAAGTGGTAAAAAAGTATGCTGAGCAGGCATCTAAGAAACATCTGTCTTTGATAATAGATGAACATTCGGAGAATTTGGAGGCCTATACCGATCGCAATCGTCTGATGCAGATTGTTTACCATTATGTTGATAATGCACTAAAGTTTACTACTGAGGGTGGGGTGACGATTGGTTGTAATATAGAAGTCGGCAACATGCGCGTTTGGGTGCGTGATACAGGAAAGGGTATTGACTCTGAATTTTGTGGTGATAAGCTCTTTGAGCGTTTTGTGAAAATTGATGAATTTGAACAGGGTACAGGTCTTGGACTGAGTGTCTGCCGTAGTCTTGCACTTACATTGGGTGGCAAGGTTGGTATGGAGTCTGAGTTGGGGCGTGGCTCATTGTTCTGGGTTGATGTACCCTACAAATGAATAGATTTAGAATTATAGGATTGTTGTTGATGATGACGCTTCTGATGCCTTTGCAGGCGCAGGAGGTTATCAAAGGACGTGTTGTTGATGAGGCAACAGGTGAAGGCATAGGTTTTGCCAGTGTACAGTATAAGGGACTTAACTTGGTGACCATTACCGACCCGCAAGGTAAGTTTACTATTCGCTTGTTAAAGGGCAAGCGCTTGACATTTAGCGTTTTAGGTTATAAAACTCGAGTTGTCGATATCTCTGATGGTAGTGAAAAACTATTTGTCTCATTGCGTCAGGATGCCAAGGCGTTGAAAGAGGTAACTGTCAAGAAAAAACGTACACGTTATAGTCGAAAGAATAATCCTGCTGTTGAGTTGATGAAGCGTGTCATTGCCAATAAGAAAGTGACAAATCTGGCATTGCGTGACTACTATCAATATCAGAAATACCAAAAGCTGACACTGGCTCTCAATGATGTCAATCCACAAATGTTGGCTAATCCCAAGCTGAGTAAATTTCCCTGGCTTCTCAAACAAGTGGAAACCAATGAACTGACAGGGAAACTGATACTTCCACTCAGTGTTGATGAAACGGTCATACAAAAAATCTATCGTCGAACTCCTCATGATGAGAAGGAGATTGTCAAGGGGCAGCGCTCGTCGGGTGTTAACGATTTCTTTCAGACTGGCGATATCGTGAATAAAATGACGAAAGATGTTTTCACTGATATCAATATTTACGACGACCATGTACGCATCTTACAACACCCGTTTGAGTCGCCTATTAGTGATGGTGCCATTTCGTTCTACCGCTATTATATAGAGGATACACTCGTTGTTGATCGTGACAGTTGTATTCACTTGCATTTCCTGCCCAATAACCAGCAGGACTTTGGCTTCCGTGGCGACTTGTATGTATTGAAGGATTCATCGTGTCAGGTAAAGCGTTGTGAACTGATTCTCCCCAACCAAACAGATGTCAACTTTGTTGAAAGTCTCAAAATGGTGCAGGAGTTCTCTAAGTTGCCTACAGGCGAGTGGGTTTTGTCAGTTGATGACATGATCGTAGAAATGGCGCTCTTTGACTTTGTGCAGAAAGGCGTTGCTATCAAGACTACCCGTCTTTCCGACTATGCTTTTGATGAGATTCCCAAGCAATTGTTCCGTGGTAAAGCCAAGACTGCTGTGGATCCAGATGCGGAAATGCAGGATGACAGCTTTTGGCAGGAACACCGTAAGGTACAGTTGACCAAAAGCGAGGACTCTATGGGTGACTTCCTTAGTGGTATGCAGAGTACGGGTGGTTTTAAGTATGTGTTGGCTACTCTGAAAATCCTCATGGAGAATTATATAGAGACAAGCAAGAAGAGTAAGGTGGATATCGGACCGGTAACCTCTATGGTTAGTAGTAACTTTATTGATGGCTTGCGTCTTCGTTTTGGTGCACAGACCACGGGTAATCTGAGTCGCCATCTGTTTTGGAAAGGGTATGTTGCTCGTGGTATGAAGAGTAAGAATACCTATTATAAAGGCGAGATGACTTGGTCACTCAATAAGAAAAAATATACCCCTGAAGAATTCCCCAAACGCAATATCTCTTTATTGGTGACTTACGATGTTATGTCTCCCTCTGATAAGTTCCTAAGTACTGATAAGGATAATGTCTTTACTGCTTGGAAATGGGCCAAGGCCGATAAGATGATGTTCTATAAGCGCCAGAAGATTACCTTTGAACGTGAAGAACAATGGGGCTTGCGGACTTTATTTAGTTTTAAGGCTGAGGAAAATGAGGCCGCTGGCAATATGCCCTATTTTAAATTCCGTACGACTGAACTGCGTGGTGAAATAGAGTATAGTCCTGGTGCCCTGTATGTTAACTCCAAGATGAGGCGTCATAAGGTGAACCGTGAAGCGCCGATTATAACGGTCAGTCACGCTACTGGCGTCGAGGGATTGTTGGGTGGCGACTACACCTATAACTATTCTGAGGCTAGCATCTTTAAGCGCTTCTGGTTTGGCTCTTGGGGACGCCTTGATCTCTTTACTCGAGCCGGAGTACAGTGGAATAAGGTTCCTTTCCCGTTGTTGTGTATGCCTGCTTCTAATCTGTCCTATTTCAGCCATAAGCACATGTTCAACCTGATCAATGAGATGGAGTTCATGAATGACCGTTTCGTCAGTGTTGATTTCAACTGGGATATGCAAGGAAAGATATTTAACCGCATTCCGTTGATTCGCCGCTTGCATTGGCGTGAATATGTTGGTGCCAAGATGTTGTGGGGTGCTCTGTCAGACAAGAACAACCCTTATCTGGAGCAGAATGCAGGTAGTAATATCCTCATGCCCTTCCCTGAACGGACGCGTATTATGAATCCTGACATCCCTTATTGGGAAATCTCGCTGGGTATTCGTAGTATCTTCCGATTCTTCCAGGTGGAATACGTGCGTCGCATGAACTATAACGATAATCGCTTCGGACCCAAGAATAGTGTGCGTCTAGGCTTTACATTGATGTTCTGAAAAGAAGGATGGCTCTGAAAAAGAAAAAAGGCTAAAAATATCTCACGACATCCTTAGCCTTAGCTTCTAACTAACTTATTATCAACTATTCATTACTCATTCTATTTTTTTCTGATTTCTGGTGCAAAGATACGGAGTTTTCACGTAAAAAGTAACGTAAAAACTAAAAAAAAACACGTAAACGTTTGCGATTTTGCTTGTATTTTATTACCTTTGCGGAGACTTATTATTTCAACTAACCAATGGATATAAAAAAGCAGCATCGCATATCGCTTAAAGATTTGGCTAAGGAACTGGGTGTCAGCATTGCCACTGTCAGTCGTGCCCTGCGCAATTCTCCTGAGATTGGTGCAGAGATGCAACAACGTGTTAAAGACCTTGCCAAGAAATTGAACTATAGACCTAACCCCTTTGCGCAGAGCTTACGCAAAGAGGCTCCAAAGGTTATTGGTGTGGTAGTACCCAACCTGGTAACCCATTACTATGCCGCCGTACTCGATGGTATTGAGGATGAGGCACGTCGGGCAGGGTATAGCATCATCAGTGCCAATAGTCATGAGAGTTACGAGGATGAGGCTCATGCCATCGATAATTTTATCGGTATGCACGTAGAGGGTATCATCGCCTGTCTGGCACAAGGAACCACCGACTACCATCATTTTGAGGAAATCGCTGAAATGGGTATTCCTTTGGTTTTCTTCGGACGTACTTGTCTGACTGATAAGTTTTCTTCAGTGACTGCTAATGGTGACGAAGCAGCCCAGATGGCTACTCAGCACCTGATTGATACGGGTAGTCGACGTATTGCCTTTTTAGGAGGCCCTAATCATTTGGATATGGTCCGTCGTCGTAAGCATGGCTATCTGGAGGCATTGCGCGAGAACCGTTTTCCTGTAGATCGTGAGATGGTCGTGTGTGACAAGATAGATTATGAGGTGGCTCTGAATAATGCCGAGGGATTGTTACGCCGTAGTGACCGACCTGATGCTATTGTCGCCTTCAACGACATCATTACCTTTGCTGCCTTTACTGCTATTAAGAATTGTGGGTTGCGCATCCCTGATGATGTGGCGCTGATAGGATTTACGGACGATGTCCACGCAGCTTATGTCACTCCTCGTATGTCAGCGATTGTTGACCAGTCGCACCAGATGGGTGTTACTGCCTGTCAATTGTTGCTTAAGAATATTCAGGGCGATACCAAGGTCTATAAGAAAATAGTTCCTCAGCAATTGGTTATCCGTGATACTTCTGCCAAAGTGATGAAATAATACCTGCGTAGTCATGAGAAAAACCATTTATGCTTTATTACTTCTTATCTTGTTGCCATTAGGTTTGCAAGCCGCTATTCCAGATATGAAATTTCGTAGACTGGATACGCGTAATGGTTTGTCGAACTCTCAGGTAAATTGTACGTTCCGCGACTCGAAGGGTTACGTGTGGATAGGCACGATGTACGGCTTGAACCGCTATGACGGCTATCGTGTGAAGACGTTCTATGCCAATACGCGCGATACTACTACTATGCGCGACAATAACACGTCGGAGATTATGGAGAGTTTCGACGGCAAGCTTTGGCTCCATCAGGGTATGAACTATTGTGTGTATGACCCCGTGACAGAGACTTTTGAACGTAATATTTCCAATGAATTGGAGAAATATTTCGGCTTCAATACGGGCGTTGAGCAGATGTACATCGATGCAAAGAAGAATTTCTGGGTAAAGTTCTACGAGAAAGGCCTGTACTACTATAATCCCAACACCAAAAAGACTTGCCACTTTAACTTCGGCTATGGCGATAATGAGCTGAACCCCACCTATAACTTTATGGCTTATGCTGACTGTAAAGATGGGGTGATGATGGTTACCTCGAATGGTGAACTGGTTTGTTTCGATGGTGAAAAAGGTATGAAGGTGTTTGATGACAAGTGGATGCGTCAACACGGTTCGCCAGAGAACAGGGAATACCACCTGTGTGTGGACAACGACCGTAATATCTGGGCGTCGGCAGAAAACTATAGTTACGTTCGATTGGCAAAGGACGGTAAGTGGCGTGTCGGTTATGCCAATCTGTTCCGTGAATACCAGATAGAGAATATACCTGAGGACTTGCAGGTTTGGGATCTGAAGGTGGATGCCAAGGGACGTATCTGGTTGGCTACCGACCACGAGGGCCTGTTGGTGATTGACCTGAAGAACCGTGAAATGAGGCAGTTCCTGAATAATAAGTTTGACGAGTCATCCATCAGCGAAAATACCCTCCGTAATATATATATGGATGCCCATGGACTGGTGTGGGTCGGTTCCTTCAAGAATGGTGTGAATATGTATAGGGAGGCTTCTGCCAGCATGATGAACGTGGAGTTGGGCGATATCAATGCCGTCAGCGAGGATCGTTTTGGTAACTACTGGCTGGGTACGAACGACCGCGGTATCATCGTCTATAATCCGAAGACGCAGGAGACCATAGCCCACTATACGAAGGAGAACAGTCCAATGTTTGGCAATATCATGGTAGGTACCTACCGCGCTAGCGACGGCAGTATCTGGTTTGGCGGCTACAATAGTGGTCTGACGCGTTGTATTCCCAAGAATAGCAATGGTGAGGCGACCATCATCAACTATCACTTTACGGGTGAATCTGGTGGTATTGCCAATGATAATGTGTGGAGTGTTACGGAGGATAAATGGCACCGCATCTGGATTGGTACGCTGGGTTCCGGTATTCAGATGCTCGACCTGAAGACGGGTAAGTTCCGCACATGGGATACTAGTAATACCAAAATCAATGCCAACTACGTTACTTCTGCTTCATGGATCAATAAGGGTTGGCTGATGATAGGTACCAGCTGGTATTGGTGTTTCGTGAATCCTGTGACTGGTCAGCTGTGCCCCCGCGAGATACCTGACTATAAACGTTTCCCGTCGCAGTCGGGTAATACCGTCTCCGTGATGGAGGATTCACGCGGCATCATTTGGCAGGGTTCGTTCTGTGGTGCCCTTGCCTTCGACCAGAAACGAAAGACTGTTCGTCTTTTTGATATGCAGGACGGATTGTTCGGTTCCAGCGTTTGTTCCATCATTGAGGACCAACAGCATAACATCTGGATTGTCACTGACCACGGTGTGTCGAAGGTTGTGCCCCAACAGCAGAAGGATGGTACGTGGCTGTTTAACATCAGTAGCTATAACAATCGCGACGGACTGCAGCAAGCAGTGTATAACCAGCGTTCGACGTGCTTGACGCACGATGGAAAGATACTGATTGGTGGTCAGGGCGGTCTTGATATCATCAATCCCAAGGCGATGACCGACACGAAGAGCAAGGAACGCCCAATCTTCAGCGGACTGCAGTTGTTTGATGCTGATGTGCCTGTTGGTGGTGAGATTGATGGCCGTGTCATTCTGGATGAGGCCTTGGAAGAGTGCCGTGAGATTACTCTGAACTTCAATGACCAGTTTACCATCCAGTTGGCGAGTGATGCTGGTATTGTCAATAACGGTAAGCGTTTTGTCTATAAGCTGGAAGGGTTTAACGACAACTGGGTAAAGACCTCTGAACTGAACCCCAACATCACCTATAACTCTTTGCGCGATGGTGACTATACGCTATGTGTACGTATGCTCAACGACGATGGCTCTATAGGAGAGGAAGAGGCACGAATGGAAATAACGATCCTGCCTTCTCTTTGGCGTAGACGTTGGGCATTCCTGATCTATATGCTGGCTGTTGTCGGTATTGCACTTCTGTGGCGCCGTTGGTTCATGAAGCGTCAGGGTCGTCGTATGGAGACAGAGAGCATACGTCGCGAACTGGAGAAGAAGCAGTGGATGAACGAGACACGTATGAAGTTGAAGAAAGAGTTTGCCGAGAAGAGTGGGTCAACCGACCATCCTGGCGAGGCCGATCCTGGTTATCATGTGATTGCTCGTCGTCATCTTGGTGATATTGTCGATTTCCTGCGTCAGTTCTGTGAGGACTATGCCTCGCCAGACAAGACGAAGAGTGTCAAAGTCAACTTCTTCTCGCCTTTGGCAGAGTTGGAGGCAGAATATGATGCCACCTTGTTGTCAGAGGCTTTGCAGACGCTGTTCAATAACTCTGTACTCTTTGCCCATGACGATAGTATCATCAGTGTGGGTGTTGTCCGTCAGCAGGATAATCATGTCCAGATACAGGTGGCTGACAATGGTATTGGTATTAAGGACGAGTTCAAAGAGCATGCCTTTGATCCTATGGTCAATGATGAAGGTATTGGTCTGGACCGTGTCAAGGCTATCATTGATGCCCATGAGGGTACTATCCGCATTCAGGACAATCCTGGCGGTGGCACCATCTTCGTTATCACCCTTCCGCCTGCTGAAGTGATAGAAGAGGCTGTCTTATTAGATGATTGATAATCATAACAAACATAACTTTGAAACGAATGAAACTTTTGAGAGTAATGACAGTGGGAATGCTGTCAATGGCAACATCGCTGCTGATGGCTGCCGACTACACAGTCACGGGACAATTCATCACTATTCCTGTACAGCAACCACAGGCCGATGGTGCTAAGGTGGTGCGTCTGCAGGTTGTTACAGACAATATAATCCGTGTGCAGGCTACATCTGAGGCACAGTTGCCTGAGAAGCAGAGCCTGATAGTTGTTAAGCAGACTGCTAAACCTAAGTTTGAGGTCACTGATGGTGATTTGGTGCGTGTCAAGGCGGCCAATATCGAGGCTCGTGTTGACAAGCAGACAGGACAGGTGCGTTTCTATGATGCTGCTGGCAAGATGATTATCCGCGAGGCCGGGCAGGGCAAGACCTTCAAACCCTTCCGTGTGCCTGATCGTGAAATAGGTGTTGATATATCCAAGGTTCCGGAGAAACAACGTAACGGACTGTCGTGGCATCTGCAGTTTGATGGTGTCCCAGGTAATCTCTATGGTCTTGGTCAGCACCAGTCGGAGGAGTTGAACATGTATGGCAAGAACGAAGACCTCTTCCAGTATAATACGAAGGTCAGCGTACCGTTCGTCCTGTCCAGCAATAACTATGGCGTGCTGTGGGATGCCTATTCCTATGGTCGCTTTGGTAATCCTGACGACTACCAGCAGCTGAACCGTATCTTCAAGCTATATGACAAGCGTGGGGTAGAGGGGCACCTTACAGGAACCTATACCGATGCAAATGGTAAGACACTGGTGCGCCAGGAGGACTCACTTTACTATGAGTTTGATACGCCAGAGAAGTCAGAGTTGGCACAGCAGACGGAGCCTGGTGGCATCAAGAATCTGCCCAAGGGTTTCGTGCTTAATGGTGCCAATGTGGTTTATGAAGGTTACATAGAGCCCAATCAGACTTCTAACTTCAATTTCATTCTCTACTATGCTGGTTATATCAAGGTATATATCGGTGGCGAAGAGGTGGTGCCCGAACGTTGGCGTACGGCTTGGAATCCTAATACCTATAAGTTCCGTAAAAATCTTTTCAAGAATCGTCGCTACCAGTTGCGCATTGAATGGAAGCCTGATGGTTACGTCAGCTATTGTGGACTGCGTGCCTCTGTGGAAAAACGTGTCCAAGGTCGATTGAGCATCTGGACGGAGATGGCACAGGATATGGACTATTATTTCATTGCGGGCAAGAATGCCGATGAGATTATAGCAGGCTATCGTACGCTGACGGGTAAGGCTCCCGTCTATCCGAAGTGGACGCTGGGCTTCTGGCAGAGTCGTGAGCGCTATAAGACCTCTGATGAAATCGTTGGCACACTCGCTGAGTTCCGCAAGCGTCAGATTCCCTGTGACAACATTGTGCAGGACTGGAATTACTGGGTAGAGGACCAGTGGGGTTCTCACCAGTTCGAGCAGTCACGCTTCCCCAATCCGCAGGCTATGCTCGACAGTGTGCACCAGATGGGTGGTCGCTTTATGATTTCCGTCTGGCCTAAGTTCTATTGCAATACTGACAACTACAAGGAACTCGATAAGAATGGTTGGATGTACCACCAGGCCGTTAAGGACGATATCCACGACTGGGTGGGTCCAGGCTATGTGGGCTCGTTCTATGATGCCTACGATGCTGGTGCCCGTAAGATGTTCTGGCCCCAGATGAACGACAACCTCTATTCTAAATATAAATAT
>JAEEGG010004661.1_pt1 | contig 33072 bp, 26 predicted proteins | sample 9134161 | NCBI WGS metagenome assembly JAEEGG01 (sample SAMN16246543, study PRJNA631951) | gut metagenome | biome: gut microbiome; feature: rumen; material: CR-attached | host: Bos | place: Iran: Karaj | collected 2018-10 | reverse complement strand
GTAGAGCCCATCCACCCGGCGTCGCAGCCGTAGTCGTAGAGTGTCTTCAGATATTTCCAGTCGATGGCGCGAGCCTCGGGATGGAAAGCATCATAGACCTTCACCCCCGACGGGTACTTCATGAGAGGAGGCCATACGTGGGAAATTCCGCTCTGGGGCCATGTCTCGATGGGCAGCAGCAATCCCTTTTCATTCAGTTCGCGGAACTGCTGGGTCATGGGGCCGAAGCTGGCCCAGATGCTAATCATGAAGTGGGCATGCTTTTGGTGCACATGGTCTATCATCTGCTTGCCATTGCTGAATTCCTCAGCCAGGAAGTCCATGGCATTCCACAGGTAGTTGGAACCCCAGTACTGCCAGTCCTGAATAATACCGTCCAAGGGAACGTTCAGCGTTCGATACTGGTCGACGATGCCCTCGGTCTCGCGAGCTGTCTTATAGCGCTCCTTCGACTGCCAGTAGCCGTAGGTCCACAGGGGGAACATCGGCACGTCGCCCGTCAGTGTGCGCATCTGCGCAATGACGCCATCGGCTGAGCCGCCATACATGAAATAATAGTCGATGCCCTCGCCCACCTCTGCGTCGAAGGTCATGCCGTCGGCGTTGTCCTCGAATAGTGTTGGCGAATAGTTCTCCCAGTAGATGCCCCAGCCCTTGATGCTCTGCAGCACGTTCTGGAAATCCTCAAGGTTCGACTGTTCCATGCGTTTCTTTTCGCCACGACGGTTCATCTTGCCGTTCTGGATAGTGCCCAGACCGTAGATGGCCTCGTCCTTGTCGAGTGTAAAGGTCTGACGGGCACCGCCAACGTCGCAACTTTTCTCCTTGAGCAACACCTTGCCCTTTGCCGTAAGGAATGTAAGGTTGCCCTGCGCATCCTTACGTACCATTAACTCGCTGCTCTGCCAGGAGTTGCTTTTCTCTGTCACCGACAGCTGTTGGGGCTGTGCAGTGACGACAAGGCTCTTGGTGGGCTGCCCTTTCACCACATGTACGATACTCGGAGTGACGAACTCCACCTTTACCTCCTGTGCCAAAGCAGGCACACACATCAGCCATGCAGTAATAAGGCATGCTGCAAATAGCCATTGAAAGATTTTTTTCATAAACAACAATTATTATATACAATCTGTCGGCAAAGATACTAATAATATTTCAAACATTAGCAAAAAGAGAAAAAAACTTGTCATTTGTTTGTGCGGTTGATAAAAAAAACATACCTTTGCACCATGAGTTTAATGCTAGCAAACTAGACAAGAAATGAAAAGAATAGCAATACAGGGCGAGACAGGTTCGTTTCACGACATTGCAGCCCACCAGTATTTCAAGGGCGAACAGCTGCAGCTCATCTGCTGCCAGACCTTCGAACAAGTGTACGATGCAATAAGCAACGACCCTACTGTAATAGGTATGGCCGCCATAGAGAACACCATTGCCGGCTCACTGCTGCACAACTATGAATTGCTGCGCGACTCAGGTACCACCGTAGTAGGCGAGCACAAGTTGCACATCACCCATTGCATCTGCTGCCTGCCTGAAGACGACTGGGACAGCCTCACTGAGGTGCATTCACACCCAGTAGCACTCATGCAGACGCGACATTACCTGGCAAATCATGCCCAGCTGCGGGTAGTAGAGGCCGACGACACCGCCGGAGCTGCCAAGATGATAGCCGAGGGGCATCACCACGGGTGGGCTGCCATCTGCCATGCTGAAGCTGCACGCCTTTACGGACTGAAGGTGCTGGAAGATGGCATCGAGGACAACAAGCACAACTTCACCCGCTTCCTCGTGTGCTGCATGCCGCAGAAAGCCGACCTGCTGCGCCCCCTGGTAGAAACGAACAAGAGCAGTATTGTCTTCGCCCTACCCCACGAGGAAGGATCGCTATCAGCCGTTCTTGCTATTCTCTCGTTCTACAAAATTAACCTCACGAAGATTCAGTCGCTGCCCATCATAGGCCGTGAGTGGGAGTACCTTTTCTACGTCGACGTCACTTATAGCGACCTCACCCGATATCGCCAATCAATAGACGCCATCATACCCCTCACCCGCGACCTGAAAATACTGGGTGAGTACAAGCAGTATTAAATACTTAACTCGTCAAGTACCTTGATGAGGCGCTTGTCGAAGCGCTTGTCGGTGCGTATGCACTCTGAGAAGGGCACGTATACCACCTCGTTGTTGCGTACTCCCACCATGATGTTGCGCTGACCTTGCTTGATAGCCTCTATGGCACCCACGCCGGTGATTGAAGCCAAGATGCGGTCGCGGGCCGATGGTGTACCTCCGCGCTGCAAATGGCCGAGAATAGACACACGCACATCGAACTCGGGGAACTCGTTTTTTACACGGTCGGCATAGAAGAGGGCGCCACACTTCGGGCTTTCAGAGACGATGACGATGCACGACTTCTTAGACTTGCGTATGCCGCGGCCCATGAACTGAGCCAGCTGGTCGACGTCGGTCGCCTCCTCAGGCACGATGGCAGCTTCGGCACCGCAGGCAATGGCGCAGTTCTGTGCCAGGAAACCGGCATCACGGCCCATCACCTCAACAAAGAAGATTCGCTCGTGCGAATTGGCCGTATCGCGTATGCGGTCTACACACTCCATGATGGTGTTCATTGTCGTGTCGTAGCCAATGGTATTGTCAGTGCCATAAAGGTCGTTGTCGATGGTACCTGGCAGGCCGATGCAGGGGAAGTCGAACTCCATTCCGAAGTTGCGGGCACCTGTCAGCGAGCCGTTACCGCCAATGACGATAAGGGCATCAATTTCTTCCTTCTGGCATGTCTCGTAAGCTTTCTGCATGCCCTCGGGTGTCATGAATTCCTTCGAGCGGGCGGTCTTCAGTATGGTGCCGCCACGGGTGATGATACCACTGACATTCTCGGTTGTGAAGGGCTTCACCTCATCGTTGATGAGACCTTCATAACCACGGTAGATACCCTTGATGTTGAAACCGTTGTAGATGCCTGCGCGTGTGACGGCACGAATGGCAGCATTCATTCCAGGAGCATCACCGCCAGAGGTGAGGATTCCTATAGTCTTGATTTTGCTCATAGGTGGATAGGTTTATAGGTTATTTAATTGTTTGGTTGTTTAGTCGTTTGGATAAGAAAATTACGGAGCCAAGATAGTACACTCGGCATAGAGCACTGCCAAGCCTAAGAGCCAGCCTGCCAGCACTTTCGGCGCTATGCGACGCACATACCAGCCCAGATGAATGTGCTCCATCTGCATGAGTGCAATGCCGCAGGCACTCCCTACAGAGAGCAGGCACCCGCCTACGCCAGTAGTGAAGGCAATAAGAAGCCAGTAGTGGCCATTCTGTGCATAGTCGCCAGAAGCAGCTATGCTATAGAGCGATATGTCAGAAACAGCAATGGTGAACATATCTACTATGCTGCTCAGCAAGCCACTGATGAGTCCCACTAACCAAATATTACCTATGTAGGTATCTACCCATGCAGCAATGTCGGTGAGCACACCGGTCTCAGCCACTGCACCCATGCCCAGCATGATGCCCATAACGAAGAGCATCTGCTGTATGGCTCCATACTGCAGCACACGCGGAAAGCGCCGCTGCGACATCTGATCAGCATTCATCAGCTTGCGGTTAAAGGCTTCGTTCACCACCCAGAGCACCGATAGCACACACAGTGCGCCAAGGAAGGGCGACAGGCGTGTGAGGCTGAGGAAAGTGGGTACAAACCATAGACCGCCAATGCCCACAAAAAGCATGACAATACGCTGCCAACGGTTCAGTCGTGTGTCGTCACCACGGTAGGGAGCCATTTGCCACTCTATGTCCAGGCGACTGGGCAACTCGCGGTTGATAAGGATGGTAGGCACCACCCAAGCCAATATTGCCGGTAGGGCAAGATAGGCAGAGAAATGGGTGGCTGTAACGGCCTCGTCGCCCCACAACAACAGTCCGGTGCTGTCGCCAATAACGGTGAAACAGCCGCCACAACATGCCGCCAACACAATGGCAGATCCAATGAGCATGCGCTGTGACCGGCTTTTCACTATGCCATGCATGATAACAAGCATAAGCATAGCGGTGGTCAGGTTGTCGAGTGTAGCCGAAAGGAAGAAGGTGGCCAGAGTGATGGTCCACAGTAGCCGCTTGGGGTTTCGTGTGCGTATCCACTCGTTGATAAAGTCGAAACAGCCGTTGTTGTTCAATATCTCAATTATAGACATCGTGGCAAGCAGGAACATCACAATGGCTGCTGCACGGCCTACATACTTGAGGAACAGCTCATCATAGATGAAGTATTTCACCGTCTTACTCGTTGACGGGTCGCCTGCCAGGAACTCGGTGTATTCAACGGCATGACGGCTCTGCACAAAATCATCGCCCCAGATAACGAACACCACCCAGCCAATAGTACCGAGGAACATGGCTATAGCAGCCTTGTTTACCCCGGTGAAATGGCCAGTGGCTATCAGCACGTAGCTGAACACAAGCATCAGGACGATAATGAGAGTCATCTTTTAATATGCGATGAACGGATGGACGAATTGACTATCGCATTCGCGTTATTCCCTACTTCTTGTTGTACCTTGCGTTCAGACCATTGATAACATCTTGGGTGATGTCGTATTTGTCATCGGCTTTAAGCACAACTTCGTTGCGCAGGATGAAGTCGAATTTTTTATCCTTGTTGTAGTCAGCAAGGAATGCGTCGAGACTGTCGCGCAGCACCTTGTTTAGGACAAGGGCTTTCTCCTCTAGTTCCTTGTTGAGGCGTGCCTCAAGAGCGGCAAGATTGTTCTGCTCCTGCTGCAATGCTGCCACGGCACTCTTATACTGCTGCTCACTGGTGAAACCGTTGTTCTGCAGTCGTGTCTGAATGCTGTTGGCTGAGCGCTCCAGCTGCTTGGCCTTGTCAGAAAGAATGTTCTGGCGGCGCTGATCCATTGTCTGCAGCGAGTCGCTGATAACGGTGTAGAGATCGTAGTTGTTTTGCACAGAGTCCATGTTGACATAGGCCAAGCGCATGCCCTGAGAAGCCCCATCGTCGGCTGATGCTCCATCATCCATCTTAGAAGGCTGTTTGTTGCACGAAGCCATCAGCATGCCAATGGCCAAAAGAGTCAGTGTCTTGAAAATTTTCTTTTCCATTTTTTGTTATTATGTTATCTCGTTATTACGTTATCTATTTATCAGGAAAACACACTACCTGGTGCTTTTCTCGCTCACCGCCCATCTGCTGCGTGTCCGCATTTCCCTGTCCTGGTCAAGAACGCAGTGAATGCCGCGCTGTCGCATAGCCTCAGAGTCATGAATATGTGGCGACGAGAAGCTCCCATTCTTCCTCAAAATCACTTTTATGCATAAAAAAGCAATGGCGATAGCAATTATTAACGCGATGATGACGATTATTCCAATCATTTTTATTACTTTTGCGGGTGCAAAGTTAAACAAATAAATCGGAATCACTTAATATTAAACATTAAAAATGAATAAAAACGAACTAAAACCTGCTTCTGTGTTCGCACAGTTTGCAAAGATTAACAGTATTCCCCGTCCATCAAAGCACGAGGAGAAGATGATTGAGTATTTGAAAACATGGGGCGAGAGCCACGGACTCGACACCAAAGTTGATGAGACGGGCAACGTCATCATTCGTAAACCCGCCACGCCAGGCTATGAGAACCGCAAGACCGTCATCCTGCAAAGCCACATGGACATGGTGTGCGACAAACTGGTAGACGTTGACTTTAATTTCGACACCGATGCCATACAGACATTTGTCGACGGCGAATGGCTACGTGCCAAAGGAACCACATTGGGTGCCGACGACGGCATTGGCTGTGCCATAGAACTGGCCATCCTCGAAGCCGACAATATTGAGCACGGGCCATTAGAGTGTGTTTTCACACGCGATGAGGAAACAGGACTCAGTGGCGCCGAGGGCATGAAGCCAGGATTCATGACGGGCGACTACCTTATCAACCTTGACTCAGAGGACGAGGGCGAAATCTTCGTCTCATGCGCCGGAGGTCGCAACACACAAGCCAAGTTCACCTTTCAGCGTGAAGTGGCTCCTACCGACGCATTTTTCCTGCGTGCACAATTGAAGGGACTTTGTGGTGGCCACTCAGGCGACGACATCAACAAAAAGCGTGCTAATGCTATCAAGCTGTTAGGGCGTTTCCTCTATCAAACCATCAACCGTTATGAAGGTGTGCGCCTGGCTGACTTTCATTCGGGCAAACTGCACAACGCCATTCCACGCGACGGTGAATTCATCATTGCTGTGCCCAACTCGGTGAAAGAGAATGTGAAGGCTGACTGGAACGTATTCTCTGCACAAGTAGAGGACGAATATCACGTCACCGACACACAGATGGTGTGGACAATGGAGTCGGCCGACGCACAGACAGTCATTGATGACAAGGTGGCTCGCAACTTCGTATGGGCACTGCAGGCCGTCGATAATGGCGTATATGCCATCTGTCAGGATCCCGAGCTTAATGGCATGGTGGAGACTTCATCGAACATTGCAGCCATACACACCTCAGAATCAGAGATTAATGTTCTTTCTTCACAACGCTCCAACGTCATGTCGGCTCTCGATAACATGTGTGCCACCATACGTGCCACTTTCCAATTGGCTGGTGCCGAAACAGTATCCAGCGATGGTTATCCCGCATGGAAGATGCGTGCCGAGAGCCACCTGCGTGACACAGTGGTAGGCTGCTATAAAGAGCTGTTCGGCAAGGAACCCGTTGTGCGCGGTATTCACGCCGGGCTGGAGTGCGGTCTGTTCTCTGAGCGCTATCCGCAGTTAGATATGGTGAGCTTCGGTCCAACGCTTCGCGACGTCCACACTCCTGATGAGCGACTGCTCATTCCAACCGTACAGATGGTGTGGGATCATCTGCTCTTGGTGCTGAAACGCATTTAATTGCGATTGAAGAAATCATTGTAGCTATGGAATACATGTCTCAGGAAGGCTACGACAAACTCGTAGCGGAACTGCACGAACTGGAATGCGTCGAGCTGCCAAAGGTGAGGGAAGCCATTTCTGAAGCACGAGACAAAGGCGACCTCAGCGAGAATTTTGAATACCATGCTGCCAAGCGTGAACAGGCAAGGCTGCTTGGCAGGATTCGTTTCAAGCAAAAGGTGTTGGAATTTGCAAGGGTCATCGACACATCAAGGCTAGGGAGCGAGAAGGTTGGACTGCTCTCGAAGGTGGAGATGACAAACATGAACAACAATGCCAAAATGACCTACACGATATCCAGTCCGCATGAAGCCAACCTGCGCGAGGGTAAGATATCCATCAAGTCGCCCATAGCACAGGCGCTTCTCAACAAAAAGGTAGGCGATGTGGTGGAAGTCCGCGTCCCTATTGGCATTCAGAAGCTCCGCATAGATAGCATTAGTCTATAGAAAAGGACGTTCCACTACAGCAGTTCGTGCGACAGGCAGCAGCTCCTCTCCCTTCTTGGTGAGAGGAGCTTTTTGTCACACATTATCTGCCCCGCAATAAGGGCAGATGCCTTTACTACGCATTTTCTGGCCGCAGTTGCCGCAGAGATAACGCATGCGCGAGTAGCGCAGATAGCGCCAAAGAGCATAGGCAGCGTAGAGGAGCAAAAGCGGGTATCCTACATAATAGAGCGTGGAAACACTGAACACCACATAGCAGACCGAGCAGACGGCAACCAGTCCGAGCACATAGAGCACGGCCTGACCAGTGGAGAGCATGCGGAAAATGTCGTAGAGCGCGGCAATGCCCACGATGAAAACCGCCCAAAGTGCCGCTAGGAATAGCCCCAAATGGAGTGGAAGGGAGAAAGGATTGACAGTGGGATGATAGTAGAAATGTCGCCACGACTCAGGGTCGAAGAGCTGTATAGTGCTGTAGGCCGTGGCAGCAGCGGCCACGAGAACAGCCAGCAACGCTGGGTAGAAGGAGCCAATGTCACGTAGATGCACTATGTAGGCATTACGCCGATACAGGCGCCGCCCCACAAATAGGGCTGCACACACCACCACTACGGCAAGGGTAACGATGAGATGGGTGTCAGAGAAGAAGTCGATGAAGCGCGAAATCATGTTGTCAGGAACAACGCACTGCAGCAGACTGCTCTCGTGCGTCCAGCCAATAGTATGCTCGTCGCGTGCCACCTGCACCCACACAGAGTCGACGGTGTCGGCAGGCAGCATGACAATGTCGGCCACCACCAAAGGATCGTCACGATATACGGAAAAAGTATCGACAAGCATACCGCTGACTGCCTCTGTTGGCTGCTGCATGATAAGGAGCAGGCTGTCGGCCACCACCGCAAAATTATAGTTCTGCGAATAGTGGTGAGTAGTATAGAACGAGATGGAGTCCATCTGCTCTTCAGTAGGTATCCATCCATCTGGCGTAGGCGAGTCGCGGTGATAGCAGGAGGTAAGTGCTGCGCTAAACGACATAAGACAGATGATAAAAAATGCATTTATCATCAACCGCATCATCTGCTTAGAGATTTCGTTCCACATCATAAATAAGTCATTTATCGTTTAGGGGGCTGCCTGCCAAAACATTCATCTGACAACGCTTGCAGTCGAACTGCAGGATGAAAGTGCGCCCGTCGGAAAGACGAAGGCTAAGTGGTTCGTGCCAAGTGGGGCGTCGACCTCCATGCTTCAAACAGAAGCCTAGTTCATGGCGAAGGCAGTAGCGGCACTGCATGAGCAGTGACTCAGGTGCTTTATTTGAAATGGCGTCACTTGATTGAAGGGGAACAGCAACCGTCTCTTTCTGAGAGATGCCTTGAGTGAGACACGCTTTTCTCCTCAATGCTGAAAGCTGACTGGCAGGGATGAAGAAGTTGAAATCAGCAGGAAGCTGAACAGCAGTACACTCATAGGGGGTGTCGCCGAGTTTTGACAGTTCGCGCACAATGTTATCATGTTGCGGAGTGCGAGCCTGCTGATGCTCAATGGGCATCGCCACCTCAGGGCCATCGTCTATACGCAGGGCGAAACCGTCTGGCGTAGGGCGCAGGCTCATCGTGACAGGAATCTTGCGCTTTGCAGTATTTCCCGTCAGCTTGCGTTCCATAGCCTGGTCGCTACTGCGATACAGCGTTACACCAGGTCGAAGACCTTGAGGCATGACGAGTGGAAATAGTTTGTTTTTGTCAGCCCTGTTCACACGAAAGCCCTGCAAATGCTGCTGCTCGTCGAAGAAACAGAGTCCATCGCCATTGGCAAAGGCGGCCGTTCCGCTGACGGTGAAGAACCGGCTGCCCAATTCTTTCACCGTTCCCACAGCCTGTCCCAATGCCTTGGGCGTATAGAAATTGGCCATATCGCCTTGACGCCCATTGGCAAAATATGTGGTATAGCCACGGTTAAAGGTGCGCTGCAGGTCTGGCTGAAATGTATAGGAGCAATACCCCCGCGAGGTACGGCAGTATTCTTCTTGTTGTCTTGATTTGTTGTGTTGCTGTTTTGATGTCTGGTCAGCAATGAACTGATTGAGCAGCTGACTATAGGCGGCTGTCACATTCTTCACATAGCCCATGTCCTTCAGCCTGCCCTCTATCTTGAACGACATGGCACCTGCGGCAATGAGCTGCGGCAAGTATTGGCTAAGGTTGAGGTCGCGTAAGGAAAGCAGATGGCGCTGGTGTATGAGCTCCTTGCCATCAGCATCAAGAAGATCGAACTGCATGCGGCAGAACTGCGCACACTCGCCCCTGTTGGCACTGCGTCCAAAGCAGTGCTCAGAAGCATAGCACAAGCCGCTGTAACTGACGCAGAGTGCTCCGTGCACGAAGACCTCAAGCTGCATCTGTGGCACGGCACGGTGTATGGCTGCTATCTCGTCGATGGATAGCTCGCGTGCCAGCACCGCACGGCTGAAGCCATGGTCGGCAAGCCATTTCACGTGGTCGGCAGTACGGTTGTCGGCCTGTGTGCTGGCATGCAAGGCCATGCGCCCCCTGCGGAAGAGGGGATGTGAGGCCAGCCTCATGTCCTGTATGAGCACAGCATCCACACCAACATCAGCCAACTCGTTGAGCAGCCAGTCAGCCTGCGACAACTCGTCGTCATGAAGAAGTGTGTTGACCGTGGCATGGACCTTGGCACCATATTGATGAGCATACTGACAAAGTGTTTCTATGTCAGCAATGCTGTTGCCTGCTGCTGCACGTGCGCCAAACATAGGCGGCCCTACATACACAGCATCGGCGCCATGTGCTATGGCAGCGATACCGCTTTCCACATTCCTGGCCGGTGCCAGCAGTTCCAACCCTCTCATCACCCTTAACCTGTTAAGCTTTAGTGTATGGCGTTAATATCGTAGGGTGTCTCCTGATAAACATAATAGTTCACCCAATTATTATAAAAGAGGTTCGCGTGCGCGCGCCATGTCACCTTGGGCGGCTGTGAGGGGTCGTTGTCAGTGTAGTAGTTCACCGGCATTTCAACGTCAGAGCGTATACCCACATCACGCTGATACTCATGGTCAAGAGTATTTGGAGCATACTCCAAGTGGCCGGTGATGAAGAACTCGCGACCTCCGCGGGCCATCACTACACTGACACCGCTTTGATCCGACTCGGCAATGAGGCTCAGTTCAGGGCGTTGCTCTATATCACTACGTCTCACCTCTGTGTGACGGCTGTGCGGCATCATGAACACATCGTCGAAGCCTCGGAATATGGGCAGTTTCTGTAGAAGAATCTTCTGTGGGAAGATGCCGAACATCTTCTTTGTCAGACCATACTTCGGCACGCCATAATAGTGATAGAGAGCAGCCTGAGCCGCCCAGCATATAAAGAGCGTACTGGTGACGTGGGTACGTGCCCAGTCAAAGATGTCAACTATTTCTGACCAGTAGTTCACCTGCTCATACTCGAGCGTCTCGATAGGAGCCCCGGTGACAATCATGCCGTCGAACTTCTCATGGCGCATGTCGGCGAAGTCACGGTAGAACATCATCATGTGTTCGATTGGCGTGTTCTTTGATGTGTGACTGCGCAGCTTCATAAAACTGATGTCAAGCTGTAGCGGCGTGTTAGAGAGCAGACGTATGAGGTCGGTCTCAGTAGTGATTTTCAGCGGCATGAGGTTGAGAATGACAATACGCAAAGGGCGTATGTCCTGCGCATGGGCACGCGATGAGTCCATGACAAAGATGTTCTCGTGCTTCAGCAGCTCTATGGCGGGTAATCGGTCGGGAAGTCGAAGGGGCATTGGTGATGTATTTACGCTTTATGATTGTACGAATTGTGAGAAGAAACTGATGAATAACAACCGTTCATGACTCCACCCTGGCCAGGATGACGGATACATTGTCACGTCCACCGGCATCCTCAGCAGCCTTGCAAAGGGCATCGGCAGAAGCTCCGCCGTTGACGAGATATGCTATCTCTGAGTCAGTGAGCATGTCGGTAAGCCCATCACTGCACAGCAGGAACACATCGCCAGGAAGCACGTCAGTTGTACACTCCACTATGTCAATGTAGCTGTTTTTGCAGCCGCCTCCAATACAGTTGGTGATAATGTTCGACTTTTCAGCCATTCCTGTAATAGCACTAAGCGAGTGATCGGAAGAGAGCTGAGTGATGCTGCCATTGTGAATGCGATAGATGCGGCTGTCGCCACAGTTCATCCAGAAGTAGTGTCCTCCATAGTAAGCCATACAAACGAGTGTGGTTCCCATGCGGTGATAGCGTTCTTCGTTGATTCCCATGGAGGTAATGATATTGTTGATGCTGGAGAGCCATTCGTAAATGGTTTCATTGAAGTCGCCAATGGACAGCCCAACAGGCAGGTCGGAGAAAAAGAACTGCAAGTTGTGTAGCACATTGCTGCTGGCCACTTCGCCACTGCTGTGTCCCCCCATGCCATCGGCGAGGGCCAACAGATAGCGGTCGGTAGCCGACGAGTCGAAACGGCCCACAAGTTTGCCATTGCGAGCGAAATAGGAGTCGACCAGCACCATGTCCTCGTTATTCTGCCTCACGCATCCAGTCCTGCTGGATGCGGTAATCATACATTTCATCTGCTATGATATGTTTACTTGAAGATTGACATTAGCGATGGTTAGAATGTCACCGTTCTTGAGCGACATCTCCACATCGGGTTGCAGCTGATGGTCATTAAGGCGCGTACCGTTTGACGAATGCTTGTCGGTCACGCACCACCCTGTTCCACTGTTGTATTTCAGTTGTGCATGCACGCCCGATACGTACATGTTCTGCTGAAAGTGCTGCGCATAAGGCCCTTGGCGGCGGCCAATGACAGCCCCGTTGACCCCCACGATGCGTATGTCGAGCGATTCGTTGTGAAGCACCAGCTGGGGTACTCCCTGCGGCATGCCGGGGATAGAACTGCCAGGCATGATTCCACGATTGGTAGGCATGAACTCCTGGGAGACCAACCCCAACGACGACGAAGTGCCAGAGGCTACGTTCGCGTTGTTTCGCTGTTCTATGTCTTTGGGCGACAACATGAGTCCACCGCAACTCGTGCAGCGGCGCCCCATCCCCACGCGTCCGCACTTCTCGCAGTAGAGCAGTGCCTGACCGCATTGGTCGCAAAAATGCGAATCGTCATCTATCTCTTCTTTACAATTCGGACAAACAATCATTGTTACTTACGATTTACTGTTTTTCGGTTTGCAATTTCTCCTTACTGCTTGCTCCTCAAATCATCAGGAATGTCTTCAGGAATAATGAGCTGATAGGTTTCCTTTGTGACCTGGTCGGGTGGCATCTGCGACACGCGCTGCGACAGTTGCTGCACGGTGGCATCGAGCAGATTGCGCATCTCGCGGGCATTGCCGAATGTCTCGTCCTTGGTCATCAGCATGCGGCAGATGACGTCGAGGGCCTTGAACTCTGCTGGCGGCGATAGTATGTACTGCTCTTTCTGCGCCATCTTCTTGTATATGGCCAACAGCTCATCTTCGTTGTAGTCGTCGATATGCAGCTTGTGTGCAAAGCGGCTGGCCAGTCCGGCATTGGCCTGCAAGAACTCATCCATCTTGTCCTTGTAGCCTGCAGCGATAACCACAAACTTGCCTCGGTCGTCTTCCATGCGTTTCATTAGCGTGTCAATGGCCTCTTTGCCATACTGGTCGTTCTGGTCAGAGAGTGTGTAGGCCTCGTCTATGAAAAGGATGCCGCCCATGGCTTTGTCGCACATAGAGTTGACAATCTTTGGTGTCTCGCCCATGTATTTTCCCACCAGTGTAGCGCGGCTGGCCTCTATAATGCGGCTGGTGGGCAGTATGTCCATCGACTGCAATATTTCGCCCATCTTGCGGGCTATGGAGGTCTTTCCGGTGCCAGGGTTGCCGGTGAGCACAAAGTTCATGGCCAACTGCTGCACCCTTCCTGCTCCCATGGCTGCACGCTGCTTCATAAACATGCTCTGCACGGCCAGTCGGCGTATGATATTCTTCACCGAACGCATACCAATGAACTCGTCGAGTTCGTTGAGCACCTCGTCGAGTGGCCGTGCGGCAGTGCTCTGTGCAGCAGGCAGGTCGTCGACGGTGAGACGGAACATTTCCTCCTCGCTGAATCCTGGGTCGTTCATCAGCTTCACCAGTCGCTGACTCTGCTTCTCCACGGCCTCGTTGAAGATGCGGCGTGCCTCTCGTGCGTTACCGAAGTTCTTGTCGCGGCGCAGGTATAGCTGCTCAAACTCACGGTGTATGGCTCCATGGGTCTCGGCATCGATGCTGAAGCTCTTTGAGTGAGCGAGGTTCTCGAATATCTGCGTCAGTTCGTCGGGCGTGTAGTCGTCGAAGTGTATGGTCTGCGTGAAACGGCTTTTCAGACCAGGATTTGTGTCGATGAAATCGTGCATCTGGTCAGTGTAGCCCGCCACTATGCAAATGAACTTTCCTCGGTCGTCTTCCAGTCGTTTCAACAATGTATCGATGGCCTCCGAGCCGAAGGAGTCGTTGTCGCTCGACTTCAGTGTGTAGGCCTCGTCGATGAAGAGCACGCCACCCATGGCAGAGTCGATGAGCTGGTTGGTCTTGATAGCCGTCTGACCCGAGAATCCCGCCACGAGCTTTGAGCGGTCGGCCTCTACGAGCTGTCCCCTGCTGAGTATGCCCAATGTCTTGAACACGTCGGCCATGATGCGGGCCACCGTAGTCTTGCCCGTGCCAGGGTTGCCCGTGAACACATAGTGTTTGCCTTGGAAGGTGTTGCTCTCGCCGCGTTTAATTTGCAGGTTGAGGAAGGCTGCAAGGTTCGACACCTCCTTCTTCACACTCTCCAAGCCCACCATGCCCTCAAACTTCTTCAGGCATTCCGAGAAGTCGGCCTCGCGTGGCACCTCGTAGGGCACGTCAGCCTCCTCTATGGTCATCAGCTGCTCGTTGGACATCATCTGCATGTTACCACCTTGCAGTCGTTTGGCCTGGTTCTTGCACATCTGGTCGAAGAGCTGCCGCATGGTGCGTCCGTTGGCAAAGTCCTTGTCACGCAGCTTGTGCATCTCGCTCACCATTTTCTTGGTGAGTGTTTCTGCGGCAGGCGAGAAGATGTATTTCTTCGCCTTGGCAAAGACTTCCATGATTTGGAACAGTTCGCTGGGCGAGTAGTCGTCAATGTTGAGGAAGTAGTTGAAGCGGCTCTTCATGCCGGGATTCACCCTGAAGAGATTGTCCATCTCTGCACGGTAGCCTGCAGCAATGACCACGAACTTGCCCCGGTCGTCCTCCATGCGCTTCATCAGCGTCTCCAGTGCCTGCGCTCCTTGGTTGTCGCGCTCGCCGCTCTGACTCACGGGTGCCAGAGTATAGGCTTCGTCAACGAAGAGTATACCTCCCATCGCCTTGTCGCAGAGCCGGTTCACCACCTTCGGCGTCTCGCCCTGATAGGGGCTCACCATCTGTGAGCGGTCTACTTCTACCACATGGCCCGAGTCAAGATATCCGATGGCAGCGAGTATCTCGCCGAGTTTGCGGGCTATGGTGGTCTTTCCGGTGCCAGGGTTGCCCGTGAGCACAATGTGCATCGACATATTGTCGTGCTCTCCCAGTCCTCGCTGCGCACGCTGCAGACTGTTCTCCACCGAGTAGGCAATCTCGCGCACGGCCTGTTTCACCTCGTTCATGCCGATAAACGAGTCAAGGTCAGTCAGTATGTCATCGAGCGAACGTTCCTCCGGCACATAGCCACGTATGTCTTCCTTCTCTATCTGCGACACCAAGACTCCTCGGCTGATAAAGCTGGTAAAGATGTCCTCGGCCGTCTTCATGGCCACATGGGCATTGCCGAAAGTTTCGTCTTTCGTCTTTATCTGATACTTGAAATATCGCTTCAACTGCAGTTCTGCCTCTTCGGTAAACTCACTGATGCCATACTTCTGCCGCAGTTCCTGGCGGGTGATGTCGCACAGTTCGTGATAGCCAGGTGTCGGCAGTCGGAAGATGTACTTGAAACGGTTTTTCACCGCCGGGTTGTTCTCTAAGAAATCATCCAACCCCTTGGGCAGGCCAGCCATGATGACGATGGGATTATCGTCCCATTTGTCCATCTCAACAAAGAGTTTGTCAAGAGGATTCACCTGGTTAGCATACTTGTCGGGCAGCAGTTTCTGCACATTGTCGAAGAAGAGAATGCCTCCACGCGCTTTCTTGATGTTCTCATCCCACTTGTCGACGAATCGCTGAAAGTCTACGGCGTCGACCATGGTGAGTTTGGGCTTGTCGATGATTTTGTGTTGGAAGAAGTAGTCGCGCAGTATGTTCGAGAGAGCAGTCTTTCCTGTTCCTGTCTCGCCAATGATGATGGCATTCACCGACAGACGCACACTGGCAATATCCTTTCGCGAGCGCAGATAGGTATAGGTGTCGACGATGGTCTTCAGCTGAGCCTTCACATCGTTCAGTCCCACCATCTTGTCGAGCGCGTGGCTGACAATGGGCTGTCCGCACCATTTGCAAAACTTTGCTACGCTTCGGTTTTCCTTATGACAATAATCGCATATCATGGATTTTCCTATTATCGCATTTTACAAATCATTTCATTGGTAGGGCTGCGTCAAGCATACTGGGGCTGAACACAATGAACTCAAGTACAAGGAGCAGTATCAGTACCGACCAAAGAACGTAGTGCATGACCGACTCGCCTGACATTGACCTCACCTGGTCGTTCACTTCATCCAAGAGTCCGAACTTAGCGCTTTTAAAGCGCTGCGACTTTGTCTTGAAAGTATAGTAGAGCGGCTCAAGCAATGTTGAGTTGATGTCGTCGTTCTTCAGCAGGTCCTTGATGGCGTCAGCATTTTGCATACGCGCTTCATGGAAGGCGGTGAAGTGGCATATCAACATATATACAAGCGAGATGGCCACCACCACAAAGTTGAGCAGGGCGGAGTTACTCTCCTGTACTTTCATCATTATATAAATAGGAATGATGCACGAGGCTGCTCCCAACGCACCTAATACTATCGAGATCGAGGGACCGACGCCCTTGAAATAAGAGCGCACGGCCACTATTACTCCCGTCATGCCGCCCAAGGGCAGCCCTATGGCCAGGAGTTTGTGGTTGAACAAGTAGTCACGTCCGGTGATGCCGAAGATGAGAACCAGCAAGATCCACACGCCGCTGAGGCCATAGAACACATACTTCCATATCTTCTCCCGGGCTCGTGCCGAATTCCACAGGCTCCTCACCTCCGACACGCGGCTCTTGGTGTCTTCACATGCCTTGGTGAAGCGCCGGTAGTACTGCTGCTGGTTGTCAAGCCGGCCCAGGGCCATAATCCATTCCTCCAGCTCACGCTCATAGCTGTATTCCTCAGAGAAGTCGCGTGTGGGGTCTTCATGGTAATACACCGACATCCACTGTGCAAGCGAGCCGCTGCGCAGTTCCTGGCGTATGAGCGTAGTATAGCTCAAGTCCATCGACCGCCCATCCTGCAGGATGGTGCCGTTGGGCAGCAGATAGCTCGGACTGGCGTTCAGTATCCGGCAGAAGCGGTAGAGTGCGGTGCGCAGATCGTAGGCACTCAGGCGGTCGCGGTTCTCGGCCGACGTGAGGTCGAAGCAGCGCGTGGCCTCTTCCATGAGGCTATACCAGCCATGCAGCTGGGCGTAGTAGTAGAAACGGCCGTCGCGCGCGGTGAAGTCTTCCATCTGCTGGGCAAAGTCATCAGCAGTGAGGTGTTCGGTCTGCATGAGCTGGCGCGACAGCAGCTCACCTATGGCCTCCGGGGTCCTGGCATCGCGCAGGTCGTAGGCAGCGTCGCGGTCAAGGTTATACAGCACCTTGTAGGCCATGGGCCGCGAATAGGGCTGCTCATGGGTGAGTATGCGCAGCGACTCGCAGGCCATCATGTCTTCATGCGAATACATCCACGACAGCAGGCGTCCGTCACAGAGCGACTTCCAGTCTTCCTCTGTAGGATTGCTGTAGCCGAAGGAGTGGGAAATCTCCTTGATGGTGGACGATGGATGGCGCGAGAGGAAGGGTATGTCGGGGTCTATCTCATACACCAGCCGTAGTATGGCCACATGGGGTTCTGAACCATCGTTGAAGTAGGAGCGCAAGCGCTCTATGTCGCACTTCACATGCGTCTCTATCCAAAGGAACAGCGAATCGAACGGACGCTGTAGCATCACTGCGTATTGCTCTTGATAGCTGAGCACTGAGAGGGCCACCGAGTGCACATCGTCGCAGGCATTGCCACCCAAGTCCACATAGGGATAGGTGGGGTCCATGGTGTAGAGGGCACACATCAGTCCTGCCTTCTTGTCTACGGGGAATCTGTTCACAATGATGTCCTTCAGCATTTCCGAAAGCTTGGTGTTGCCGCTCGACTCCAGCCAGCTCACCAGGCGTCCGTTGTACAGGTAGTTGATGCCCAGCTGCTCGTTCTCGGCCAGCATGGGCACCAGCTCGTGCACATTGTCGGCCACGAGATTCCGGTCGGGGTCCACCACAAAGCTCTTGTAGCGCAGGAACGGCGAGGAGATGTCTACGGGCACGTTCTCGCCCAGGAACCATCTCTCCACTTCCTCATAGCGCCAGCGGCTCTGGGGGTTCACAGCCGTAAGCCCCTGCACCAGCATCCTCACCCTGTCAGGCAGCTCGGCCAGGCGTGGCAGGCGCCCTTCGCTCTTCTGCTTCATCATCACACGCTCGTTAGAGCTCATGGGGTTCTCACCCAGCCATAAGGTGAAGAGCGTCATGCCCAGAGAGTAGTAGTCGGCGGCCTCGGTAATCTCCACCATGCCATCTATCACGTCGGAATACATCTCCGGGGCAGCGTAGATGGGAGTGCGTGCCTGCGTGGTATGGTAGCTGCGGTCGTTGATGTTTTTCAACGCTGAGATACCAAAGTCGCCCAGCACAAGCTGTGTCTGCTCTTCGTCGCGGAAGAACAGGTTGGTAGGCTTTATGTCCTTGTGCAGCACACCATGGTGGTGGCAGTAGGCCAAGGCGGCGGCCCCCTGCAGGGCTATGCGGCGGAAGCGGTTGATGTCGCCCTCCAGGTGAAGGTCGCGCAATATGCCTCCGTGCAGATATTCCATCAGCTCATAGTTGCGGTGCTTGCCGTCGACATACGTCTTGCCATAGTCGAACAGCTCTACTATCATCTCAAACTGGAAAGAGCGCACCACCTGCAGCAACTTCTTGTTGATGTCGAAGTTAGGATAGTACACCTTCAGCACGTATTCGTCGCTCTCGCCTTGACGCTTTACAAGAAACACTTGTGCTTCGCCCGATGTCTGGCTCAAGGTGCGCACCAGCTCATAGCAGTCGCCTTTCAGGTAGAACAGTTTGGCAGCTGCTGGCTGCTCCTTTGGTATGCCGTCAGTTGGGGGGCGCAGCGTGCGGTCAAGGGGGGCAGCAGCGCCTTTTGCCGGAGGGAGCATGTCACCTGGCAAAGTATTGTCAGGAGCTGGGGCGGAAGAGCCCGCCGGAGCGGTGATGTCAGGAGCAGGGGCGGGAGTGCCTGTCGGAGCGGTGATATCAAGGGCTGGGGTGGGAGCGCCTGTCGGAGCGGTGATGTCAAGAGCCGGAGCAGTGATGTCAGGAGCAGGGGCGGGAGCGCCTGTCGGAGCGGTGACATCAAGGGCTGGGGAGGGAGCACCCGTAGGAGCGGTGATATCAAGGGCAGGAGCGGGAGCGCCTGTTGGAGCAGTGACATCAAGGGCAGGAGCAGGAGCACCCGTAGGAGCGGTGATGTCAAGGGCAGGAGCGGGAGCGCCTGTCGGAGCGGTGATGTCTGCCCCTGCACCGTTAGTGCCGGTGCCTTCAGGAGCAGTAGGATGAGTAGTGTCGCCTGCAGCAGGGCGTATATTGTTCAGCATGTCATCTGCCATGTGGGTAATCTATTAATTATCGTCCTTTATTTCTTGGTTAGAGTTATGGCCCAGTATCACCCACTTGCCGCCCATCTGGGGTTTGGCACAGCCACATGGGCTGGAGTGAAGGGCATGCTTGTAGTTGCACATCCAGCCCAAGCGCACCCCTACGGGTTTCTGCGCCATAGCATAGTTGCGCACCTTGGCAGGCGAGGGTGTGGCGGGAATGGCCATTTTGTCAAGCAGGCGCGACAGCTGCTCCAGCTTCTGCTTCTTTCGCAAGTCAAGCTCTGTCTTCGACATACGGTGAAAGCGCGGCTGGGGTATGTCGGGTTCGGGCACGCCCTCGTCCTCGGCCAGCAGGCGCAACACGTGGGCACGCAACTGCAAACTGGCCTCGTCGTGCATCACATCGCTGTCATTCTCATAGGGCAGCTGCATCTGCATCTCGTTGTATTCACGGGCCAGAAGCACCAGCTCCTGATAGTCGGGCTGCTGGCGCAGTTCAAGCATCATTTGCTTGGCTTCAGCCGTAAGGGGCTGACCACACTGCTTGCAAAACGCAAAGTCGTTGAGCGAGTGGCAGGTGGGGCATACTATGCCACCGCGGGGAGAACCGCACTCAGGACAGTAAGCGTCGTTCTCATTGAAATGTGCACCGCAGAACGAGCAGACGTCTGGACGCACATAACGGTGGCATGATTCACAAAAATCGGCATCAGCATCCAGCTCACTGCCGCAGTTAGGACAGCTGCCTGTGTGCAGCAGACTGCCGCATGAGGCGCAATAGCGTGCCTCCGGCTCGTTGACGGTGCCACACTTCGGACACGCCACCCCTTCTGCCGTACGAACAGCCTGCAACTGTGCAGAAGCCTCCTGGCGCACCGTTTCTTTCTCACCAAACGTGCGCTGGCGTTCTGCTGCTGGTCGAAGTGTTATTTCGTCAGTCATATCAAGGTTTTTATCAATTTAGCTAAAAATGATGTGCAAAAGTACATATTTTTTTCGATTGAAACAAAATTATAGGCAAAAAACTGCTGTTAAAATTTCTTTTCTCAACTTTCGCGACAACTGCTCAGTCGTTCTTTGTTTCTCGCGCAGGGCAGGAAATGGCCACTCCCCCACGCTTTACAGGAATGCTGGCCCTCCTGTCAGCCGCAGGAAGCCAGTACTCACTCCCCTCCGCTCAGCTACAAGAATTACGTATGCTCTACCCCTCCCTTCCGCCCGTGCCGCTTGCGGCGCGGAAAGAGCTCCGTGCAGGCGAGTTCCGCTTGAGGAAAGAGAAGACCGCATTTCTCGCGCGCGTTTTATGCGAGCGTGAGTGTTTGTGCTTGCACCATACCTCATTAAATAAAAAATAGAAAAAAGTTTTGTTCTTTTGTTCGTTTTGTTCTTCTGCAGTGTTTATGGGGGTTTTGAGAGGTTTGTAAAGAAAAACTCAGCTTAGACACCCCTGCTACACCTGTTGCACACTTGCAGGGAGAGTGTGCAAAAATGAGCACGGAAGGAAACCGTGTCCGTCCGTAGCCAAGAGATGCATCGGAAGAACACGGATGAGCACGGAAAATTAGCGTGTCCCATCCGTTGCAAAGAGCTGCAACAGAAGAACACGGATGAGCACGGAGTATTACCGTGTCCCATCCGTGTCCGTCCGTTGCAAAGTTAGAACAGTGGTCCGCTGCCCATGCAGCTGGTGGTGGTGAGCGCAGTCACTGCCGCAGTAATCATGGCCGATAGAATCTGCCATATACGCATCCAAGTGTTACCAGAGAGATTGAGCTTGTCCATAGTGATTAGAAGTTTATAAGTTTGGAAGTTTATAAGTTTGTAAGTTTAGAAGTTTGTAAGTTTATAAGTTAGTGACGGCGCGCTAACGGAGCCCGTAGGTCGAAGGGGCTAACGGAGTCCGTAGGCGCTCCCCTCCCTTGTAGGCAATTGCGAGGAGGGAGCAATTGGGGAGCGAAGCGACGGTGGGGCGAAGCCGGGCAGGGGTGGGGTCAGGACTCGGCTATGCCGCTTGCAAGGCAAGAATATTCCTAAGGGCTTGAAGGAGCATAGGTTAGACATTACATCAAGGGCAGCCAACACCCCACCCCTGCCCCTCCCCTGATAGGGGCGGGGAGCGCCTACGGGCACCATCAGCGCCTGAGTGAGGGGAGGGGAGCGCCTACGGGCACCATCAGCACCTGAGTGAGGGGAGCGCCTACGGGCACCATCAGCCCCTGAGTGAGGGAAGGGGAGCTCGCTACCCGCAAATTTATATAAATTATATCTATAACTTTCACCCTTATTCTAGTTTAATATACTACCTTTGCCACTGAAAACTTTTTAAACTTTAAAATATATGATGAATGAAGAAATGAAATTCCCCAGACCAAGTGTCGAGAAGCTGAATGAGTACCACGAACTGTGTCAGAAGATGCACGATGCACAACTTACCGATGAGCAGCTCGATGAGCTGATGGCCCAAATAAACGACATCATTGGGGCCTACGATTTGGACAACTATGTGTTTCAAGACGACGCCACCGGCAAGAAGGGTGTCAAGAACCCTGCTGGCGTAGTGATGGTTCCTGCTGAATACGATGACTTCAGTTTCGTCGGCGACCAGAACTCATTCCCCATCGGCGATATCGCAGCCAAGAAAGACGGCAAATGGGGCGTGGTGACGGTCGACGGCACCAACAAGGTGCTGTGCGACTTCCGCTTCGACTATCTCCTGTGGTTTCCCTACCTTGCCCTTTACATCGCCCGCTGGGATGGCGTGGACAGCAAGTTCGGCTTTGTCAACAGAGAAGGCAAGGTGTTCATCGCCAATGTCCTGACGAAGCTCTATGAGCCCTGGAACGACTTCATGCTCCTCGAAGCCGATGGCAAGTACGGCGCCCTCGATGTCAGCTCCTTCTTCTTCGTGCTGCCCCAGTACGACGAGGTAGACTGGGACCCTGATGAGGATGTTGTCTTCCACAAGGACGGCGTCAAGGGCTACATCATAGAGGATACCGGCGAGTTCGTCCCCATCGAGCTGTATGAGGAAGATGAGAAGTATGATAACACCTACGTGTACAACACCCACGTCAACATCTAACCCCCTCAACTATCGCTCCCCCTTTTTAGCCCCCAGTCCCCTAGGGGGGGAGACGTGGCGCAGAGTGAGACTGTGTTTCCCTAGGGGGAGGGGGCCTTCATCCTTAATTCTAAATTCTAAAATCAAATGGCATTATACAGCATTGAAAGCGAACAGTTCCTGGGCATGTCCCACAGCGGAGCTGTCAGTGTGAACGGCGAGAGCGCAGTTGAGCTCTCCGACGAAGAAGTCAACATCCTAGTCAAGCTCATCAGGGAGCACGACACCACCGATGTAGAGGAACTCGACCTCGAGCACCTCTATCCCACCATCTACGACAAACTCGACGAGGCCTATCACGACATGGCCTACCAAGCCGAGGAGATGCATTGGCTCTGGGAAGGCTATTACGGCAACTATTTCGAGTACGACACTGACGAACTGATGGACTATTGCGAAAGAGAGTGCGGCTTCACCTTCGAGTTCAAGCCCGAAGAGCATCTATTTGGAGACAAGGTGGAAGAGTACAAGGAAAACCCCGAAGCCTTCGAAGACGAGGTTGACGAGGCCAAGGAGGAAGCCTTCTATGAGTGGCTCAACGACTATGTCGAAGGGCTCTCCGACGATGACGCCCGCAGCTTCTTCTACGACCACATGCATGCCGGCCTCGACATGTCCGATGTAGACTACACCGTAAACATCCCCCAGGCCATCATCAACAAGGCCGAGGAGTAGAGCCCTCTCCTCCCTTCCGCCCGTGTCGCGAGACGTGCCGCTTGCGGCGCGGAAAGGGCTTTTGTTTCATACCTTTACACTAGCCACAAGACTATGAGAAAGTTTCGATTTACCAAAGAGCTGATAGCTGATTATTATGATAACAGGTTCGCAAGTGATTTGAGAGCCTTCTTCGATATTAACCGTTTCCAGGGCGCAGAGTATGTGCAGGGGTTCAAGACCGAGATGTACAGAGTGTTCCACCCCTTCGGTTGGGATGATGCTACAATTATCGGTCATTCCCCCAACGATGTTGTCATTCCACATAGAAAGAAGCGGTGTGCCGAAGAAGAGATCCTCTTCATAGCGTTAATCTCTTTCATGTTTGCTACCGAAGAAGCCATCAGCCGAAGAACGCGCGACGTCAGCATCAAAGAGATGGCCACTGCCATGAGCGCCTTTGGTTTCCCCTGGCTTTATGCCGTCGACCGCATGGACCTTAGCAGCTTCCTGTCGTTAAATCATATCAATGAGAACATATGGATAAAAGAGGAAGTAGATGCCATTCGCGATGCAATGACACTCGTAGAACCATTCATGCTCGACCAGCTGATTCCATTCCTGAAGACATGGAAAGGCGGCTCCTTCTGCCTCCAGATACGTCACTTCGAGAGCTTTGGCGAATATCTGCACGAAAGCATCACTGACGAGCTCATCATGTTCTATCGTAAGAGGTTCTACTCCTACTGCGGCCTTCTGGGTTTAGAGTTAACTCACCGCGAGTTTGAGGAGTATTACACCCAGCGCTTTCCCCAACAGCTTAAAAAGTATTTCGCTGATGCCACGATGAAGGGGAACTATCTAAAGATTCTATATGTGCCATTTCACAACAACCACCGTTGGGAGGACGGCAATCCTGGCGGAAACGCCAAGGACAATTTCATGTTTGCCACGCTCTTCCTGTTTATGACCTTGGCAGAACAGAGCATCATAAAGTATGCAAGAGAGTCTGAAGACGATTTCCATCAGTCTACTGGCTGGCCCATCATATACTCTGGCCCAGGCGCCGGTCCATATCTCCATCCGCTCAAGATGCTCGATTATGCAGGCTTGTCTCCGTTGAAGTGTGAAGCCCCCTTGTTGGCAGCGATAACGAAAAGACTGTTCCCCTATCTCCGTCAGGATATGTTCGCAATACTCAATGGCAAAGAAGGGCCAATGAAAGACTGCGCAGCAGGCAAGCGACTGCATGAGGCTATCAACGACGGCAAACGCCCTCTCATCAAGAGGTACATACTCAAGGGCGAAACAGACATTCAGAATCTCCTCTCCCTTTGGGCCAACTCCCCCAAGCCTTGGTCTGAGATACTCGAAAATGAAGGTATGCTCAAGATGTAACCTTAACGCTAAGCTTAACGCTAACCTTAACCTTAACGCTAACGTGATATTCCTCATACATAATAAATGACTATTAAAGAAAACATCATCAACAGACTACGCGAGGCTAAGCGTGAAAACATTGAAAATGTGATAGCCTACATGGAAAACAACGGTTTCTTCGACCGTGGTTGTCATCGTCATCACCGCTACGATGGAGGTCTGGCCGACCATGCTTGGCAGACCCTACCAGCTGGCCATGAAAGAAGAGGCAGACAACAAGCGCCTTCACCCTGATGTGCCCTTGCTCGACAAGGACAGCCTGGCCATCAGCGCTTTGCTTCATGACTTCTGCGACTGTCGAGGTATGCGTCATATCAAGGGACATGGAAGACGTTCAGCCATGATGCTCAAAGAGTTAGGTTTCCATCTGTCACAAGAAGAGTTCCTGGCCATCCGCTTCCACATGAGCCTGAAAGACAAGAAATACCATTCTCAATACGAGGATGCGCTCCATTGCCATCTCCGTTACATCGTTCACACAGCCGACGGCAAATCAGCAAAGAGGTACAAAGGTTTTAGTGTTTGACAATTAGTGATATCTTTGCAGTTAACATATACCTATAACTACAACGCGACATTCGATTTTTTTTCGTACATTTGCCGCTGAATTGAAAAAATCACTATTAAAACTAATAAGTAATATGAACAAAGAATTTGAAGAGTACCAAGAGCTAGCCAAGACCTATCTGGCTAAGAAAGAACGCGTGAATTATTACGAGACCAGCAGCTACTACGATTTACATGATGAGAATGTCGGTATGTTGGTAGAACTCACTGACGAGGAGATCTCCAAGATTCGCGACCTCAAGGCCCGCTATGGCAAAGACTTCGTGAACCATCTTGTCGAAGTGTTCGACGACGAAGACGTCGTCTCCGACCTGTTCTATGCCGAACCTGTGGACATCGACCTCGACACCATCTACCACCAGTACCGCTTCACACTCAGCGAAGTCGACGGCGACAAGGTCTCGTCCCGTCAGATTCTTATTCAGCTGTCCGACGAAGAGTACACCAAGCTGCTGGCCTGGCACCTCTACGACAGCCATCTCGTCATCAACACTCTCTTCTATCGTGACGAGAACCTCGCTCGTCGAATCATGCGCGATGCCATGAGATGTTGCTGTGACGATGATGCACCCCTCCTCAGCCATCCCTTCGTCATCGTCATGGACGAGGCCCTTTCCGATGCAGACCGGATTCGTCAAGACAACGGCCTCACCAAGAGTTCTGGTTTCGTTGGCTTATACTTCTAGTTCATCCATCTCCCTTTCAGCCCAAGTCCCCACCGATTTGGGCTGATTTATTTAAAAAATGATATAATACTGGGCAGGCGAGTTCCGCTCGGCAAATGATGAGACATTATTTTTCGTGCGCGCGTTTTATACGCGTTCCAAAGTCTTAGAGGGAACATTATGGGTAGCTTGGGGGAAAGCTTGGGGGGTAGCTTGAGGGGTGGTACTTTCCGCATGACTTTGGGCGCTTGCATCACTCGCTCCAACCCCATAGTTGAAATTCGGAAAATCAATTTGTAACTTTGTAACTTTGTAACTCCAGCGGTTTTAAAGGGGTTTTCAGAGATTTACACCCCTTAGACACCCCTTAGACACCTGGCTTTTGCACACATGCAGGGAGAGTGTGCAAAAATGAACCGTCTCCGCGCTTCTCAGCGCAGAGACGGCAATAGAAAACAAAGAAAACAAGGAACAGGATGTCAAGAAGAAGATAACGATGACTTATTAGAGTCTATCCTACGATACAACAAGGACATAAACGATGAGACGGTTCACTTCACCCCCCTCATTGTATAATTACTAGTAAATTTATATCGTTATCTTCTTCTTGAAAATCTGCTGATTGTTTGTAAGTAACTGATACACAACGATATTAAAAAGCCAAAAACGTCAAAAGGAACAAATTGGGAACAAAAATTTCAAAAACCCCAAAATGAAAACATCCGCTTAACAAATCTTAACGTGGAAAACAAAGGAAATTTTCCGATTTTGGGATTTTGAGTGATGTTTGGTTTTGGTTAGCTTACTATATAGAAGGGGTTGCCAATGGTAGAACAAAATTGGAGTATTACCAGTTATGATGACCCAAACAGTTCGAAAGTGAGTGCATCATGTGGCATTTTGTAATAATTTCAAGAAATTATTGGGCGATTAGCAACTTTTTACAGGGAAGTGCCGTCTATTTCGTGGAATTTTATTATCTTTGCACCAAATTTCAAACATTTTGCGGTCTATGGCAAATATAAATAGAATAAAAGTTGTGCTTGTTGAGAAAGGTAAAACAGGAAGATTAAAATTTGACATACAAATAGTTGGTATGCCTGCTGATGTAAACATTAAATACAATTGTAAATGGTAAAATCATGAGTAAGAATGAAGCATTATATTTGGATTTAGAGAGTGTTAATAGTTTACTTCCAGACAACTTAAAGATTGATACAGAAAATAGAGTTGAACGGTCTGTTTATAGGACTATATCAGGTTCACCTCTTCCGATTATCAATTCTAAGTTATATCCTGAAAATTACTATTGGTATAGTTCTATTACAAAGTATTTCAAAGAGATTGGAGCGGAATATATTTGCTTTACTGCAGGTCTAAGTGGCATTATAATTTTGCCAATTGACATGGTGCTACAATACAACAAGTTTTCCGGTTGGAAAGGTGATTCAAAGAAAGGGCGACAGTATCACGTTCGCATCAAACTTACTGAAGATGGTAAGATGCATCTTTGGAACTTCAACAACCCCGATGTGAATTTTGATATAAAACCATATTTTTACCCAGTAAAATAATAATAGAATATGCGTCTTATAAGCCTTTTTTCTGGTGCTGGAGGTCTTGACAAAGGCTTCCACAATGCAGGATTTCAAACAGTTGTAGCCAATGAGTTCGATCCCAAGATTTGTCCTACATTTAGAGCGAACTTCCCTGAAGTAAATCTAATTGAGGGTGACATTAGAGATATTCCCTCTGATGCTTTCCCAGAACATGTGACTGGAATTATTGGAGGTCCTCCTTGCCAATCATGGAGTGAGGCAGGCTCTCTGAAGGGTATTGAAGATGCTCGTGGTCAATTGTTCTATGAATATATTAGAATTTTGCGAGATACTCAGCCTTTGTTCTTCGTTGCTGAGAATGTTTCAGGCATGTTGGCAAAAAGACATTCTGATGCCGTCAATGGCTTTATGAATCTTTTCGACAAAGCAGGATATGACGTGAATCTGAAAATGCTAAATGCCAATGATTTCGGTGTTCCAGAAGACCGTGACCGCGTGTTTTACATCGGTTTTAGAAAAGATTTGAATATTCATGATTTTCTATATCCAACACCGTTAAAGCATAAACCAACTTTACGTGAAGCTATTTGGGATTTGCAATATACCGCAATTCCTGCGAAAGAAAAGAACCATACAAATGGTGATGCATGTAAGGTTCCTAACAACGAATACTTTATAGGTGCATTTTCTCCAATCTTTATGTCTCGTAACCGAGTCAGGTCATGGGATGAACCTGGGTTTACTGTTCAGGCAAGTGGCAGACAATGTCAACTACATCCACAAGCTCCCAAAATGGAGAAGTTAGAAAAGAATCTCCAAAGGTTTGTCCCTGGTCAAGAACATCTTTATCGTCGAATGACTGTCAGAGAAGTAGCTAGAGTCCAGAGCTTTCCAGATGATTTTATATTTCTGTATGACGATATAAATATGGGTTACAAAATGATTGGCAATGCTGTTCCAGTTAATCTTGCATATCATGTAGCTATGAGTATTCGTGCAGCCCTTGATAAGCATGGCATAAACTATAAAGATTGATTTTCAAACATTAATTCATAGCAATGTGGTAGCAGGTAACTGCTTCACCTTGCTATGCGTATTCGAATAAACATGTCAAACAACGTATTAACTGCAATAAAAGCAATAGTTAACAACAGGATGAACCTGCAAGAAGTTCAAGATGGAGTTCAGAACAGAGCGAATCAAATGGGTGACGCTTTGGAGGGTTTCATTAAGAATGCTTTTGCGAATTGCCTTGGAGCAGACCAGCGTACCATAAATAGAGAACAAAGTTTAACTTTTTCTTATCTTGGTAATAGCAATAATCCACCAGATGCAATGCTTCGTGGAGGAGATGCAATAGAGATTAAAAAGTTGGCAGCTATTGGTACAGCTCAGTTGCAACTAAATAGCAGTTACCCGAAAAACAAACTGCATGCAGATAATCCCAAAATATGTGCGAAATGTCGTGACTGCGAAAACTGGGATGAGAAAGATATGCTTTATGTGGTGGGGCAAGTAAATGGCACTGAATTGCATAATATCTTCTTTGTTTATGGCAATTTGTACTGCGATGCACCTAATGTATATGAACACGTTGAAAATGTGATTAAGGAAGGTCTTAAATCACTTGATAGCGTAGAACTGGCAGAAACGAATGAACTTGGAAGAGTTAACAAAGTAGATCATCTTGGAATTTCCGACCTTAGGGTAAGAGGGATGTGGCTAATTAGAACACCATTCCAATTATATTCTTATCTTACTGAAGAAATTCAAAATTACACATTTAAGTTAGTTGCCCTTATTCCTTTAAATAAGTATTTAGCATTTCCAAACAGAGAGGAGTTCGAAGACTTCTGCTATGAAAATGGGGTTACAATAGCTAATGAAAAAATTCGTGACCCGCAAAACCCTGCAAACCTATTAGAAGCAAAGCTTATAACATATTATTGCAAAAAATGAATATTGTATCTCTTTTTGCAGGCTGTGGAGGTCTTGATTTGGGTTTTGAGAAAGCTGGTTTCAATATTGTGTGGGCAAATGAATTTGATAGTACCATTCATGCTACATACAGACTAAATCACCCCAAGACGATATTGAACACCTCTGATATTAGAACACTTACAGGTGAAGATATACCTGATTGCGATGGTATCATAGGTGGTCCACCGTGTCAAGCATGGAGTGAAGGAGGTAAACGTCTTGGAATAGAAGACCCTCGTGGTCAACTATTCCTTGACTACATCCGTATTGTTAAGGATAAAAAACCAAAGTTCTTTGTAATTGAGAATGTTCAAGGTATTCTTGAAGAGAAGCACAAAGAATCACTTGAGAGCTTTATTAAACTGCTAAAAGATGCGGGTTACAAGATTACTTACGAGTTACTAAATGCTGCTGATTACAAGATTCCACAAGACCGATTTCGTGTATTTTTCATTGGTATTAGGAACGATCTCAAAAACAAGTACACATTTCCAAATGCTGTTAATTCTGAGCCAATTACACTAAAACAGGCTATTGGTGATATTGTAGAGACTCCAAGGTTTTATAATGATGAAATAGTGGATGGTGACCACCCTCAAAGATTGAATCACGATGTCTATACTGGAGCATACGATGCAAAGTATATGGCACGTAATCGTGTTCGCAGTTGGAATGAAACATCATTCACCATGCAAGCACAAGCCAGAAATGCCCCTCAACACCCTCAGGCTCCAAAGATGACATTTGTATCTTCTTCGCAAAGAATATTTGCTAAGGGATATGAGCATTTATATCGCAGGTTAAGTGTTCGTGAGTGTGCAAGAATACAAACATTTCCAGATAATTTCAAATTCATCTATCAAGATGTAAAGGATGGATACAAGATGGTAGGTAATGCTGTTCCTCCTCGTCTTGCATGGTATCTTGCTATTCAAATGAAGAAGGCTTTTGCCGACCAAATGAATATCTCAAAAGAAGAGAAAAATCAGGTTCAGCAATCTATCAAACAAGTTCCTATTATCAAAATTGCAGAAAAATATCCAAGACACATCGTCAACAATACCAATCTTGTATTTGTCAAAGATATAACAGGGCTTGAATTGGATAAACGAGTGCTTATCAGTCTTGTAAAGCCAGACAATATTGAACACTACGTTGATCATTCTGCAAAGATATATTATACAGGCAAGAAGTTCCCTACAACTGTAGCTCTAAATAAGTTGTATTACTTTATGCCGTATATAAAAGGCTTGGGAGTGCGCGACTTGTATCTCATAAAGATTGCAAGAGTCGGTACTAAGCAAGAGGTTCATCCTGAATGTGAAGATAATGACTTCAGACTCGTATTTGAAATTCAGTATGTAAAACAGTTGTTTGAGGGGTACCGCCCCATACACCTAAACATTTGGAGAACATTTACTGACACAACCATGGACTCATTGTTAAAAATGAACGAGATAGAGGAAGTTATATAATCTTTGAATGGTAGAATAAAAGAACAATGCAAAAAGATTATGAACAATGATGAATTAGACAATTTGGATTCTTGGAAAGATTTTGTTCTGAAAGTAATCATAGAAAGAGGAGATGCGACTCTCACTGATTATGTATGGGGGCGGATAGAACAGCAATTTGGTTTAGATGATAACAACGTACATCATTATCGATATACAGATGTTATCTTGCCTTGTCTTGAAAACGAATTTAAACTTATTAGAACAAGTGGCAAGAGAGGAATCCAGATAACTGAGAAGGGAAAGCAAGTAGCCAAGATTGGTTTCCGTTCTTACGTAAACTCTTTAGAAAGACATGAAAAAGTTCAAAAATGGAACGATTATCTGGGGTTAATCACAGGAGGCTTGTCAATTATAACAGCACTTTTCAGCTTTGTTAATTTGTTCGTTGGCTTGATTGACAAAATCACTGCGTTTGTTCCTGCATTTCTTCTTGTTATGCTATTTGTTGCAATTAAGTACTTTTGTAAATCAAATAAGTAATTCATCTTTTCAAGATTGACAACGAAACGAATAAACCCACTGTTTTTCAGCATCAATGCCGATTGTCAGTGGGCTAATTGTTCCTAAATGAGACCAACCAACAAACCATTTTGGGAACATTAGATGATTAAAACCAGTTGAGCCCTTTGCCCCAAAAAGCGGGTCGGTTCCCAATGTTCCGCTTTCGGAAAAATGTACCGAGAATATTGTCCAAATCAAAAAAGTTGTATCTTTAGACCCTGTCCGTCCGTTGCCATGGGTAGGAGAGCACCAACCCCCTCCACACCTCATTAAGTGAAAAACAGCAAAAAGTTTTGTTTTTCTGTTCGTTTTGTTTTTCAGCAGTGTTTATGGGGGGGGTGAGAGATTTGTAAAGAAAAACTCTGCTTAGACACCCCTGCTACACCTGCTGCACACTTGCAGGGAGAGCGTGCAAAAATGAACCGTCTCCGCGCTTCACAGCGCAGAGACGGGGAAAACAATGAAATCAATTGCAGTAACCGAAGTGTTTACAAGGTGTAAAGAGAAAATGAGGTTAAAACAGTGGCCCGCTGCCCATGCAGCTGGTGGTGGTGAGCGCAGTCACTGCCGCAGTAATCATGGCAGAGAGTATCTGCCATATACGCATCCAAGTGTTACCAGAGAGATTGAGCTTGCCCATAGTTTCGAAGTTTAGAAGTTTATGAGTTTATAAGTTTATGAGTTTGGAAGTTTGGGAGTTTATGAGTTTATGAGTTAGTGACGGCGCGCTAACGGAGCCCGTAGGTCGAAGGGGCTAACGGAGCCCATAGTGTCGAAGGAATTTTAAAGGGTTAACATTCGTTAACACGAACGAGGGCGAGAAATTTTTCTGCGGCGGCTCCGCCTGAAAAAATCCCGCCCTCACGTGTTTAGGGACGGTCGTCGCCCTCGTCGTCGTCGTTGCTGCTGCCGGTGCTCAGCTGTGCTTCGCCACGGCGCACGGCCAGTGCCAGGTCGGTGTACTCGAGGATGGCCTCCTGAGTCAGCTCCTTGCGGGTGACCTCGCCGGTGGCGACGGCGGTCAGCTTGACGCACTTCACGTGCTTGGTCAGGTCGTAGTGCTCGGCATCCTGTGCGCCTTTGCTCACGATGGCGGCCTTGAAGATGGCGAGGTCGCCAATCTTCACGGGCTGACCCAAGAGCATCAGCTCCTTGATGCAGCCCACCATGTCGGTGAGCACGCCCTTGATGACGCCTGCGGAGTACGGGGTGTTGTGGTCGCTCATGTGCTGCGCCAGCTCTTCCAGCCCAATGGGCTTGCTGTTCTTGCAGCGGCCATAGACGAGGCCGTAGTTGGCGGAACGCTCGTTGTTGTTGCGGTAGAGGTTAATCTTCAGTGACATAATAGAAAGTGTTTTTCAGGTGGTTGAACGATAAGGTTGTGTTTCTCAAAGTGCCTTCGCTAAGACACTTGCAAAGGTACAAATAACTTTGCATCCTTGCAAGTGTGTTTACACATTTTAACGCAAAATAGGCAGAAAAATGAGCATCGGAAGAACACGGATGAGCACGGAAAATTACTGTGGCCGTCCCGTAGGCAAGAATTGCATCGGATGAACACGGAAGAGCACGGAAAATTACTGTGGCTACCCCGTAAACGCGGGCTGAGGGAGTCCGTAGGCGCTCCCCGCCCCTGTAAGGGGAGGGGCAGGGGTGGGGGTGTTGACTGCCCTTTATGTAATGTTTAACCTTCGCTTGGGTGAGCGTTTGGGATATTACTGACCCCACACCTGCCCCTCCCCTA